>Ga0169931_10005453_pt1 | contig 19380 bp, 19 predicted proteins | sample Kivu_15m_20L_FD_129675 | JGI IMG/M metagenome (GOLD analysis project Ga0169931, IMG submission 129675) | Freshwater microbial communities from Lake Kivu, Western Province, Rwanda to study Microbial Dark Matter (Phase II) - Kivu_15m_20L... | ecosystem: Environmental > Aquatic > Freshwater > Lake... | reverse complement strand
GCAGGCGAAACGGGCCTGCATGCAATCCACGCATGACTGCCGTGGAGGCTCTTTCTGGAGAGCAGAGTTCGAGGCGAAAGCCTCGTTTCTTCAGACGCCTCCGTCCGGCCGTTTTCCGGGCGGGGGCGACAAATTTCCGATCCGCAGTTCAAGCTGTGGATTTGAAAACCCAACACACACCACAAACCTGACAACACCACATGAAGAAAACAGCATTCGCCCTCCTGTTCGGAGCCCTCGGCCTCGGCTCCGCCGCAGCCAATGACGTCATCAAGGACGCCATGAAGAAGTACCACAAGCCTGAAGACGCCCTGTGCAAGAAGGTCGGCAAAGGCGAGGCCACCGACTCGGACCTGGCCGAACTCCTCAAATGCTACACCGCCATGTGCGGCGAGACTCCGGGCAAGGGCGACAAGGCCAAGTGGGTCGAGAAATGCCAGGCGCTCATCGGTGCCGTGAAGAAAGTCCAGGCCAAGGACGCTTCCGGGGTGAGCGACTTCAAAAAAGCCGTCAACTGCAAGGCCTGCCACGACATCTACAAAGGCAAATAATCACACCCCATGCTCTCCGGCGGTTCTGCGCTGCATGCGCGGAATCGCTGGAGGCTCTTGCTCATGCTCCGCCAGCTTGCACGCACCCTTCTCATCGCCGCCCTGGTGTTCTCCATCGGGCTGCACTGGGTCGTGCTGCAATCCGCCGCCTGGGCGGGCATGATTGTCAGCTACTCTATGCGCGAAGGCTCCCTGCTCACCGGCATGAGCCAGACGTTTGACGCAGAGCACCCCTGCTCGCTGTGCGGCGCTGTGGCCTTTGGCATGAAGCAGGAGAAAAAAGACCCGCAGAAGCAGCAGGAGACGCAAAAGAAGCTGCTGCTCGTGGTCACCCTTTCCGAGCGGCCTGTTCTGACACCGCCTCCCTTTGTCATCTTCACGATGGAAGTGACGCAAACGGCGCTGGAGCGCGAATCGCGCCCGCCCGTGCCGCCGCCACGACGCGGCGCTGCTTAGATTCTCGTTGGTTGAGACAACGCGGACGCATCGTGCGTCCATGCGCCATCCGGCATGTCGATGCCGTTGCGTCCGCCGCGTGCGCGCCAGCCTTTCGCATCTTCAAAACGGTCGTGCCATGCCCACAGGGGACCCGCATGCCGCCTGTCATCCTCTTTCGGTTCCCGCCCTTCATCATTCCATGTCTCTTTTCAAAACCACCCTCTTCAGCACGGCGATCGCGCTGTTTTCACTCAACTCCGGGCTGCGTGCCCAGGACGCCGCCGTGGCCCGCGGCCAGACCGTTTACATGCAGGTCTGCTTCGCCTGCCATCAGCCCACCGGCCTCGGCCTGCCCGGCATGTTCCCGCCACTGGCCGGGTCTGACTGGACGGCGGCGAAAAAGCCGGACCGTTTGATCCGCATGGTGCTGCACGGCTTCACCGGCCCCGTCACCATCAACGGCAAGCCCTTTGCCACGCCCGCGCCGCTCATGCCGCCGCAGGGTTCGGCGCTCAGCGACGCGCAGATCGCCGATGTGCTGACCTATGTGCGTGATGCCTTTGGCAACAAAGCCTCCGCCGTCACGCCTGACGAGGTCAAAACCATCCGTGAGGCGGAAAAAGCCCGCGCCGCGATGTGGACCGAGGCCGAGCTGCAAAAAATCCCCGTCGAATAAATCCAAACTCGTCCCGCTCATGTCTCATCATTCTCACAAACCCTCCGGTGGACTGCCCTCGTTCATCACCAGTCTGCTCAGCTACGGCATTGGCTCCATCCTCGGTGGTGCGCTGCTGTTTGTGGTAGGCGCGCTCATGTGGGGCGCCTTCGCGGCCCTGCGCGCCAAGCCAACGCCGCCATCGGCTGCGGAACAAGCAGATGCAGCACCCACGCAAGCGACCGCCCCGTCTGAGGCAGTTGCGGCGGCACCCACCGCCGCGCCCGCAGAAGATCCGCTCATGGCAGCGGGGCAGAAAGTTTACTCCACCGTTTGTTTCGCCTGTCATCAGCCGACAGGACTCGGGCTGCCAAACATGTTCCCGCCGCTGGCCGGTTCGGACTGGGTCGTGGCCGCCAGGCCAGATCGCATGATCCGCATGGTGCTGCACGGCTTTACCGGGCCGTTCAACTTGAATGGCAAGCCCTTTGCCTCGGCAGCGCCGCTCATGCCGCCGCAGGGGGCGGCTTTGAGTGATGAGCAGATCGCCGCTGTCCTCACTTATGTGCGTTCCAGCTTTGGGAACAAGGCCTCCGCCGTCACGCCTGACGAGGTCAAAACCATCCGTGAGGCGGAAAAAGCCCGCGCCGCGATGTGGACCGAGGCGGAGCTGCTAAAAATCCCCGCCGAATAACACGATGTCGGATTTACCGCCCAACACGAAGCCTCCGAGCATTCGCTACAACTCTGCCGGTGCTGAGCAGCGCCTCAGCGTCGGCAGTTGGTTGCGGATGGTCCTGGGCATCGGCATGGCGCTCGTCGGCGTCATCCTTTTTGGCCGCTACGCCAGCAACGCTTTGCCTCAGGCGGCGCTGCCAGTCGTGGCGCAAATCCAAGGCGACCTCGAAGCCGCCGAACGCTCGGGGCAGACCGTCAAACTTTCCACTCTCCGTGGCAAGGTCACTGTCATGGCATGTTTGTACACCGTTTGTCCGCATGGCTGCGCCGCCGTCGTGACGGAAATGAAAAAGCTCAATGCCGACTTCGGCTCCAGGCCGGACTTTCATCAAGTCTCCCTCTCCGTTGCCCCGGAACGAGACACCACGGGCTTCCTTCGCGCTTATGCGGAGGGTGTTGGCGTGAAACCTGGCGATCCCTGGTGGTTCGTCAGTGGCGACCGTCAGCAAACCTGGGACTTCATGACTCACGAGCTTCAAATGCAGGCTCCCGCAGTCATTCCCGAGGAGAAGCGCATCAACCCGCTCGACCTCTACGAGCACGATCTGCGCATCGTGCTCATCGACCGCAACGGGCGGGTGCGCGGCTTTTATGCCGCGTTTCATCCGCAGCCGGAAATCGCCGAAGTCATGACCGCCAAACTGCACAAGGACGTGCGGCGTCTGCTCGACGCCCCCAGCCTCTGAACCTTGAACTTCGACTCAACACCCAACTCCATGAAACATCTCACTCAACTACTCCTCAGTCTCCTCTTCGTTGCCACCTCCTGCACCGCCGGTGCTCCGGTGACATTCGTCTATCAAGGCGAAGTCGCCGGTATCATGTGCATCCACTGCACCAACAAGGTCGAAGCCGCGATGAAGAAACTTCCCAACGTCCAAAGCGTCAAAATCACCCGCGACGAAAAAGGCGGCCTACCGAAGCTCGAAATCATCGCCACCAATGCAACAATCACCCGCGAAGACGCCGTCAAAGCCCTGGGCGACGATGCCAAGATGTATGACGTGCGCAGCTTGAGGCTGGTGAAAGCGCCTTGATGACCGGGCGAGAGGCTCCTCAAGCGGGCGGCATCTTCGCGAGCTTGCGTTGCAGGGTGCGGCGGTCAATGCCGAGGGCTTCGGCGGTGTGGGAGATGTTGCCGTCGCAGTCGTGGAGGACGCGCTGGATGTGCTCCCATTCGAGACGGGCAAGACTGGGCACGTCGTTGGCGGAGGGACGTGGTGAGGCGGTGCTGCGGCCTTGGAGGGCGGCGAGCACTTGATCGGCGCTGGCGGGCTTTAGCAGGTAGTCGTCGGCACCGAGGCGCACGGCTTCGAGGGCACCGGGGATGCTGCCGTAGCCGGTGAGCACGATGAGGCGGGCCTGCGGCAGCTTCTGGCGCAGCGTGGGGATCAAGGTCATGCCGTCCACCGCGCCGAGTCGCATGTCGAGCACGAGGGCGTCGATGCTGGCGGACTCGACCAGCCCGAGCGCTTCGAGTTTTCCGGCGGCCTGGAGCACCTCGCAGCCACGACGCCGCAACGCGAGGGCCAGCGTGGCTCGAAAGCCGTCGTCGTCTTCGATGAGTAGCACGTTCATGAGTTCGCGGAAGGTGGTTGAGGCAGCGTGAGTGTCACGCGGGCACCACGTTGCGGCAGGTTTTCGACTTCGACACTGCCCTGCATGGACGCGGCGAGTCGGCGCACAAAAAACAAACCGAGGCCCATGCCGCTGCCGGGATCACGCGTGCTGCGAAAAGGCTCGCCCCAATGGCGCAGCATCTCGTCGCTGAAACCGCTGCCGCGATCTTCAACGATGAAGCGCAGGGCCTCCGAAGCCGTTTCGACACGCAACACGACCTTTTCCTCATCAGCAGAGGCCAGCAGCGCATTGCGCAAAAGCACGAGCAAAGCCTCCCGCAAGCCCGCACAGGCCACCGGGGCATCTTTGGCTTTCAAATCGAGTTTCACACGCTGGCGCTGTGTTTCCGGAAGTTCATGCAAAGTAGCCTCCACCGTGCGCCAGACCACGCAGGGCTCGGCGGAGCGTCCGGTGGCCTCCTGGCCGAGTTCGCGCAGGCGTTGCAGCACGCGCTGACAACGCTCGGCCTCGCGCAGGATGATGGCGGCTGTTTCGGCATCGGGCTGGGCTTTCATCTCCTCTGCCGCCAAGGCGATGGTGCCGAGCGGCGTGCCGAGTTCATGCGCAAAACCCGTCGCCAGCGCCGCGACGGATAAAAAGCGTTCACGTGACTCCAGCTCACGCCGCAAACGCTCGCGTTCCTTTTGCAACCGATGCGAGCGACGTCGCAACGCGAGCAGCAGCGTGAGCACAAAACCGCCTGCGAGCACCAGCGCGGTGAGAAAGCCCTGCGTGAACCGCTCCGGCGGCACGGGCGAGCCATCCTGCATGACCAGCGGCACCGCACGCTGCCACAGCCAGAGAAAAGCGCCGGTCATGAGCACGCCGAGGCTCACGACTGCAGAGGCTCGCAGCGCCACCGCCGCCAGCGTGAGCTGCACGAGGTAAAACAGCGCGAACGGATTCACCAGGCCGCCTGTCCAGTGCAGCAGAAACGTCAGCGTCAGCGAATCCCACAGCAGGATGTGAAAGAAGCCGTCCTGCATCTCCCAATGAATCTGCCGCAGCCACCATTCGAGCACGGCATTGCTGATCAGCGTGATTGCCACTGCACCGCTGCATTGCCACCACGGCACCTCCACGCCGAGCCGCCACACGATGAAAAGTGTCACGCTCTGCCCGATGGCCGCCAGCCAGCGCAGCAGCACGAGCACGCGGGCCGAAAGCGCTCCACCAACCCACACCTCGCTCACGCCCAGCCAACGCTGCCAGCGTGGTGGTGATGGTTTCGGATGAGTAGCGTGAGGCATGGTATTCGGGCCATTCCTGGCCCGTCTTTGAAAGGGGGCAGGAATGCCCCCACTACTTCGCAGCGCCACCTTTTTCCAGCATCAGCTCGGCAATCTTGCGCAGGCTCGCATCGCCGAGATGAGCAAAGGGCGGCATCTGCGGCAGCTCGGGCCGTTTTTTGCCGGGAGCCTTCGCCCACGCGACGATACCATCGGGATTGCCCGCGTAGATTTGCGCGATCTCCGTGAGCGGCGGTCCCACGAGCTTCACGTTCGGTGCGTGGCAGGCGGCGCAGTTCATGAAAAGCTGCGCGGCGCTCAGCTCCGCCGGCGCGGGCGCGGCGGCGAGGTTTTGGTTAAATTCTGCGAGCGCTGCCGCATAGCGTTCGGTGCGTTCCTTGATCTCCGCCTGATGCGGAGCCAGCGCGGCCTGTCGATACACATGCCGCCCGCTGCCCATGCCGAGCACGACGATGGAGAACAGCATCACGATGAGCCAGTAGCGGCTGCCGATACGTGCATCGTCGCGTTTCAACTCGCCAAACAGCACCCACACCGTGAGCAAACCCACTGCCGCGCCGCTGAAGATGATGACATAAAGTTCCGTCGTGATCCCCGCCGCAGGCAGCGTGAAGAGCAGCAACGGCCCGAGGACAAACTGCGCCAGCGTCACATACGCGCATACCTTGTAAAACTGCCGTCGCAACTCCGGTCGCGTGAAGCTGTCGAGGTGCGAGAGATCGGCATTCTGACGGCCAAACCATCCCGCGAGGAACAAACCCGTCATCGCCACGCTCGCCGCCATGAAATGCAGGTAACGCGGCAGCACATTGCCGATGCTCAGGCTGGAGAAAAAGCCCTTCACCTTCTCCCACTCGCCGGGGAAGAGCATGAGGTTCACATTCGCCAGGAAGATCAGCGGGATGAAAAGGAACAGCAGCGCCGCGCCGAGGCCGGTGAGCTGATGCAGCGTCTTCTTGCCGCCGCTGGTCCAGGTGTCCCAGGTGTATTTGTGCAGGTAGGTGAGCAGGAAGGCCACCGTCACCAGCGGCACGATCATGAGCCAGGCATGCCCCGTGAGCGCGTTCGCCGAATACCACTGCATCGTGTAAACAAGATTGATGCACAGCAGCGGGCCGATGCCCATCACCACCGCGAGGCTTTTGTTCACCGTGATCGTCTGCGCCACCTCATGCGCCAGCGCATCCCAGCGCTTGTTTTTCAGCCCCAGCCACTCCAGCACCACCACGATCAGCGATCCGCCGACCATGAGGTTCACAAACAAGATGTGAACAAGGAAAAACAGCACAAGGCACACCACCAGCAGCCATTCCGGAACCGGCAGTGGCAAAGGCAGATCACGAGGAATGGGCGTGGCAGCGAGAAAAGTCGTCATGAGATCAAAGATTTAGTTTTGGGTGTTCGCTTCAGCCGTCATCGCAGGCTCCTTCGGTTGCGGAGCGATGACGATGCCCTCGGTTTGCACGCCGTGGAGCGTCTCGGGCTTTTCGCGGAGCTGGAGCAGGTAGGCGACGAGTGCCTCGGCCTCCTTGTCATTGCCGGGGAAGGGCGGCATGAAGGTGCGCGTCTGGTGCATGCCTTTGATGAAGAGCGTCATGCCTGCGGCATCCCACGGCTTGTCCGCGCCATACATGGCGGTGAATTTGTCGAGCACGCTGTTCAGCCCCGTGGTGCTGTGGCAGCGGGAGCAGGTCAGCATGAAGACATCCTTGCCGCACTCGACCTTGTTCGCGTCTGTCACCTCGCGGTGTTTCACATAGGTCGCGTGTTTGAGGAGGCCCTCGCTTTGCAAGAAGGCCAGCTCGTCTTTGTGAATGCCATTTGAATACATGTATTCGCCGATGACCCAGGGCTTGCGCATGAACTCACGCGCCCGCTCAAAGTGCCCAAGCAGCCAGATGCCCATGAAACTCGGGATCAGCAGCGCCCAGCGCGGAATCATGAAGCTGCTGCCCAGGCCGCCGAGGCCAACCACCAGGAAGGCCATGATCGTCCAGCCGAGCAGCGTCTGAAACTGCCCGTGCCAGCTCATGAACTCCTGCGTGAGCAGCGCCACGGAGCTGTTCGCCTTCATCGTTTCCGGGATGGCGTTCCAGTACCAGGTGCCGAACAAAAAGGTGCCCAGCAGCGCGACCAGCACCACATGCGAGAGCCGATAAACAATCCAGTTTCGTAACTGCCGGGGCTTGTCGTTAAACGAGTCCTTCTTCTTCGTGAAAAAGAACGTGGCAAACCACAGGAATACCGCGCCCGTCATGAAGGCGAAGCAGGTGCGGAAGCCGAGCTGCGGCAGGTAGAGCGGATTCGTCATCGCATCCCAAAAAGCACGCGTCTGGTTCCACTCTCCCGGCTTCATCATGAAGCCGAGCACGGCCACGATGAGCGCCATGGTGATCCAGGACATGATGCTCAGCGCCACGCCGATCTTGATGTGCTTTTTCTTCTTCTCCGCCGTGTCCGCCTTCTTCCAGCTCAGAAACCACCAGCAGATGAGCCCCACCTCGCTGATGAAGACCAGCCACTCCGCGAACCAGCCCCAGAAAAACACCCGCAGCAGCGAACCAATCGCAAACGGCGCGAACAGCGAAGTCGAAAGCCAGATCCCCACACCCGTCATCGCGCCCACGGTCGTCGTGACGATGAAAACAATGAACGTGATGCGATACGCCAGCCGGTCGATGTCCGGCCGGTTGTTCTTATGGGCCCACCACTCCATCCATGTCAGCAGCGGGTAGGCCCCCACAGCCAGCGGATGATTGATGAGCACATGCAGGCTCGCGATGAGCCCAATGATCAGCCGACCACCCGCGAGGTGGTCCATGTAGAAGGAGGGGAAGTCCATGTCCCACTCATCGCCATGACCGCTCCGCTGGAAATGTGGCGAAATGCCGCAGTGGCACAGAGTCGTTCATCCGCGGCTTGCAACACGTCCAGGAAAAGCAAGCTGATGCACAAGTCTTGACACCGCCACCCACGCCCCCATAATCGCCGCCCATGTCTCCCGCCGTCCCAACCCGACCTTCGGCGCGCCTCGCGCAGCGCGGGATCGCGCTGCTGGTGTGCCTTTCGCTCGGCCTTCACTGGGCGGTGATCCAAGGCATCGCGTGGACGGGCATGCTGGTCTCTTTTGCGAAGGAGGGCACAATGATCGAGGCCGTGCAGAAGACCTTTGACGGCCAGCATGGCTGCCCTTTGTGCCAGACGGTGAAGAAAGGCCGTGATTCAGATCAAAACCAGCCGCAGCAGACAGGACAGGCCATGAAGAAACTGGACGCCGTGCTGGTGACGCTCACGGCGCTGATCACTCCTGCGGCAGAAGAAATTTCATTCGTGATGATTCGCGCATGCGGCGTGAAACGCGGCGAGAGACCAGAGACGCCCCCGCCACGACGCGGGCTGGCTTGAATGTAAATCGAACTTCCAAGCTCGATCCACTGAACCGCCGGACTTGGAGGTCCGGCCCACGTCCCATGCGCATGCCGCCATTCAGCGGCTGCCTTTCTCTCACCTCTCATTCCATGAAACCACTTTATACTCTCATTCTACTCTCAGCCACCGGCATCGCGCTCGCGCAGACCGCCACTCCAAGCAAACCCTCGACGACTCTTAACGAGGTCGTCATCACCGCCAAAAAATCACCCTCCCTCACGGTGCCCAGCCTTGAGGAGAAGAAAGAACAGCTCGCCAAGACCATTCCCGGCGGCGCGGGCGTCGTCGATGCGGAGGAATACAAACGCGGCCGTGCCAGCACGCTCAAGGACGCGCTCGATTTCGCTCCCGGCGTGTTTGTTCAATCGCGCTTCGGCGCGGAGGAGTCGCGCCTCTCGATCCGCGGAAGCGGCATCCAGCGCACCTTTCACGGGCGCGGCATCTGGCTGATGCAGGACGGCGTGCCGCTGAACCTGGCGGATGGCGGGTTCGACATGCAGGCCGTCGAGCCTCTGGCGGCGAATCACATCGAGGTCTATCGCGGTGCGAACGCGCTTCAATACGGCGGCACCACGCTCGGCGGCGCGGTGAACTTCATCTCCAACACAGGCCACACGGCCTCGCCGTTCCAGTCGCGGTTTGAGATCGGCAGCTTCAACACACGGCGTGCGCAGATCTCCTCCGGGTTCGTCAGCGGCCCCACCGACGTCTATGTCAGCATCACCGGCTCGCAGACGGACGGCTTCCGTGACTACAGCGAGCAGGAGAGCCTGCGCGTCTTCGCCAACATCGGCACAAAGATCAGCGCCAACCTCGAAAACCGCTTCTACATCACCTATGTGGACAGCAAGTCGCAGCTTCCCGGCTCGCTGACGAAGGCGCAGTTTGAGGCCAATCCGCAGATGGCCAACGCCACCAGCCTTGCAAACCGCATGCGGCGTGATATCCAGCTCTTACGCCTCGCCAACAAGCTGACCTATTCCGACGGCGGGGACAACACGCTGGCCTTCTCCCTGTTCTGGTCCTGGAAAGACCTGGACCACCCCATTTTCCAGGTGATCGACCAGCTCAGCAACGACATCGGCTTTGATCTGCGTTACGACGGCCGCAATCATCTGCTCGGCCTCGACAACGACGTGACGGTGGGCGTCGGCTTCATGTATGGCAACACAGAGGATGACCGCTATGCCAACGTGGGCGGTCAGCGCGGCGCCCTGCTTGCGCAAAACCGGACTCAGTCGATGAACCTGAATTTCTACTTCCAGGATCAGCTTCATCTCACCGACACACTGTCCTTCATCGTCGGCTCCTCTGTCACCTACGCGAATCGTGATTTGAACGAGGAGACGCTGTTCGGCCTGAACAACGACGACCGTCAGGAGTTCTGGGGATTCAGCCCGCAGTTGGGCCTTTTGTGGGAGGTGACGCCGAAGTCGCAGGTGTACTTCAATGCAAGCCGCAGTTTTGAGCCGCCGTCCTTTGGTGAGCTGACCGCCATCGGCGCGGGTGTGCCCGCGCTCGTTGCGCTGAGGCCGCAGACCGCCACGACGCTTGAAATTGGCACACGAGGCGAGGCCGAACGCATCGCCTGGGACTTCAGCTACTACTATGCGTGGATCGACGATGAGCTGCTCACGCTCGGTGTTCCTGGCAATGCCACGCTCACCACCAACGCGGGCCGCACCATCCACCAGGGCATTGAGTTCGCTCTCAACGCGGACCTATTGCGCAACCTGACCACCTCGGGTGACGGCGACTATGACCGCGTCGTGCTGCGCCAGAACTTTCTCTGGAACGACTTCCGCTTCGCCCGCGATGCCCGCTGGGGTGATCGCATGCTGCCCGGCATCCCACCGTTCTACTACCGCGCCGAAATGCTCTATGAGCATCCCTGCGGCTTCTACTTCGGTCCAAACGTCGAGTGGTCCCCCCATCGCTTCGCTGCCGACCTGGCACGCACGACCTTTGCCGACCCGTATGCGCTGCTGGGGCTGAAGTTCGGCTACCGCACCAAAAAAGGCACCTCCTTCTTTGTCGAGGCCCGCAACCTCACGGACAAAAACTACTCCCCCACCACCGGTGTCGTCCAAAACGCCACCGTCCCCGCTCAAAGCGCCGTCTTCCTTCCAGGCGACGGTCGCGCGTTCTACGCGGGCGTGGAATTCAAGTGGTAGTCGCTGCGCTCCGCGAAGGGCGAAGGGCAAAGAGCGAAGAGTTTCGCATCTCCCTTCGCCCTTCTTATTGCTCATCACTCCTCTTTGCCCTCTGCTCTTCGCCCTTCGCCCTTCGCCCTTGGCTCATGAATCCAAAGCTCATCCGCAAACTCCACCGCTGGCTCGGCCTCGCCTTCAGCCTCTCTGTCCTCCTCGCCTCCGGCAGTGGTGTCATTCACAACGTCATGACGCGCACGCAGGCGCCGCCGCCCTCCGCACGGCCTTCTGGCGGCGGCATGGATGTGAACGCGATCAAGCTCAGCGTGGCCGAGGCCGTCTCCAAGCTCAGCGAGCCGAATCCCGAGGTGCAGGCCGTCAACCTGCGCGGCATCGGCGGCCAGCCCTGGTATCAGATTTACACGAAGGCGTCGCGCGCGCCGCAGTACGTCAGCGCCGTCGATGGCCGTGCCGATCCTGCCCAGGATGAAGCTTACGCGACCGAGATCGCGAAAAACTTCCTCGCCGGAGCCGAGGTGAAGAAGACGGACTTCCTCACCGCCTTCAACACCGAGTACCTCAACATCTTCCGCATCCTGCCGGTGCATCGGTTCGACACTGGCGACGCCCTGGAAACGCGCGTGTACGTCTCCACCACCACCGGCAGCGTCACCCGCCACACGGACAAGCAGCGCCAGTTTGAGGCCACGATCTTCACCAACTTCCACAAGCTCGGCTTCATCCCGAACAAGGATCTGCGTGATCTTGTGCTCACGGTGCTGACCTTCGGCACCTTCCTCGTCGCCTGCCTCGGCATCGCGCTGTTTTTTGCCACTCGGCCAAAGAATCGGTGAAACTCCGCGAGGATTCGATACGATTGAGCATCATGCGCTGCTTCATCCTCGTCATTGCCGTTGTTTTGTCCGCCGTCGCCAGCCTGCATGCCCAGGCACCGGCGGCGGAGGTCGTGTCTGTCGAAAAAATCTGGGACAAGGCCGCGCACAACGGCTTCACGGACATCACCCGCTTCCAGAACCTGTTTTATGTCTGCTTCCGCGAGGCAGACTCCGCCACCACAGATGAGGGCGTGATCCGCATCATGATTTCTGCCAGCGGGAAGACCTGGATCGAGCAGGGTACCATCGCCGAGGCCGGCACCGATCTGCGTGATCCGAAACTCATCGTCACACCAGACGAAAAGCGTCTTTACCTGCTTTGCGGCGGTCAGTCCGCCACGCTGGGCCGTCAGCCGCGCTACGCGACGACGATGGACGGCAAAGTCTGGACGCCGATGCAGAAACTCCTCACCAAGGGCGACTGGCTCTGGCGTGCGACGATCAATCCGGCGGACAAGCGCTTCTACGCCGCGAGCTTCAACATCCACCCGAACTCCGGCGGTCCTGCGCCGGAGAAGGAGTGGTCGCTGAAAACCTACGCCAGCACCGATGGCTCCGTGTGGCAGCTCTCGTCCATCATGAACGTGCCGGGGCAACCAGGCGAGACGACGTTGCGCTTCCTCAAAAACGGCACCGCGCTCGCTTTGGTCAGCAGGCAGGGCGCAGATCGCAAAGGTGTCATCGGCACCGCGCAGGCCCCGTACCGTGAATGGACCTGGGCGGCGACGGGTTTGCCGCTCGGCGGGCCGAATTTCATCGAGCTGCCGGATGGAAAACTCATCGCCGGCTCCCGCGGCTTCGGTGCCACGCCAGGCGCGCACATGGTCTTGTTTGCCATGACGCCAAACAGCCTCACGCCCATCCTCGAACTGCCCAGCGGCGGTGACTGCAGCTATCCCGGCCTCTACTGGCACGACGACCTGCTGCATGTGACGTATTACTCCAGCCACGAGGGCAATGCGGCGATCTACTACGCCCGCGTGAAGATCAAGTAGCCGGGAAAGGGTGATTTGAGTTCAAGATCAGGATTGGGGAGTCGTTCTCATCGGCCCATGATTCGTGTCCTCGCTTTCCTTGCCTCCGCCGCCGTTGTTTCTGCGCAGCCGAACCTCATCTTCATCCTCAGCGACGACCTCGCGCAGGGCGATCTCGGTTGCTACGGTCAGAAACTCATCCAGACGCCGAATCTCGACCGCATGGCGAAGGAGGGCACGCGCTACCTGCAGGGCTACTGCGGCACGACGGTCTGCGCGCCATCGAGGTCGGTGCTGATGACCGGTTTGCACACCGGGCATTGCCCGATCCGCGCCAACCGCGAAGTGCAGCCCGAAGGCCAAAAACCGCTGCCTGCGGGCACCATCACCGTGGCGAAGGTCTTGAAGGACGCGGGCTATGCCACCGCCTGCTGCGGGAAGTGGGGCATGGGCATGTTCGACACGACGGGCAGCCCGCTGAAGGTCGGTTTCGATCACTTTTTCGGCTACAACTGCCAGCGTCACGCGCACAGCTACTTCCCGGCCTATCTTTACAACGACGACCAGCGCTTCGAGCTGCCTGGCAACACGGGCAAGGGCATGGGCAACACCTACGCGCAGAACCTCATCGCCGACGAGACGCTGAAGTTCGTGCGCGCGAACAAAGAAAAGCCGTTCTTCCTCTACTACTCGATAACGCTGCCGCACGGCACCTTCCAGATCGACGACCAGGGAATCTACAAGGACAAGCCGTGGACTGAAACGCAGAAAAACTACGCCGCCATGGTCACCCGGCTCGACAGCGATGTCGGTCGGCTACTGGCACTGCTCAAGGAGCTCAAGATCGACGAAAACACCCTCGTGATGCTCGCTGGCGACAACGGGTCATCCTTTGATCCGAAGTCGGAGGTCGGAAAACTCTTCGAGCAGGCCGCGAACGGCCTCCGCGGCTTCAAACGCGGCCTTTACGAAGGCGCGCTGCGTCAGGCCGCGCTTGCCCGCTGGCCGGGGCAGGTCCCTGCGGGCCGTGTTTCCGATGAACCGTGGGCTTTTTGGGATTTTCTGCCTACCGCCGCCGAACTGGCCGGAGCCAAGATTCCCGCCGAATACCAGCCGGACGGCCTTTCGCTTGTTTCCTTCCTCAAAGGCGGCCCTGCGCCCAAACGCGATCACTTTTACTGGGAGCTCCATGAGGGCACCTCACTCCAGGCGGCGCGTTTTGGTGACTGGAAAGTCGTCCGCAATGGCCCTGAGAGCCCCATCGAGCTCTACGACCTCAAAACGGACGCTGCGGAGTCCAAGAACCTCGCCGCCGAGAAACCCGACTTGGTCGCCAAAGCCGAGGCGCTGATGAAATCCTCCCGCACGGAGCACCCAGACTGGCCCTTGGTGCAGAAAAAGGCGGGGAAGGCGAAAAAGAAGCCGTGAGCGGTAAACGGGCCACAACTCCCAATAATTTTGAAATTCCATGGCCTTGAGAGTGAACAGGGCTTGATAATTTATGGAATTTTTAATAGATTTGGCTCCGCATGAGCTTTCCTCCCCTCACCGCCCCGTTTTCTGCCCCTGCTACCGCCTCCCGCAGCAGCGAGCAGTTCTCTCAGGAACTCAATGCCTTGGTGGATGAAATCCAGCGCACCCGGGACTGGTTCAACGCCCAGATCGAGGCCCAGCTCAGCAGCTTGAACCAGCTCCGCTCGTCGGTTCAACCTGAGGAACCCACCATCAGCGTCCCGATGGCCAGTCTGTTCCAAGCGCCGCGTCCGGTGGAGGCCGCCGCCCCAGTGGCACCGGTTCCTGAGGCACCGGTTCCCGTGACACTGGCCCCTGAGGCCCCGCCGATGGTACCCGCACTTCCAGTGCACCAAGCCATCATCATGCCGCCGACATCCATCATGGCCATCGATCCTGAACTCGAGCAGGCGACACTCCGCGAGCTGAATGACGCGCTCTCCCGCGCATTCTCCGAGATTTCCACCCGCGGCGGCATGCTGGGCTGATTTTGCGCAACTTGCGGCGCAGGAAGATTCTCTGGCAAGCTCGCATGCGTCGCTCACGTACATGAGCGCTCTCATGAATACCGATCTCGAATCCAACCTCTGCCGTCGCGACTTTCTCAGCTCCACCACGAAGACCGTCGCCGGTCTCTCGGTCCTCTCCGGTATCAGCCTCCCGCATGTGCATGCTGCCGGCAGTGATGAGATCAAAACCGCCCTCATCGGCTGCGGTGGTCGCGGCACTGGCGCGGCCAGCAACGCGATGAGCGTGCAATCCCGCGTGACCCGCCTTGTGGCGATGGCGGATGTTTCGAAGGAGCGCCTCGACGCCAGCTTTGACAATCTCTCCAAGAAACACCCGGACCGCATGTCGGTGTCCGATGACGCGAAGTTCATCGGCTTCGACGCCTACAAGAATGCCATCGACAGCCTGCGCAAAGGCGATGTGGCCATCTTCACCACGCCGGTGGCCTTCCGCTGGGTGCACTACAAATACGCCATCGAGAAAGGCGTGCACGTCTTCATGGAAAAGCCGATCTGCACCGACGGTCCCACCGCCCGTCGTCTGCTCGCGCTCAACGAAGAGGCGAAAAAGAAGAATCTGAAGGTCGGCGTCGGCCTCATGTGCCGTCACTGCCGTGTGCGCGGTGAACTCTTCAACCGCATCCAGGACGGTGAGATCGGCGATCTCATGCTCATGCGCGCTTACCGCATGCAGGGCGTCATCGGCAGTGTCTTCACCCCGCGTCGTGACCCGAACGCGCACCCGAACGAGCTGCTCTGGCAGATCAAAAACTTCCACAGCTTCCTTTGGGCCTCCGGCGGCGGCTTCAGCGACTTCAACATCCACAACATCGACGAAGCCTGCTGGATGAAGAACGACTGGCCCGTCGAAGTGCAGGCCAGCGGCGGCCGCACCGATCGCGGCGACAACGTGGACCAGAACTTCGACCACTACTCCTGCGAATACACGTTCAAGGACGGCGCGAAGCTCTACCTCGAAGGCCGCACGCAGTTGAACGTGCACACCCAGTTCGCCACCCAGGTGCATGGCACGAAGGGCAGTGCCATCGTTTCTACCGCCGGCCACTTCCCCTCCAAGGCCATGACCTTCAAAGGTCAGAACATGGCGCGCTCGAACATCATCTGGCGCGGCAAGCAGCCGGAGCCGAATCCGTATGACCTCGAGTGGCAGGACCTCATTGAGGCCATCACCAAGGACAAGCCCTACAACGAAGTCGAGCGCGGCATCAAGTCCAGCATCACCACCGCCATGGGTCGCGCCGCCGCCCACACCGGCCAGGTCGTTCGCTACAACGATTACATCAACAGCGCCTTCGAGTTCTCCCCGGATGCCGACAAGCTCACGCTCGACGGACCGCCGCCGCTGGTCGCCGATAAGGATGGCAACTACCCCTTCCCGAAAGCCGGCCAGTTCAAAGATCGCGAATACGCCATGGAGCCGCAGGCCAATCCCTTCCCGCTCATCGAGTTCCCGCCGGAAGCCGCTCCCGAGCCTCTCAGCCCGCCCGAGCGTCCGAAAGCCAAGGCACCGGAGAAAAAGAAGGCCAAAGCCTGAAGCACCTGCTCTGAGCAGTGCGCATGCTGCCATGCCCCCGGTCTACCGGGGGACATGACCGCGTGTGTGCAACCTCACACCACCGCTTTCAACAGCCGCGCCAAATACAGGCTCGCGGTCTTGCCCACTTCGACGACCTCGGCGTGATTCAAGGTCTGCGGCCGAATGCCAGCCGCCCAGTTGGTGAGCATCGAGATGCCGGCGACTTCCATGCCGAGCGCACGCGCTTGAATCGCCTCCGGCACAGTGGACATGCCGACGGCATCAGCTCCGAGCGTGCGCAGCATGCGGATTTCGGCCGGCGTTTCATACTGCGGACCGAGCAGCGCCGCATACACGCCCGCATGCAGCTTCAAACCGAGCGACACGGCCGCGGCGTGGAATTTTTCACACCACGCCCGCGAATAAACTTCGCTCATGTCGTGGAAATGCGGTCCGCCGAGCAGCGGCGTGGTGCCCTGAAGGTTGAGGTGATCGGTGATGAGCAGCAGCCCGCCGACGTGGAAGGTTTCATGGATCGCACCCGCCGCGTTGGTGAGCACGACGCGCTTCACGCCGATGTCATGCATGAAACGGATGCTCGCCGTCGCTTCGTGAGCCGTGAGGCCTTCATACAAATGCCGGCGCCCTTGCGCGATGAGCACCGGCTTGTCGTGATGCCGCGACAAAACGAAGCGCCCTGCATGCCCAGGGACCGTCGAGGCGCTCAATCCCGGCACGTCCGCATACGGCACCTCGCACTCGATCCCAAACGCCTCTGCCACGGCTCCAAGACCGGAACCGAGCACGATGGCAGTTTCAGGGCGGGCATTTTGAAGAGCAGAGAGCGACATGGTGAGAGAAAGATGGTCCGCGCAGAGGATTGCCTTCGGCGCGCTTCGCGAGGTGCGGACCACTATCTGGCGTTGATGCGTTGCTTCAACTCCTGATACAGCGCCTCCACCAGCGGCATTGCGACTCCGGCAGCCTTGGCGCGTCGCACCGGCTCGCCCCAGATTGCCTCAAGCTCGACCTCGCTGCCTGCGAGAAAGTCGATGAGGCTGCTCGGCTTGTAGCAGGTCATCGTGCGCGTGCGTTCGATCATCGTGTCGATCAGGCTCAGTGGGATCGGATGACCGAGTTGGTTCGCGGTGACGATGATTTCGCGCATCAAATCGCGCACGCGCTGCTCCAACATTGGCTCAGCAAGAATCGCAGCGGTGTCTTTGTTCCCGGCAGCGATGGACAGGCCGTTGAATGGGATGTTCCAAACGAGTTTCTTCCAACGTGCCGCGATGAGGCTTGGTTCGACCACGCAATCGATGCCGCAGCGCCGAAACTCAGCCGCAAGCGCCTCCGTGCGCGCCTGTGGAGCCCCACGGTGCTCACCGAGCGCGATCTGACCCTGCGCGATGTGATGAATCACGCCGGGGGCGATGCGGTTGATGCACACAAAGCACAAGCCACCCAGCACGCGCTCCGACCCAAAGTGCTGCGCGAGGAAATCATCGCTACCGAGGCCATTCTGCAGCGTGAGGATCATCGTGTCCGCTTTCAGCAGCGGTGGCAGCAATTCGAGCAACGCGTCATTCGTCGTCGCCTTCATCGCGATGATCACCAAGTCGCAGGGACCGATCTCCGTCGTGCTGCGATGGCAATGCACCTCTGGCAGCTCGAAATCACCCAGATGGCTCTGAATCTTCAACCCGTGCTGCTTCACGAACTCGTAGTCCGAACGCATCAAAAAGTGCACGTCGTTCCCATGCTGAGCCAACCGCCCGCCATAGTAGCAACCCATCGCGCCGGAGCCGACGATGGCGATGCGTGGATGCGATGGAAACGACATGCTCACTTCAACAGAAGGTAGTGCCGTGTCTTGCCGTGCTTCTGCTTGTTCGTCAGCGGCGGCAGGTCGAGGTGGAAAAAGTGGCGCAGGGTCTTGGTGTGATGCTTCAAGACGGTCTTCGCGGCTTCCTTGAGCGCCATCCAGCGCTTCCACGGATGATCCGGCGCATGCATGATGTGCCGCAGCAGGCTCAGCCACTCCACATAGGCGCGTGAGATGTCGCCTTCGGCGATGCCCGCCTTCAAATCAGCCGCGCCGGGACGATCGGGATGCAGCATGGCATCGAGCAACTCGGCCGCGCCTTCACCGTAATCAACCGGCAGGCCGTTTTCGAGATAACCGTGATGATTGATGAAGCCATAAGTGCCGCGGCACACCGCCGAGAGCCGCTCCGAGCCGCAATCCTGGGGCAAATCGAACTTCGAGCCGCTGCGCAGGTTGGCGGTGTGATGCACAAGATCATCCACGGGGTAGCTGTCGTCCTCCAGTGCGGCGACGACCGCCAGACCTTCGCCATGCTGGAAGAAGCTGAAGATTTCTCCGCGACGTGTCGGCACGCCATCGGCATCGATGAGGCCCAGCGTGCGCCAGGCGTGAATCGGTGAGCCAGGCCGCGGCTCGCGGTCGGCGGTGGCTGTCTCGGGCGTGTGCACGCCGGTTTCGTTCTTCACCACGATGCTGCGCTCCTGCGGATGGAAGAGCAGCTTCCCATGACTGTCCTCGTAAGCCATCACCTCCACTGGAGCGAGGTCGAAGCAGGCAAACACGAGGTTCTCCTTCTCGACCGTGCCGATGAACTCCGGCGCGACGTCTTGAATGACCTCTTCGACATTCGCGAGGATCGCCTTCGCCAGCTCACCTGCTTGCAGAATGGTGATTTCCTCCAGCGGCACGGTCTCGATCTTGCGCGACAGCTTCAGTAGACGACGAATCGCTTTCGTGGGCTTGATCAGTTCACCCTCCGGCGTGCCGAGGCTGATTTCGACACCGTAGGTCACCTCTTTTTCGCGTCTGATTTTTCCAACGCGCCCCATGCCATGCGCAAACTTCGCCGCGAAGGCCGGCACGGCGAGCGTGGCATGCACGCGGCTCAGCGGCACGCGTTGCAGCGCATGATTGTGCTTTCGCTCCCAGTCGCCGATGGAGTTCAAAATCTGCTTTTCGGTCGCTTCGAGGCCGAAAAGGGCCTTTTCCGCCGCAGGCGGCAGATTGGAGGCATTCTCCTCCAAACCGAGCAGCGGTGGCACTTTGGCAAAAAGGCGCTCGGAGAAGTGTTTC
>Ga0169931_10005452_pt1 | contig 19381 bp, 17 predicted proteins | sample Kivu_15m_20L_FD_129675 | JGI IMG/M metagenome (GOLD analysis project Ga0169931, IMG submission 129675) | Freshwater microbial communities from Lake Kivu, Western Province, Rwanda to study Microbial Dark Matter (Phase II) - Kivu_15m_20L... | ecosystem: Environmental > Aquatic > Freshwater > Lake... | reverse complement strand
CTCACGGTTGCAAGGACGATCCCGACGGGCCGGCGATATTCCCCGAACCTCACGTGAGCTTAAAGGCCTCTTTCAGACACGCGAGCGCCTCTTCGCCGCGGGCGCGCTCCACAACTACGCCGACGCACACTTCACTGGTGTTAATCATGGCGATGTTGATGCCGCGGGCCGCGAGTGCGCCGAACATCGTGCGGGCCACGCCGGTGTGCGTGCGCATCCCGACGCCGAGAACGTACAGCACCGCGATGTCCGCGTCGCCCACCACGCGGGCCGCGGGGTCGATCGCCCGCACCACGTCTTGGGTGCGCTTGAGAGCGCGGGTGAGGTCGGCCCGCGGCAGCGTGAAGGAGAGTTCGGCCTTCGCCGGGCCGCTCTGGTTCTGCACGATCATGTCCACGAGGATGCCGCCGGTGGCGACCGCGTTGAACACGCGCGAGCAGTTTCCGGCCACGTCCGGGAGGTCGTGAATGGTGATGCGGCTCTGCTCGACGTTCAAGTGAACGCCGCTCACGAGCACGTCTTCCATGCCTTCGAGCTTGGCGAGGGCGGCTTCGCGGTCGCGCGTCGCGGCGGCGAACAGCGGGTTGGGGCGCGGCTTGAACCCGGCCCCGCTCTCGCCCGCGCCCTTCCGCGGTTGCCCGAGCGCGAACGCTTTGTGGATCGCGCGCAGGGCGCGCCGCCCGCGAACCGCCTTCTTGCTTTCGAGGTGCGCCTTCTTGATCGGCTCCGCGGTCGGCGCTTCGACGATCGCCGACTCCGGCGGGCCGTCTTCGTCCACGAGAACGCTGATCTTGATGTCACCGGTGGTAATCATCTTCATGTTCACGCCCTCTTCCGAAAGGGCTTGGAACATGCGCTCGGCGACCCCGGACACGGCCCGCATCCCGGCCCCGACCACCGACACCTTGCTCACCTTGCCGGTTTCGTTCAGCGTCGCTTCGAGGTCGTTCACGATGGGTTCGAGCGTCTTCTTCGTCTTGTCGAGGTCCGCGTTCAGCACGGTGAACCCGATGGTCGCCTTCCCGCCGATACCAACGCTCTGCGCGATCATGTCCACGGCGACGTTCGCGTCCGCGAGCGCGCTGAACACGCGGTGGCTCACGCCGGGGCGGTCCGGGACGCCTTCGAGCACGAGGCGCGCTTCGTCGGCCGCGAGCGCGACCCCGCACGCCGGGATTTCGCTCATCCACGCCTCTTCCGGCACGATCCACGTCCCGATCGCGTCGGACTGCGCGTTCCGCACCATCAGCGGTACGTCGAACTTTTTGGCGAACTCGATGCTGCGCGAGTGCATGACGCCCGCGCCCATGCTCGCCATTTCGAGCATCTCGTCGTAGCTGATGGCGTCCATCTTGCGCGCGTCGGGCACGATCCGCGGGTCGGTCGTGTACACGCCGTCCACGTCGGTGTAGATTTCGCACTCCACCTCGTAGCCCGCGATCTTCAGCGCCGCCGCGACCGCGACGGCGGTGGTGTCGCTGCCGCCGCGGCCGAGCGTGGAGATGTCGCCCTGTTCGTCGATCCCCTGGAACCCGGCGATCACGACGACGTTGCCCGCGTCGAGCGCGGTCGCGAGCCGCTGCGTGTCGATCTTCTTGATGCGGGCCTTGCGGTGCGTGCTGTCGGTGACGATGCCGATTTGCTGCCCGGTGAAGCTGACCGCTTGTTCGCCGAGTTCCTGAATCGCCATCGCGGTCAGCGCGATGGAAATCTGTTCGCCGGTGGCGAGCAGCATGTCCATCTCGCGCGCCGAGGGCGTCGCGGTGATCTCCGCCGCCTTCGCGATGAGGTCGTCGGTGGTGCTGCCCTGCGCCGACACGACGATAATGACCTTGTTGCCGGCGTGTTTGGCGCGAACGGCTTTCCGTGCCGCCTCCATCACCCGTTCCGCGTTCTTCAGGCTGCTCCCGCCGAACTTCTGCACGACGACGCCCACGGCAACTTCCTCTCGACATCGAAACATCGGATGCGAACGCGGCTATCGTATTGATCGGCGCGCCCGCCGCCGGTACGCTGCACCTATCCCACCTACCTCCGCCGAGGAATCACCTCCGTGAACCGCTTGCTAATCGCTGCCCTCTTCGCCCTTGCCCTCTCCGCGCCCGCGTCCGCCGACAACTGGCCGCAGTGGCGCGGCCCGAAGGGTGACGGCCATTCCGCCGAGAAGGGCATCCCCACCGAGTGGGGCGCGGACAAGAACGTGGTGTGGAAGCTGAAGATGCCCGGCATCGGCGCGGGCACGCCCGCGATCTGGGGCGACGACATCTTCGTTACGTCGGTGGACGGCGACCGCGTCGTGGTGATGTGCGTGGGGACCGACGGCAAGGAGAAGTGGCGCGAGAAACTCTCGGACACCGGCGCGAAGCGGTACAAGAACCCGTCCGGGGCCGACGTGTCCGACGCCTCGCCGTCGTGCGCGACCGACGGCAAACACGTGTGGGCCGCCGCGAGCAACGGCGCGCTCGCGTGCTTCACCGTGGCCGGCAAGAAGGTGTGGGACAAAGACCTGCAGAAGTACGGCGCGTACCAGATTCAGTTCGGCTGCCACTGGACCCCGGTTCTGTACAAGGGCGCGCTCTACATGCAGGTAATGCACCGCAAGGCGCAAAAGGTCGTGAAGCTCGACGCCGCGACCGGCGAAGAGAAGTGGGCCGTGGACCGCCCCGGCTACAGCAAGGGCGAAAGCCCGGACGTGTACGCGTCGGCGCTCATTTGGGAAGGCACTGGCGGCGCGCAACTGGTCGCGCACGGCAACGACTTCACCACCGGGCACGACCTCGAAACCGGTAAGGAACTGTGGCGGGTGCAGGGGCTGAACCCGGGCGGCAGCGGGGCGTGGCGGTTCGTGTCCAATGTGCTCGCGACGCCGGACCTGATCGTGGTGCCGTCGTGCAAGAACGGGCCGCTGGTCGCCTTCAACCCGGTGGGCGCGAAGGGCGACATCAACCCCGAGAACAAGGCCGAGGCGTGGCGCGTGACGCCGACGCCGGACGTGGTCGCCCCGCTGCGCGTGGGCGACACGATTTACCTGTGCCAGCACGGGCCGTTCCTCGCGCTGGACGCGAAGACCGGCAAGCAACTGTATAAGGACAACGTGGGCAAGGGCTACCACTGGGCGAACATGGTGTACGCGGACGGGAAGATCGTCACCAGTTCGCAAGACGGCGTGAGCGCGGTAGTGGAAGCGAACCCGACAGCGTTCAAGAAGCTGGCAACGAACACGCTCCCGGACAAGCTGTTCGGCTCGCCCGCGGTCAGCGGCGGCCGCATCTACTTCCGCGGCTACGGCTACCTGTGGGCCATTGGCACGAAGTGAGGCGGGAAGAATCGATGGCGAGCGGCACGCGTGAGCGTGCCGGTTGCTGGAAGTGTGAATCACCGGCACGCTCACGCGTGCCGTTCGCCACGAACGAGTACACCTCGGATGCTCGATCTGGATTCGCCCGAATGGGGCAAGATTCCTTCGAGTCCCGGTGGCACGGGTGCGCTCACCGCGCACCTGCTGCGCCAAGTGCGCGACGGTGACGAGTCCGCGTATCTCGAGTTGTACCATCAGGTGTGCCACCAGTTCACTGTGGGAGCGGTGGCGTATGTCGCGGTTCCGCATTTGGTGCAGATCGTGCGCGAGACCGAACCGCGAGGCCGCGTGCAACCTCTGACTATCGTTGGGACGGTCGCCGTGGCACGGGCGGCGCACCCGAAAAACGCTGCCCCACTGCGCAAAGAGTGGGCGACCGAGTACCACGCCGCAAATGCCGAGGCCCTTCGGTTGGCGGGCGAGTCGTTACAGCAGGTTGGGTTAGAACCGGGCGACGCCCAAGACCTAATCGCGACAGTTGCTGCGTTGCACGGCCTCACAGATTTGGCGATGTTCCTCTTCTTGCAGGGTGGCGTCACCGAGTTGGAGTGCCCGAAGTGCGGTGAAGTGATCGATGGGTGACACCCCCGATCCTTGACGAGTGAAAGCGGCATGACGCGAAGTGAAATCGAGAGCGCGTTGGCTGCGGCCGTCGATACCGAATCGCGAGTCGGCATTCGCTGGTGGCCGGGAGCGGAAATGGCACCGGTCGCCATTCGCCGATGGTCGAGTTTCGCTCGTCGGCACCCAAATGCCAAGCATCCGACGACCGAAGATCGCGTGCTCGATTTGGCCAATGGGCTACAGGACCATTTCGTGCCGGGCACGCTCAACACGCCTTTGAGCGAATGGCGGCACCTCGCCGGAATCTTGGCGCGCGTGCTGAAACGCGAGATGTGAATCGCCGGACCCAGAGCGCGAATGCGAGGAGCGAATGTCCACGTCGCTGAAACAGGCCATGCGCGGAGCCTTGCGATCCGGCGACGATGCGACGGCGATTGAGTTGCTCAGCAGTGACCCCACGCAACTTTCAGAACAGACGGCCTTCGGGACTTGGTTGCACGTCGCGGCTTCGTTCGGGCGCTTGGAGGTTGTTCAATACCTCGTCCGAAGCGGAGCAGACGTGAATGCTGTTGGTGGCGTGTTGGGTGGTACGGCGCTTAACGAGGCTGCTTCGTCTGGGCAACTGTCCGTTGTGGAGTTTCTGCTCTCGGTTGGTGCGCGAATGGAAACTCGCGAACCAGAAGTGAACCCGCTGTTCGGGGCAATCTACAAGGGTCATGCAGCAATCGTCCGGTTGCTCCTCGCACGTGGGATCGACGCGAGCATCAGTTACACCGGCCAACGGATGCGGAACATGGACGCGGTCGCATTCGCGCGCGAACGCGGTCAGTTGGCGATTGCGGACCTGATTGCCGCACACTGCGATGCTGAGTTCGGCCACGGCTTGCGGTTAGACGAATAGAAACGCAAACCGGGTGGCGCGCCCTTCAGCTCGCCGCCCGGTTTCGCTTAACTCGCACCAACCACTACTTCTTCGGTTTCGGTTCTTCGTACACGTCGGGGAGCGCATTGCGGCGGATCGGGGCGGGGGCTTCTTTCTTCGGCTTCGCGGCTTCGGCCGCTTCCGCGTCGTGCTTCTCTAACTCGATCCCGAAGAGCACTTTGAACTTGAGGTTCGCCACCGCCAAAACGTCGTTGGGCAGAAGGGCGGCGCGGCGCACGCGCTGACCGTTGACGCGGGTGCCGTTCGTGCTGCCGAGGTCGCGGAGCAGCAGCACGCCGTCGGTCATCACGATGACGCAATGGAGCTTCGAGACGCTCTTGTTGTCGAGCCGGACGTCGGAATCTTCGTCGCGGCCGAACAGCGTGAGGTCTTTCGTCAGTTCGTAGGAGGCTCCGCCGTCGGCGGACACCAACCGGGCGCGCATGTCTCACCCTTGCGAACGGGGGCAATCGGTTGCGTGCATTGTGTAACGGAACCCGCGGCGGGACAAGCCTTCGGCGCGGAAGTCGCGGCCGGTACACTTCCCGCGGTCGGTGTGCGCAGCATAAGCGTACCTTCTGATACTGCCGGCGCGCGCGGAAAACTTCACCACTTTTCCGCGCCGGGCGAATATGATCGCTCGCAGTTCGTCCCCTCCCCAAAAGGCGCTGCCAATGTTTCGCGTCGCGGTTGCACTCGCGGTCTCTTTGTTTGTCCCCTGTGTCGCACACGCCGCGGACGCCCCGAACGTCGTCGTGATTCTCACCGACGATATGGGCTTCTCCGATCTCGGGTGCTACGGCGGCGAGATCGCCACACCGAACCTCGATTCACTTGGGGCGAACGGACTTCGCTTCTCGCAGTTCTACAACACCGCGCGGTGCTGCCCCACGCGCGCCAGCCTGCTCACCGGGCTGTACCCGCACCAAGCCGGCGTCGGGCACATGATGACCGACTCCGGCAAACCCGGCTACCGCGGCGACCTGAACACCTCGTGCCGCGTGTTCGGCGAAGTGCTGAAGCCGGCGGGCTACCGCAGCTACGCCGTCGGGAAGTGGCACGTCACGAAGAGCGCCGGCAAAGACGGCCCGAAGGACAACTGGCCGCTGCAACGCGGGTTCGATCGCTTCTACGGCACCATTCACGGCGCGGGCAGCTTCTACGATCCGTCGTCGCTGGTGCGCGACAACACGATGATCTCGCCCTACGCGGACCCGGAGTACAAGCCGAAGACCTACTACTACACGGACGCAATTGCCGAACACGCCTCGCGCTTCGTCAGCGACCACGCGAAAGAACACAAAGAGAAACCGTTCCTGCTGTACGTCGCGTTCACCGCGGCGCACTGGCCGATGCACGCGCTGCCGGAAGACATCGCGAAGTATAAGGGGAAGTACGATTCCGGTTACGACCCCGTGCGCAAGGCGCGCTTCGAGAAGGCCGCGAAACTCGGACTCATCGACCCGAAGCAACCGATGACGCCCGGTTCGCGCGAGTGGGACAAGGTAAGCGACAAGAAGTGGGAAAGCGCGTGCATGGAGGTGTACGCGGCGATGGTGGACCGCATGGATCAGGGTGTTGGGAAACTGGTCGCTGAGCTGAAGAAGACCGGGCAGTTCGAGAACACGCTGATTCTGTACATGCAAGACAACGGCGGTTGCGCGGAGGCGCAGGGCCGCACCGGGAACAAGAATCACCCCAACATCGCGCGGCCCGACAAGCCCACGTTCCCCGCGATGAAGCCCACCGACTTCGCCGCGGCCGGCAGCGTGCCCGCGCAGACGCGCGACGGCTTCCCGGTGCGGATGGGGCCGCTTGTGATGCCCGGGCCGGACGACACTTACATCGCCTACGGCCCCGGTTGGGCGAACGTCTCGAACACGCCTCTGCGCGAGTACAAGCACTGGGTTCACGAGGGCGGAATCAGCACGCCGCTGATCGCGCACTGGCCGAAGGGCATTTCCGCGAAGGGCGAACTGCGCCACACGCCCGGCCACCTCGTCGACATCGCCGCGACCGTGTACGACCTCGCCGGTGCGAAGTACCCGAAGGACGCGACCCCGCTCGAAGGGGAGAGCCTGAAGCCGGTGTTCGCCGGGAAGCCGCTCGACCGCGACGCGCTCTATTGGGAGCACGAAGGCAATCGGGCCGTGCGTGCCGGGAACTGGAAACTCGTGGCGAAGCACAACGCGAAGTGGGAACTGTACGACATCAGCAAAGACCGCGTGGAAGCGAACGACCTGAGCGCGAAGGAGCCTGACAAGCTGAAGGAACTGGTGGCGAAGTACGAGGCATACGCGAAGCGCGCGAACGTCGAACCGTGGCCGGTGAACCCCGCGAAGAAGAAGAAGTGACACCAATACACCCTCGCTCACGCGTCGGGCTACCACTCTTTTAGCCCGACGCGTGAGCGAGGGTTCAGGCGCGAATTCCGCTCTCCCGGAGGACCGCAATGAACCCGATTTCTCGCCGCGAGGCCATCGCCGGGGGCGCGCTCGCGCTCGGCGCGCTTTCGGCGCACGCCGAAGAGAACGCCGCTCGCGCGCTCGTGGTCGTGGGGCCGAGTCAGCACCCTCCGGGCACGCACGAAGTCGCGGCCGGCGGCCGGTTGCTGAAGCACTGTCTGGATTCGCTCGGGCTGAAAACGGACGTCATCACCGAGTGGCCGAAGGATGGCGCTAAGGCGTTCGCGGGGATCAAGACCGTCGTGTTCATTGGCGACCTGTTCCCGCCGGAAGTGATGCCCAACCGCGACGCGGTCATGGCCGACCTCGCGGCGATGACCAAGCGCGGCTGCGGCATCGTGTGCGTTCACTACGCCACCGGCCTCGAAGCGAAGCACGTCGCGGCCGACGGCGACCACCCGCTGTTGCACTGGACCGGTGGTTACTTCGCTACGCGGTGCGAACACCACAAGTCGGTGGCGCGCGTGTTCAAGGAAGCCACCATCGAACCGGCGCAGGGCGAACACCCGGTGCTGCGCGGTTGGAAGCCGTTCACGCTGCACGACGAACCGTACATCAACAACTACTTCGGCAACGGCGGACCCGCGAAGGGCGTCACCGTGCTGGCAACTTCGATGCTGCCACCGGAGAAGCCCACGAAGGAAACGGTCGCGTGGGCCGCGGAGCGCGCCGACGGCGGGCGCGGCGCGGGCGTCGTGATGCCGCACTTCTACCGCAGTTGGGCCATCGACGACTTCCGCGTTCTGATGTTGAACGCGATCCTCTGGACCGCGAAACTCGACGCGCCCAAAGACGGCGCGCGGGTGAAACTGCCGGACCTCGCCGACTTTAAACCGGCCGCGGTGGAACCGCCCGCGCCGAAGAAGAAGTGAGCGCGCCGCGGGACCGCGTAGGGCGCACAGGGCTTCCGCCCTGTGCTATGTAAGGCGACCCTGCTCCGCAGGGTGCTCAGACAAGATGACAACGAACTGTATTCCGCCCCAGAGGGGCCGGCTACCGTAGCACGGGGCGGAAGCCCTGTGCGCACTACGCGAAACACCGGGCGCAATCATGCTTCGTTCCGCTCTGCTCGCACTCCTCGCATTCGCCGCGCCCGCGGCGAGTGCCGCGGAGCGCCCGAATGTGCTCGTGATTCTCACCGACGATCAGGGCTGGGGCGATCTGAGCATCAGCGGGAACACCAACCTGCGCACGCCACATCTGGATTCACTCGCCACCGACGGCGGGCGGTTCGACCGGTTCTTCGTGCAACCGGTGTGCTCGCCCACGCGGGCCGAGTTCCTCACTGGGCGCTGGCACCCGCGCGGCGGGGTGAGCGGCGTGAGTACCGGCGCGGAACGCCTGAACCTCAACGAGCGCACGGTTGCCGATGCGTTCAGCGCCGCGGGCTACGCGACCGCGTGTTTCGGGAAGTGGCACAACGGCTCGCAGTTCCCGTACCACCCGAACGGCCGCGGGTTCGGCGAATACTACGGCTTCACCTCCGGGCACTGGGGCGAATACTTCGACGCACCGCTCGACCACAACGGCAAGGCGGTGAAGGGCACCGGCTTCAGCGCCGACGACTTCACGTCGCGCGCCATCGCGTTCTTCAAAGCGCAGGCCGAAGCGAAGAAGCCGGCGTTCTGCTATCTCGCGCTGAACACGCCGCACTCGCCGATGCAGGTGCCGCAGAAGTATTGGGAGCGGTTCGAGAGGTTCCCGCTGAAGATGGTCGGCGACAAGAAGGAAGACGCGAACCACACGCGGGCGGCCCTCGCGATGTGCGAGAACATCGACGACAACGTCGGGCGGTTGCTCGCGGCGCTGAAGGAACTGAAGATCGACCGCGACACGATTGTGGTGTACTTCAACGACAACGGCCCGAACGGAGCGCGCTGGAACGGCGGGATGAAGGGCCGCAAGGGCAGCACCGACGAGGGCGGCGTGCGCTCGCCGCTTCACGTCCGCTGGCCGGGCACCATCAAGCCGGGCACGGTAGTGCCGCACATCGCAGGTGCGATCGACCTGTGTCCCACGCTCACCGAGTTGGCCGGCGTGAAGCGCGCCGGCGACAAACCGTTCGACGGCATCAGCCTCGCACCGTGGCTGCTGGGTAAAGGCGCGAAGCCGGCGGAGCGCGTGCTGTTCAGCGCGTGGGCCGGGCGCGTCAGTGCGCGCGACCAGCGCTTTCGGCTCGACGCAACCGGACTTCTCTTCGACATGGTCGCGGACCCGAACCAGACGAAGGACATCGCGAAGGACAAGCCCGACGACGCGAAGCGCCTGAGCGCGGCCGTGGAAGCGTGGAAGCGCGACGTGTACGCGAAGAAGGCCGAAGAGCGGCCGTTCCCGGTCGGCTACGCCGAGTTCCCGCGAACGGTGCTTCCGGCGCGCGACGGCGCGCCCGCCGGCGGCGTGAAGCGCAGCGCGAACGCGCCCAACTGCTCGTTCTTCACCAACTGGACGAAACCCGACGACGCGATGACTTGGAACATCGAAGTGCGTGCCGCGGGCCGATACGAAGCGATCATCCAATACACCTGTGCGAAAGCCGACGTGGGCGCGAGGGTGGAACTCGCGCTCGGCGCGGCGAAGTGGACCGGCACCGTCGCCGAAGCGCACGACCCGCCGCTGCGCGGCGCGAAGGAAGACCGCGTGCCGCGACAGGGCGAATCGTACGTGAAGGACTTCAAACCGCTGTCGCTCGGCGTGGCGGACGTGCCCGCGGGGAAGGGCACGCTGACGCTCCGCGCGCCGACGGTGCTGGGCAAGGCCGTCGCGGACGTGCGCGCCGTGGAACTCGTGCTGGTGAAGTGATGCTGCGCCTCGAAACCAAGGGGAAGGTGCGCGCGTTCGCGCTGTCGCCGTGCGGCACGCGCGTGGCGTTCGCCGCCGGGCGCACGATGAACGCGAACGTGTGGGAACCGGCGACCGGCACGACGAGCAATTCGCCGACGGCGGCCGGTTTCGTGCGCTCACTCGCGTTCAGCCCCGCGGGTCTCGCATTGACACTCGGCATCGGTCGGCAGCTCGCGCGGTGGCACGTCGAACAAACCGTGCTCGACCCGACGTGGGTACGGGTAGCGAACGACGCCCGCTTGCTCGCGTACTCGCCGGACGGTACGAAGCTCGCGGTGCTCACGTTCCCGTGGGACGGGGCCGGCGACCGCTATCACCTCACACTGCTCGACACCGCGAACCCGGAGGAGCGCGAGAAAGTGCCGGGCGATTACGGCCCGCCGTTCGTGCTCGCGTTCTCGCCTTCGGGGTGCTGGATCGCGGCCGGTGGCGAAGAGAAGATGATTCGCGTGTGGACCCTCGGCGAGAAGCTGAAATCGAAGTCGTGGCTGTGCAGCGGGAAGGTGAACGCGCTCGCGTTCTCGCCCGACGAAACGCAGATCGCGGTCGCGGCGAAAGACTGGCTCGCGGTGAACGTTTGCGAAACGTGGGAACCGCGGGCGGAGTTGGTGGGCCACGCGGGCGCGGTCCCTGCGACCTGCTTCCTGCCGAACGGCACGCTGCTTTCGGCCGGGGCGGACGGCACCGCGCGCTTGTGGGACACCGGTACCGCGCGCGAGCTGGCGTGCTTCGATTGGAAGCTCGGGGCGCTGTCGCACGCCGCGGTCAGCGCCGACGGCACGCTCGCGGCGGTCGCGGGAACGAACGGCATTGTGGTCTGGGACTTGGAATAAGGAGCACACCGTGCGCGCGATTCTCTCCGTCGCGGTCCTCGCACTGCTCGCGCCTTCGGTGCGGGCAGCGGACCCGAAGAAGCCGCCGAACATCCTGCTCATCTATACCGACGACCAATCGACGCGCACCATCGACTGCTATCCGGACGCGTGGCCGTTCGCGCGCACGCCGCAGATCAGTCGGCTCGCGTCCGGGGGCGTGCAGTTCCGCGGCGCGTACCTCGGCGCGTGGTGCATGCCGTCGCGCGCGTCGATCCTCACCGGTCGGCAACCGCACGGCATCGAGAGCATGCGGATGGCCGGCAAGTACCCCGGTAGCGAGTACGACCCGAAGCAGTGCCCGTTCTGGCCGGCTCTCTTCCGCGCCGCGGGCTACCACACGGCACAAATCGGGAAGTGGCACACCGGCACCGACGCGGGTTTCGGCCGCGACTGGGACTATCAGATCGTGTGGAACCGGCCGAAGCTGCCGGAGAACGCGGGCGCGTACTACACCACACAGGTGCTCGCGTTCAACGGCGTCGAAAAGAAGACCGAGGGCTACCCGGCCGACAACTACACGAAATGGGGCGTCGAATACATCAAGGGAGCGAACCGCGACAAGAACAAGCCGTGGTTCCTGTGGATGTGCTACGGCAGCATTCACGGCCCGAACACACCCGCGGCCCGGCACAAGGGGAAGTACGCGAAGGCCGCGGTGGACGAACCGGATTCACTCCTCGGCCCGTGGCCCGGCAAGCCGGACTACCTCAAGGACACGCTCGCGTGGCGACGCGACAAAGACGGTGTGGTGCGCGCCACAAGCAACGGCGAAAAGGTCGGCGACGAAGCGGGCGGGAAGGGTACCACGTTCGCCGATTGGGTGCGCCAGACGAACGAGTGCGCGCTCGCGGTGGACGAGGGCGTCGGCGCGCTCGCGGACGCCGTGAAGAGCACCGGGCAACTCGAAAACACGCTCATCGTGTTTACATCGGATCAGGGCTTCGCGATGGGCGAACACGGGATGCGGATGAAGATCGCGCCCTACGACGCGAGCTTCCGGTCGCCGCTCATCGTTAGCATGCCGGGGGCGGTCGCGGTGGGGAAGCGGTGCCCGCAGTCGGTCTCGGGGACGGACCTCGTCGCCACGTTCTTCGCGCTCGCGGGCGTGAAGCCGCCGCAAGGCGCGCACGCACTGCACGGCCGCGACCTCTCACCGTTGTTGAAGAACCCGGACGCGCAATGGCCGCACGCTACTCTCTACGAACACACCGGCGAGCACTACGGCGCGGACGTGGGCAAGCTGTTGAAGTCCGACCCGAAGAAGGCGATCTACCAGAAGGTGCCGTGGTACACCGCGGCGGTGCAGGGCGGTTGGAAGTACATTCGCTACCTTCAACCGGGCGTGCCGGAAGAACTGTACGACCTGAACACCGACCCGCACGAGACGCGCAACCTCGCGGGCAACGACGACCACGCGGCGAAGCTCGGCGCTCTCCGCGAGGCACTCGCGGCCGAACTGGAGCGCACAGGGGCACCGGCGGAAATGAAGCCGAAGTGAGAGCGCGAGCCGGCGAGAAAAATCCCAACCGGGTCGCGAAACCCGGCGTATTGGAGCGTGTTGGAGTCTTGTGTGGGGTTCACTCGCCGTTTGACCTCGTGTCGAATGGCGGGACGTATGAAAAGCGCGCGAGTGTCGGTTTGGTTCTTGTATCGCCCCGCGAGCGCGCGTACGATCCCAAAACCCCGTTTCGGCGGCGGCTCTCTCGCACGAGCCTCCCCCTCACCACCGTTGGAGCTACTGCGATGCGTAAGTTCGTGCTGTCCCTCGTCGCGCTGTTCGCCATGGCCGGCCTCGTGGTCGCCGTCGAAGTGAGCCTCGTGAAGTTCGACAAGGACAAGAAGGAAGTGACCGTGAAGGAAGGCGACGCGGAGAAGGTCTACAAGGTCACCGACAAGACCAAGTTCACCGTGACCGACGCGAAGGGCGAAAACGCGAAGGAAGCGGACTACGCCGCGTTCGAGAAGCGCGCCAGCGGCGGCAAGGGTGGCAAGGTCGGCGGCAAGGTCGAAATCAAGGCCGACGGCGACAAACTGACCGAAGTGACGTGGAAGGGCGCGAAGAAGAAGAACGACAAGTAATCCCCGACCAACCGACGCACGCGCGGCCCGACCGTTTGGTCGGGCCGCGTTCGTTTCTCCCTTCGCACGTGGCGCGAACGCGCTCTATGCTCGCGCATGAGCTTTCGCAACGCACTCACACTCGCCGCGCTCGCCCTCACCGGCGCGCTGCTCGCCGGGCAGGTCCGGCAGTTGCTCGCGGACCCCACCGTGTGGCCGCCGGACGATTTTGTCGAGTACTGGGCCGCGGCCAAACTCACTCTGAACGGTGAAAACCCGTTCGACCCGGCTCTCCTGCTCCCGCTGCAACAGCACGCCGGTCGCGACACCGACGAAGCAATCATGATGTGGAACCCGCCGTGGGCGCTGCCCGCGGTGCTGCCGCTCGGCGTCATCCCGGCGCGCGAAGCGCAACTCCTGTGGTTGCTCGTTCACCTGCTCGTCATCGGCTACTGCGCCGACCGGCTGTGGCTGATGCTCGGCGGCGCGCGCGAGTCGCGCTGGGCCGGTTGGGCCGTCGGGTTCCTGTTCATGCCGACCGTGTTCGTGCTTTCGAGCGGGCAAATCTCTGCGTTCCTGCTCCTCGGCGCGGTGCTGTTCCTCGAGTGCGAGCGGCGCAACTGGCAGTACCTCGCCGGCGCGGCGACCGTACTCATCGCGATCAAGCCGCACCTCGCGTACCTGCTGTGGGCCGGGCTTGCCGTTGATGCGGTCGCGCGCGGCCGGTGGCGCGTTCTCGTGGGCGGCGCGCTCACCGGCATCGCGTGCGCGCTGCTCCCGATGCTCTGGAACCCGCAGGTTTGGCACCAGTACGCCGACGCGATGGGCAACCGCCCGCCGGCACAGTGGCTCTCGCCCACCCTCGGCACCGTGCTGCGCCTCGGCTTCGGGTTCGAACACTTCCGGTTGCAGTTCGTGTCGGTCGCGCTCGGCGCGCTGTGGTTCGCATGGTACCGTCGGGCGCATCGCGCGAACTGGAACTGGACCGAACAGCTCCCGCTCGTGCTCGCGGTCGCGTTCCTCACCGCCCCTTACGGTGCGTGGCCGTTCGACATGGTGCTGCTGCTGCCCGCGGTGCTGAAACTGCTGCTGCGGTCGCTCGCGGACCTGAGCGCGAAGCCCGGTTGGGCACCGGGCGGGCCGCGGTTCACGCTCGCGGGCCTCACCGCGGTGAACCTCGCGATGCTGAAACTGAACCTGTTCCAAATCGGTTCGTTCTGGTTCCTGTGGGTGTCCCCGGCTGTGGTGCTGCTGTACGCTCTCCACATGCGCTACCAACACGTTCGCACTCACGCGCCCGTTCCCGCGGCGGTGCCGGCATGACGCTCCCGCGGTGGCTGGCTCCGGGCGCGCTCGTGTTCGCGTTCCTGTGGCTCCTCTTGCTCGCCGGCGGACGAACAGCCTTCTTCAACGACCCCGGCACGTTCTGGCACGTTCGCACCGGGGAACTGATCCTCGAGCGCGGGTTCCTTCGCGAAGACCCGTTCACGTTCACCTTCGCGGGTACGTGGTGGGTGCCGTACCAGTGGCTCGGCGAAGTGCCGATGGCGCTCGTTCACGGCGTCGCCGGCTTCGACGGTCTGCTGCTCGGCGCGGTGTCGCTCGTAGCAGCCGTGTTCGCGTGGCTCACCGCGCGGTTCCTGCGCTCCGGGTTGCACCCGATTCTCGTACTCAGCACCGCGGCGCTCGCGCTGGCCGCGAGCGCGTCGCACTTGCACGTCCGCCCGCACCTGTTCACGCTCGCCGCGACCGCTGCCGTGTTCGTACTACTCGCCGAAACCGACGTCGCGCGCCCGAAGTTGAAGCGCCTGTTCTGGCTCGTTCCGTTGTGTGTGGTGTGGGCCAACGTTCACGGCGGCGTCCTCGGTGGCGTCGGCACCATAGGCATCGCGTTCGCCGGTTGGGTGATCTTCTGGAAATTGGGCCGCCCGTCGCCGGTGAAGAGTTGGCGCGACGTGGGCGTTCTCGCGCTCGTGAGCGCCGGCTGCGGTCTCGCGACCTTCGCAAGCCCTTACGGAACCGATTTGCCGAAGACGTGGTTCGTCATCATGGGCGCGAGCGAACTGCGCGAAATCATCATCGAACACCGGCCGCTGGATGTAACGCAGCCCTACGCGTGGCCGGTTCTGGCGCTCGCGGTGCTGTTCCTGTTCGTGCTGTGGGGCACGAAGCGGAACGCGGTGCGCGTGGTGTGGCTGCTGCCGCTCGTGTGGTTTTTGCTCAGCGTGAGCCGGTGCCGACACGTTTCGCTCTTCGCGGTGAGTGCGTTCGTGTGCATCGCGGCAATGTGGAAACACACGAGTTGGGCGCTGTGGATGGCGGCGCGCCGCCCGGACTTCTACCAACCCGGGAGCGCCGTGTCGCGCCCGCTCTGGGCGAACCTGTGGCTGCCCGTCGCGCTCGTTTCGCTTTCGTTCGCGCTGCAAGTCGCGCGCGTTACGGTGCCGATCATCGGTAGCGGGTGGGCGAAGCACGATCCCGATACTTGGCCGCTTGAGGTGCTCGACGCGCTCAAGGAACACGAGCCGCGCGCCGGAGCGCCGAACAAGCTGTTCAACAGCGGGTACAGCGACGGCGGCTTCCTGATCTACCACACCCCGGGCTACCGCGTGTTCGTGGACGACCGGTGCGAGGTGTTCGGCGGGCCGTGGCTGAAGGCGTTCGTGGAGGCGCAAGCCGACCCCGCGCCCGCGTTCGCCGATTGGGAACAGAAACACGGGCCGTTCGACTTCGCGCTCACGCGCACCGGCACACCGTTCGACGCACTGTTCCGCGCTCGACCCGGTTGGGTGCTCGTGAAGGAGTCGCCGACCGCGACCTTCTACAAGCGCGCACTTTCTCGTTGACTTCCGACACGCGCGACGTTATACACCCGCACCTCGCAAGGACGCTGGGGGAACGGGGAATGACGCTGCGCCGCATCACTATTGCCGCCACGCTGCTCGCCGCGCTCGCGGTGTGGCAGCTCGCGGGTTCCGAAGACCACCACTGCCCCGCGATCGACCCGATTCGCGTCGAGACGGCGGTCGAAGGCGGCACCCGCGAAGACGCCTTCTCGCGCCACCACAGCGGGCGCAGTACGCACTGGCGGCACGTCGTCGTTGGGAACACGACCTCGCTCCGCTAACATGCCTGCATGGCACTGATTCACATCGAACCGCTCCCGCCGCACTGCGCGCCGGGCGCGGTTCTCGCGTTCGTTTGCAACACCACCAAACTCGCCGGCAAGCAGGTCGGGAAGATCGCGCTCGTCGGGCGGGGCGCGACGGTCGAAGTACCGGACACCAAAGCCGCGGCCGTTGTGAGCGCGCTCGACGGTGCCACGTTCGGCACGAAGCCCGTCCGCGTCCGGTTCGCCGGAAAAGGCGACTTCACCGACGCGGACCACTTCGGCCGGCTCTCGGCGCTACTCGATCTCGAAGCGAAAGCCGAACAGGAAGAAGCGCGCCGCCGCGCCCAAGCGCAGGAAGGCGCGCTGGTCGGCGACGGCACTACGCTCGGCGCGCTGGTGCTGAAAGACGCAGAGTTCGGCCTCGGCGGGCGGTTGTTGCTCACCTTCGCGCGCAAGGGCGGCGAGCGGTTCCCGCCCACGCGCCTCGGCCCCGGTTCGCCGGTGCTGCTGAACCAGACGAACGTGAACCGCCGCGTGCCGTCCTACCGCGGTGTGATCTACGACCGCGACTTCGCGACGCTCGGCGTCGCCATCGACCCGCCGGACGACGAACTGCCGGACGATGCCGTTTGGCGCATCGACCTGACGCCGGACGAAGTGTCGCGACTGCGCCAGCAAGACGCGCTCCGGCGCGCCGCCAGCGCCAGCGGCGACCGGCTCGCGGAGTTGCGCGACGTGCTCCTCGGCGCGAAAGACGCCGCGACCGCCGCGTGCGAGGTTCCGCCCGCGGGGCACCTGAACGACAACCAGCGCGCGGCGGTGCGGCTCGCGCTCGGTGCGCGCGATTGTGCCATCATTCACGGCCCACCGGGCACCGGGAAAACCACCACGGTCGTCGAATTCATTCGCGCCGCGGTCGCGGGCGGCGACACGGTGCTCGCGTGCGCGCCCAGCAACCACGCGGTCGATAACCTGCTGGAAAAGCTGCTCGCGGCCGGCGAAGAACCGGTGCGCCTCGGGCACCCGGCCCGCGTGCAGGCCGGTTTGCGCGGGCGCGCGTTGGACATCCTCGCGGAGAAACACGCGGACGCGCGGCAGGCGCGGAAGGTCGCGCGCGACGCCTTCGCGCTCTTCCGCCAAGCGGACAAGTGGACCCGCGAGAAGCCGCAACCGGGCGAGAAGGCCGCGCTGCGGCGCGAAGCCCGCGACATGCTCACCGAGGCGCGCAAGCTCGAAGCGCTGGCCGTGGAGCGGGTGCTCGATGAGGCGAAGATCGTGTGCGCCACCCTCACCGGTCTCGATTCGGAGGTGCTCGGGAAGCGCCGGTTCGCGGTCGCGGTGATCGACGAAGCGTGCCAATCCACCGAACCCGCGTGCTGGGTTCCGCTGCTGCGCGCGAACAAGCTGATCCTCGCGGGCGACCACTGCCAACTCCCGCCCACCGTGATTTCACCCGAAGCCGCCGAACGCGGGCTGTCGGTCAGCCTGATGGAACGGCTCGTCTCGCAGTTCGGGGCGGGCGCGTGCCAGTTGCTCACGGTGCAGCACCGAATGCATGCGGCCATCATGGGCTTCTCGAACGCGGAGTTCTACGGCGGCGAGTTGGTCGCGCACGAGAGTGTCGCTTCGCACCGGTTGTGTGATCTGCCGGGAGTGACCCCGAACCCGCTGACGGAAGCGCCCGTCCGTTTCATCGATACGGCCGGCGCGAGCTACGACGAGGAACTGGAAGAAGACACCGGCAGCCGGCGGAACGTGCAGGAGGCCAACCTCGCGGTGCGGAAGGTGCGCGAACTGCTCGCGGCCGGTGTGCGCGCAAACGACATCGGGCTTATCACGCCGTATCGCGCGCAAGTGCGACTACTGCGCGAGCGCCTCGCTGATGTCGAAGAGTTGGAAATCGACAGCGTGGACGGATTTCAAGGCCGCGAGAAAGAGGCAATCGTGGTGTCGCTGGTGCGCTCGAACCCGGAAGGCGAAATCGGGTTCCTCGCGGACACGCGGCGCACGAACGTCGCCTTCACTCGCGCGCGCCGCGGGCTGTTGGTGATCGGCGACAGCGCCACCCTCGCGGGCAACGAGTTCTACGCGCGCATGCTGGAACACTTCGAGAGCATCGGTGCGACGAGTAGCGTGTGGGAGGAACCGGAATGACGCTAAAGCGGATCGCGCACGACGCGCTCGGCCTCACCGAAGCCGCGTACCTGAAGCACTACCGCACCGGGCGGTTCCGGGTGTGGCGCGGGGTCGGGTTCACCGGCAGCGAACTGCCCGGCCCCGGGTTCAACTTCGCGGCAGTGCTCGGTGACAACGCGCCGTCACTCGACGAGTTGCTCCCGGTCGCGCGCGAGTTCTTCGCGGGTGCCCCCGACGGTTGGGGCGTGCAGGTGGAGGGCGACGCCGGGCAGCCGATGGAAGCCGAATTGCGCGCCCGCGCGTGGGAGATCGCCGAAGACGAACCCGCGTTCGTGCTGCCGGACCTCGCGGCGCTCGCCCCGCCCGCGACCGAACTGCAACTTCGCGTCGCGCGCTCACAGGCCGACGCGGACGCTTACAAAGCGCTCACCGCGACCGCGTTCGGCGCGCCGCCGGAGTTCGCGGACCTCATCGTGCCGTCGGTGTCGCTGGTGCTCGATCCGCTGATCGAAGTTCAAATCGGTTCGCTGAACGGTGTGGATGTCGCCGCGGCCGGGTGTTCGCGCAGCGGCACGACCGCAGTGCTGTGGGGCGTGGCGACGCTTCTTGCGCACCGCGGGCGCGGCTACGGCGACGCTCTGTGCCGCGCGGTGTTGTGTTCGGCCGCGAGTCGCGGGTGTACGCACGCGGCGCTGCGGAGCGGGCCGAAGAGCGTTCCGCTGTACGAGCGGTTGGGCTTCCGGTATGTGTGCCAGCACCGCACCTACGCGGCCCCGCGCGACTGACCGAGGAGCGTGCGATGCACCCCGAAGCCGAAGCGCTGCTGAACGCGATCTACGACCACCCGGACGACGACACGCCCCGCCTCGTGTACGCCGACTGGCTTCAGGAGCACGGGCAGGAGAACTACGCGCAGTTCATCCGCTTGGTAACGGCCCGGCGAATCACGTCAGTGAAAGTGTGTGGAATTGCCCTTGTCGAAATGGGTTCGGCCAGCGGATCGCTGGATCAGCCGGCTCGGGGCGTGCAGTTTGGTGAGTGCTCAGCCCG
>Ga0169931_10005451_pt1 | contig 19394 bp, 18 predicted proteins | sample Kivu_15m_20L_FD_129675 | JGI IMG/M metagenome (GOLD analysis project Ga0169931, IMG submission 129675) | Freshwater microbial communities from Lake Kivu, Western Province, Rwanda to study Microbial Dark Matter (Phase II) - Kivu_15m_20L... | ecosystem: Environmental > Aquatic > Freshwater > Lake... | reverse complement strand
CGCTCGCCGGCCACTTCGCCGAGCTCACGCGCGGACGCCGTCGCCTCGCCGCGGCCCGCGAGGAGATCGCGGTCGGCAAGATCGCCGGCGCGGTCGGCACCTACGCGCACCTCACGCTCGCCATCGAGGCCGACGCGCTCGCCGCGCTCGGCCTCAGCCCCGAGACGGTCGCGACGCAGGTCGTGGCGCGCGATCGGCACGCCGCGCTGCACCTGGCGATGTCGCTCGTGGCCGCCGGGATCGAGCGCCTCGCGACGAACGTGCGGCACTGGCAGCGCACCGAGGTCGCCGAGGCCGAGGAGCGCTTCACGGTGGGACAGAAGGGCAGCTCGGCGATGCCCCACAAGCGCAACCCGATCCGCTCCGAGCGGATCAGCGGCCTGGCCCGGGTGCTGCGCAGCTACGTGGTGGCGGCGCTGGAGAACTGCGCCCTCTGGCACGAGCGGGACATCAGCCACAGCTCGGTGGAGCGCATGATGCTGCCGGATTGCTCGGCAACGCTGCACTTCATGCTGCGCGAGATGACAGCCGTGATCCGGGGGCTGGGGGTCTACCCCGCCAACATGGCCCGCAACCTGAATGTCTACGGGGGCGTGGTTTTCAGCCAGCGGGTGCTGCTGGCCCTGGTGGAGAGCGGCCTGAGCCGCGAGGACGCCTACCGGATCGTGCAGCGCCACGCCCACAGCGCCTGGAACAGCGAAGGGGGCAACTTCCGCGCCAACCTCGAGGCGGATGCCGAGGTGACCGGCCGGCTGGGCGCCGAACAGCTGGCCGCGTGCTTCTCCACCGACCTGCACCTGGCCAACCTGGACGTGATCTGGGAGCGGCTGGGGGTGTGAACGACCACTCCCACGCCCGGGGCAACCTAGGCCTTGTGGTACGGGCCTCCCTGCTGAATCGAGCTGGCCCGATAGAGCTGCTCGAGCAGCAGCAGCCGCGCCAACTCATGGGGAAAAGTCAGCGGCGAGAGGCTCAGACGCCAGCTGGCCCGGGCCTTGAGCCCCGGATGGAGACCATCGGCTCCGCCGATCACAAAAGCCAGCCGATCTGAGCCGGAGCCCTCCAGAGCCTGGGCAAAGGCCAGAGAGTCGTAGATCTGGCCCTCCTCGCAAAGGGCCACCAACCGCTCGCCGCTGCGCAGCTCGGCACTGATCGCTTCGGCTTCGCGGGCCAGGCTGCCGTCACGCAGCTCGACGATCTCCAGCCCCGGCAGACGCCTGCGATACAGCTCCACCCCCTCGCTCAGCCAGCCCTTGCGCACCTTGCCCACCGCCAGGAGGCGGATGCGGGAGGGATTGAGCACGGGCCGCTGGAGGGGGCATGCTTCACCCTACGGTCGCAGCATCGGTGGGCCGGGCAGTCGCCGCCGGCGCCCTGGGCAGCAGGTCTTCGAGCTCGCACACCGGGAAGCGGTTGATTGCCTTGAGGGCAGTTCGAGCGTTGTTGCGCAACTGCTGGCTCACCGCCTCGCAGTAGGGCACCTGGGCCAGCAGATCCACCGTGCGGCGCAGAATCCTCACCACATCTCCCTCATCAAGGGAGGTGTTGGCAATCACATCGCTCCAGCCGGCCCCCCTGGCCCAGGCCTCCACCAGCCCGGTGAGCTCCGGTTCCCACCAGAGCGGGAAGGTAACTCTGGCGCGCTCCTGCTGGCGTTCCAGCTCGCGGCGCAGGCCGCGCAGGTCGTGCAGGGCCTCCTCGGCGGCCGGTGGCGGCGGGAAGCCACACCAGAGATCAGGCCGGCTCACCTCGGTGGAGATCGCCTCAAACGCCGCCGCCAGCTGGGGCGGATCGAGCCCATCGAGGTGGCCGCTCATCAACGCCAGCCCCAGCCACAGCTCGTTGTCACCGCGCAGGGCGGCCACGGTGCGGCCCACCTCGGTGGGTTCCAGGCCCTCTGCTCCCGCCAGGGCCCCGAAGAAGCGCAACACCTCAATCAAGGCCAGGAAGGTTTCCCAGTGCCTGTTTGAGCGGTAGTGCAGCAGCCGTTGGCGCTCGCCGATCTCCACCTGCAGCTCTTCCATGCGGCGGCGGTGCCTGATCAGCTGGCGGCGGTCACCCCAGCGGTGGGCCGGATGCAGCTCCAGCTGCTCCTCCAGCTGGTGCACCAGCCAGGCCTGGGCACGCACCTCACCGGCCAGGTCGTACTGGGGGGTGGCCATGTCGTGGCGACTGGCCATGGAAGCCACCGCCAGGGCCAGGCCGCCACTGGCCTGGTCGCCATGGCGGATCTCGCCGGAGTGGGTCAGCTCGGGCGCATCCACCTGGCCCACCTGCAGGCAGCTGAGCTCGGCATGCAGGCTCACCACCCCATGGCAGGGCAGCAGCACCCAGAGGTTCTCATCGGTGAGACACTTGAGCAGGGGAAACTGACCCGGGCCCTTCACCTTCTCAACTATCACCGCCGGTGTGACCCGGCCGCGCAGCTGGGGCGCCTTGAGGCTCACCAGAGTGCCCTGGCTGGCAAACTGCAGGGCCAGGGTGAGCTCGTGGGCCAGGGTCTCCTCGGCCTGCTGCTGCAGGATCCGCTGAATTCGGCGCTCCTCGCGCAGGTGGGCCCGCCGCTTTTCATAGGCTTCGAAATCTTCCCAGGGCACCTCCCCGGCACCGGCCTCCAGGCCTGCCAGCTGCCGCATCAGCTGGGCGATGCGGGCCTCATCTTCCACCAGGTCCAGGGTGGCCAGGTAGCGGCCGAAGCTGCGTTCCACCAGCTCCCTGGCCTTGGCCAGGGAGTAGCGCTGCAGCAGGTTGAGCACCATGCCGTAGCTGGGCGTGAACTGGCTAACCAGCGGATCGGCGGGAGCGGTGGCCAGCGCTCCCGCCTCCCGCACCCCCTCAAAGCGGCTCTGCACCGTCACCACATAGCCCTGGGAATCCAGGCCACGCCTCCCGGCCCGGCCGGCCATCTGCAGGAATTCACTCCCCATCAACGGCCGGTGCCCCCGCTCGGTGCGCTTGGAGAGGGCCGAGATCACCGTGGTGCGGGCCGGCATGTTGATGCCGGCGGCCAGGGTTTCGGTGGCGAACACCACCTTGATCAGGCCCTGCTGAAACAGGCCCTCGATCAATTCCTTCCAGGCCGGCAACACCCCGGCGTGGTGGGAGGCGATGCCCCGCAACAGGGCCTCGGCGTGGCCGCCCTCCCGCACCGCCTCGGGGGTGGTCGCCACAAACTGATCCAGTCGGGTCTGGATGCGAGCCTGCTCGTCCGGGGTCACCAGGTTCGCCTTGCCAAGCTCCTTGACCCCCTTGTCGCAGCCGCGCCGGCTGAAGATGAAATAGATGGCCGGGAGCATGTCACGCTCGGCCATCTGGGCCACCACAAAGCCCAGGGGCGGTGCCTCGGGCTGGGGCGGCTTGGGCGTTTTCGGCCCCTTGCGATGGCTGCCCTTGGGAGCACGCCACACCTTGCAGTTGGGGTGGAGACCCGTGCCCTCCGCGTTGAGCAGGGGGTGCAGGCCCTTGGCGCTGCAGAAGCTGAAGGCCAGGGGCACGGGCCGATGGTCGCTGTGCACCAGCTGGGTGGGGCCATGCACCCGGTTGATCCAGTCAGTGAGCTGGCCGGCATTGGCCACCGTGGCCGAGAGCGCCACCAGCTGAATCGAGGGCGGACAGTGGATGATCGACTCCTCCCAGACGGTGCCTCGCTGGGAATCGTTCATGTAGTGGCACTCATCCAGCACCACCGCCTCCACGCCCTCCAGCGGGTCATCTCCCCCATCTGCCTCTGCGTAGAGCATGTTGCGGAAGATCTCGGTGGTCATCACCACCACCTGAGCCTCCCGGTTGAGGCTCATATCACCGGTGAGCAGCCCAACCTTCTCGGCTCCGAACTGCTGGCGAAAATCGCGCAGTTTCTGGTTGGAGAGCGCCTTCAGCGGCGTCGTGTAGAACACCTTCTGGCCATGGGCCAGAGCCCGGTAGATGGCATATTCACCCACCAGCGTCTTTCCCGAACCCGTGGGAGCGCTCACAACCACAGAATGGCCCTGGTTGAGGGCGTCGATCGCCTCCAACTGAAAATCGTCTAAGGGGAAAGGAAAGATGGCCGCCGGATCCAGCGCGTTGGCCGCCGGTTCAGGCACGCTGCAGACAGGGCTGAATCATCCGCGCATCCTATGGGGGGTGGATGGGCCCCGGGGGCAAGCCGAGGGTTGGCGGGCTGGGCGCGATCATTGACCAGACCGGGAGCGAGCCCCTTGGGATCGAGCGCAGCCCCATCCCTGCCATCGCCGGCTCCCTGGCAGCTGGTAATGGAGAGGCAGCTGGCGGCCATCCCGGAAATGCGCCGGCGCCAACTGCGCAGCTGGGCCCCTGCTGAGGCCGCCGCCACCCTGACGCCGATCGGCATCGGCCCCCTGCTTGATCTGGCCAGCAACGATTACCTCGGACTGAGCCGCCACCCCGCCCTGGTTGCAGCGGCCCAGGCGGCCGCGGCGGACGCGGGAGTGGGTGCGGGAGCATCCCGACTGGTGAGCGGCAGCCGGCAGGTGCATGATGAGCTGGAAGGGGCCCTGGCCCAATGGCTGGGACGGGATCGGGTGCTGCTGTTCCCCAGTGGCTTCCAGGCCAACCTGGCTGCGGTGGCCGCCATGGCCGATCGCCATAGCCTGGTGCTGGCAGATCGGCTGATCCACCAATCCCTGCTCACCGGGGTACGTGCCAGCGGCGCCAGGCTGCAGCGCTTTGGCCACAACGACCTGGTCGATCTGCAGGGGCGTCTCCAGACCGCCCGGCGGGATCGACCCGACCAACGGCTGCTGGTGCTGAGCGAAAGCCTGTTCTCGATGCAGGGCACCAGCCCGGATGTGGCGGCCCTGACAACCCTGTGCGCAGACCACGGTGCGGCCCTGCTGCTCGATGAGGCCCATGCTCTGGGGGTGCTGGGCCCCGGCGGGCGCGGCCTGGGCCACGGCGAGGGCCGCATCGCCCTGCTCAGCGGCACCTTCGGCAAGGCCTTCGGCAGTGGTGGCGCCTTTCTGGCCGGAGACGCCCTGGCAATGGAGTGGCTACTGCAATTCAGCGGCCCCTTCCGCTACACCACGGCCCTCGCCCCGCCCCTGGCGGCCGCAGCCCTGGCCGCCCTCAGGCAGATCCAGGCCGAGCCCCTGGCCCCGGCCCTGCTGCGGCGGGCCGGACGCTGGCGCACCGCCCTGGAGGCCGCCGGCTGGCCCCGTCCCCCCGGGGAGGGGCCGATCCTGCCCCTGCTGGTGGGCGATGACAACCTGGCCCTGGAGCTGCAGCAACGCCTGGAAGCCTGCGGCCTGCTGGGGGTCGCGATCCGGCCGCCCAGCGTGCCCGAAGGCAGCGCCCGTCTGCGGTTGGTGCTGCGGGCCGACCTGCCGGACGGCAGTCTGGGAAGGTTGCTCACGGCCCTGGGACCCCCGCCAGACCAAAAGCGGCCATGCAGCTGATTGCCATGCACGGCTGGGCCGGCGATGCCCAGGGATGGGCAGGGTTCCTGAGCGACTGGAGGGCCCGCGGCTGGCGGAGTCAGTGCGCTGACCGCGGCTACACAGCCCAGCCCCCCCTAGCGGTGGACTGGCTGCCAGAAGGGGGGCTGAAGGTGGTGGTTGCCCACTCGCTCGGCCCCCACCTGCTGCCCCCCGCCGTGCTGGAGCAGGCCGATGCGGTGGTGCTGCTGGCCAGTTTCGGCCGCTTCCTGCCGCAAGGCAAGGGCGGCCGCCGGCTGGCCGCTGCCGTGGCAACCATGGCAGACCAACTGATGGCAGACCAGATCGGAGGGGACCAGGCCGGCACCATGCTGCGGAGCTTCCTGGAAAGGTCCGCGGCTCCCCAGGCGCCCAGCCTGCCGTGGCCGGGCATCACCGCCACCCCCCTGCTTGAGACCGGTCGGCGGCGGCTGGTGGAGGATCTGGCCCTGCTGGCCGCCACCACCGGCCTGCCGGCGGGTTTCCCGACCCGGGCCAGGGTGTTGATCGTGGAAGGACGGGAAGATCAGATCGTGGTTCCAGAAGCCCGCCGACTGCTGGGCGAGGCCCTGCCCGACGCCGACAGGCTTGAGCTGGCCGGGGTGGGGCACTGCCTGCTGAGTTCGGCCCTGGTGGGCATGGTCGACGCCTGGATCGGGGGCCTGCCATGACCCCATCACCCTTCAGCCAGCGGGTGAGCTCCCGCTTCGGCCGCCGCGCCGGCCTCTATGCCAGCCAGGCCCGCCTGCAGCAAGCGGTGGCCTGGCGGCTGGCCCATCTCTGCGCCGCCCTGCCGATCCCCGCCGCAGGCCCCCGGGCCGACCTGGGCGCCGGCAGCGGCCACGTCGGCCAGGCCCTTGGCCAGCAGGGCAGCATCGAGCCCCTGCTGCAGCTGGATCTATGTCCAGAGCTGCTGGCCCACAACCCCCTGGCAGGGCCGGGCCGCCAGCTGCTCTGGGATCTCAACCAGGGGCTCCCCGAATCCCTGCGGCAGGCCGCCCTGCTCAGCTCCAGCTTCGCCCTGCAGTGGCTCGACGAACCCGCCGCCCAGTTGCGGCACTGGTGCAGCCGGCTGCGACCAGGCGGCTGGCTGGCCCTGGCCGTGCCCACCAGCGGCAGCTTTCCCGAATGGCATCAAGCCGCCGCCGCCGCCAGGGTGCCCTGCAGCGCCCTGGTTCTGCCGGATGCCGCGGGGCTAGAGGCCATCGCCGGCCGGGGTGGGCTGCAGCTGCGGCACTGCCAAAGGCTGAACTACAGCCGCAGCTACGGCAGCGGCCTGGGCTTCCTGCAGCAACTCAAAACCCTGGGGGCCAGCGCCAGCCGCTGCGGCCACCTGGCCCCCGACCAGCTGCGACGGCTGCTGGGCCACTGGCCCAGCGCAGGCCGGGTCAGCTGGGAGGTGCTGCTGCTGCTGGGCCAGCGCCCCGGACCAGAGTTGAGGCCATGACCGGGCCCAGACGCCAACTCGTGATCTGCGGCACCGACACCGACGTGGGCAAGACGGTCGTCAGCGCCCTGGTGGTGCAGGGCCTGGGAGCCCTTTACTGGAAGCCGGTGCAGAGCGGCCTGGAGGGCGGCGGCGACACGGGCAGGCTGCAGACCCTGTTGCAACTCCCCGTCGAGCGTCTGCTGCCGGAGGCGTACCGGCTGCGGGCACCGGTGTCACCCCACTGGGCCGCCGAGCGCGAGGGAATCACGATCGATCCGGCCCGGCTGGCCCTGCCGGCGGTGGCCGGCCCACTGGTCGTCGAAACCGCCGGCGGCCTGCTGGTGCCCCTGCGGCGGGACTGGCTGCAGATCGACCAGCTGGCCGTCTGGGGATTGCCGGTGCTGCTGGTGGCCCGCAGTGGCCTGGGCACACTCAACCACACCCTGCTGTCGGTTCAGGCCCTGCGCCACCGGGGGCTGAAACTGCTGGGCCTGGTGCTCAACGGTCCGCTCCACCCGGACAACCCAGCCACCCTGACAGCCCTGGCCCGGACCCCGGTGCTGGCCCAGCTGCCGCCGCTGAAGCCCCTCAGCGCCGAAGCGCTGGCCGGCCAATGGCAGGCCCAGAAGCTGGGCCCTAGTCTCGGCACAGCCCTCGATGAGCACCCTTGACAAGGCAGCACTGGCTGGTGAGTGGCGCCCTGGTTTTGCTGTGCGGCGGTGTTCTGGTGCTGTTCACCGATGTGGAGGATTCCCTGGTGCGCTGGCTGAACTGCGGTCCGGCCGCCCCGGCCGTCGAGCGCAGCAGCGGCATCTGCCGCTGACCTGGCCCGTCCCCAGCGGGCTAGGGGCCGGCCAGGATCACCGCCTCGGCATCAGCCCTCGACAGGCCATAGGGGAAGTGGCGCACCGACACCTGACCGTCGTGATGCCAGCTCACCTTGAGCTCCTCCACCTCCAGCTCGATCTGGGCACTCCATTCCGGCCGGTGCAGATCCCACAGACAGGGGTTGGCCCGCTGCCGGCTGGCACCCAGCTGGGCCAACCAGCTCTCAAGCGCCGGCAGGGGATGGTGGTAAAGGGGAGTCCTGGGACTGGGCAGTTCGCTCATGGAGCCAACCCCGTCATGGAGCCGGTTCCGGCCCACCAGGAGGGCAACTGCACCAGCTCGACGCCCCGCATCCAGGCCACTCCAACCCCGAGCACCACGCTCACCACCAAGGCAAATGCAAGCAGCAACAGGGCCAGCAACTCCCCGCCGGAGAGGTCGCGGCGCACCGAGACCCGCCGCGCCGGGACACCGATGGGCACCACCGCTGCTGGCCGCGGCGGCAAGACAGGATGGAGCTCGGCGTCGTAACGCCGGCGCAGCTCAGGATCGCTCAGCACCGCATAGGCCTGTTGCAGCAGCTGGAACAGGGCAGCGGCCTCAGCAGCCGGCAGCAGGGTGGTGTCCGGGTGATACAGCTTGCTCAGAGAGCGAAAAGCCCGGCGCAACTCCTGGGGCGAAGCCGTTTCAGCCACCTGGAGCAGGGCGTAGTGGCTGGCTGGGGAAGCGGGGGGAGGGCTGGCCAAGGGCACCACACCAGCGAGAACATCCGGGCTGCGGGATCCTAGGAAGCTGAAACCCTCCACCAGGCTGGATGGCCCGAACCCTCACCGGCAACGCCTTCTGGTCAGAGCTGGGCTGGCAGCCCAGCTCTGACCAGGAGAGGCTGCTGGGAGCCCTGCAGGAGCAGCTGCGCCTATGGAACCGCAAGCTAAACCTGACCCGCCTGGTGGAGGGCGACGACTTCTGGGTAGCCCAGGTGTTCGACAGCCTCTGGCCCCTGACGCCCCTGCTGGTCACGGATGCGGCCCAGGCCCCGTTGCGGCTGATCGATGTGGGCACCGGCGGCGGCTTCCCGGGCCTGGCCCTGGCGATCGCCTTCCCCCAGGCCGAGCTCACCCTGGTGGACTCGGTAGGCCGCAAGGTGGAGGCGGTGGAAGCCATGGCAGCCTCCCTGGGACTGGGAGAGCGGGTGCAGCTGCGCTGCGAGCGGATCGAGCGCACCGGCAGGCTCCAGGCCTGCCGCGGCCAGTTCGACTGGGCCCTGGCCCGGGCTGTGGCCGGGGCACCGGTGGTGGCGGAATACCTGGTGCCCCTGCTGGCGCCCCAGGGGCGGGCCCTGCTCTACCGCGGCCAGTGGTCGGGGGCTGACCAGAGAGACCTCGACTCGGCCCTGGCACTCCTGCGTGCCAGCACAGAGCGGTGCCTCAACCGGGAGCTGCCCTGCGGTCGTGGCGTACGCCACGCCCTGGTGGTGAAGCCCCTGGCCCCCTGTCCGCCCAGCTATCCGAGGGCAGTGGGTCTGCCTGCCAAGCAGCCCCTCGGAGCGACGCTCAAGCCGGCCGGCGGCGAGGCAGGTTGCGTTTGAGCCGGGCCGGTGTGGGCACCCCCAGGGGCAGGATCTCCTGGGCGTCCAGCTGATGCTGCAGCTGGCCCAGCTGCTCGTAGGCCACCCAGTGGATGCAGTCCACCGGACAGGTATCAATCGCCTCCTGGATCAACTCGGTGGAATCGCCATCCTGACGGATCGCCCGCGAGCGGCCCCATTCCGGCTCGACCACAAAGGTGTTGGTGGCCACATGGGCGCAGTAGCGGCAGCCGATGCATACCGCCTCATCAACCCAGACGGCCTTCTGGCGCAAGCTCCCCCCTAGAAGGGGCTCCAGCCCACTGCGCAGGGAACCGGCAGCCCGTATATCCGCCTGAAAGGCGAGAGCCGGATCTGCCATGGTTGGAGGATTCACGACTAGAACCAGCGGCTCACCACCAGCTCGATGCTGCCGTCCTGATGGTCGGTCTGGCCGCGCAGTTCAAAGCCCGCTTCCGCGCTGGCCGCAAGGATGGAGCGAAGGGCATAGCGCTGGCTGAGCTGGGCCACAAAGCGCTCCAGGGGTACCGATTGGTTCCAGAGATCCAGATCGGTAACCAGTTCATAGCTGCCGCTTTCCGGGTTGAGGCGGAAGCCGATGTGGGCGCCATTGGGCTGAAGCACGGCCACCTGGGCCTGGACGGTTTGGCCCTGGTAGCCGCGAACCTGGACAGCGCCCTCGGTGGGGGTGTGGCCCAGGTCTGCGAGGGCCTCAAGCAAGGCCTGGCGATCGCGAAGCTCGGTCTTGATCGTGCTGAAGTGAGACATCGGTGGATCGGCAGCGGATGGGCAGAGAGGTCAGGTCAGGGGGTTAACCAAAGGTTGGTTCAGGGCCTGCAACCGGGATCGGGCCTGGCCAGGGGACTGGAAAGCTTCAGCCGTGCTCCGGCGGCGCTGCACCGAGCCCAAGCCAGCTTCGATGAGTTCGGTGAGCTGGATGCAGGCCGGGCCCCGCATTCCCTCAACCAGCTCCTCCACCCGGCCATCGGGCCGGATCCGGAAGCGGATGGTGTGCTCTTCCATCCCCAAACCAGGCGATTTTGAACAAATATTAGCCGCGAATTTTTGGCCCCGAGGCTGGCCCTTCCTGCTTCTGCCCCACCTCTTCACCCCACCTCTTCACCCCACCGATTCACCCCGCCTGTTCAGCGCCCTGTCTCAACTGAGCAGACCTTCTTCCACCAGGGTCTGAAGTCGCTCCAGCACCTCCGGTTGCTCCAGTTGCTCCAGGGCCAGCCGAGCTTCTTCCCGCACTCCCGATTCGCCATCGTGGAGCATGGCAGAGAGAAGCGATTCCACCACCACCTGCTGGCGGGGCTCCACCAGGTCGCCATACAAGCGGCCAAGCGACCAGGCACTGTTGCTGCGCACCGCCGGCTCGCTGTCGATGCGCAGGCTCAACAACAGCTGCGCCGCCGCCGGGTCGGCCTTGGCGGGGCCACTGCAGCCGGCTTCGGCCAGGGAACTGGCCGCCCAGAGACGCACGGCGGCAATGTCCACCTGCAGGGAGCGGATCAAGGGGTTCAGCACCGGAGCATCGGGGTAGTTGCCGAGGCTCCAGGCGACCGCCTTGCGCACATAGCCGTTGTCGTCGGCGGCCAGCAGGGCCAGAAGGGGTTCGACCGCCAGCGGGCTGGGATTGCGGCCCAGGGCATAGACGGCGCTCATGCGCACGATCGGACAGCTCACCGCCAGCAGGGGCAGCAGCAGGGGCAGGGCCCGGGGATCACGATGTTCACAGAAAATCCGCAGACCCTGCATGCGCTGCTCATGGCTGCTGCCTTCAGCTTCGCCGCGGAGAAACTGGAGCCCCAGATCACATTCGGCCGCCACATCGCTGGCGGTTGGATCACTGGCTTCGAAGTCGTCGAGGGGATCGCCCAGCAGCTCCTCGGCCAGTTCCTGGGCAAGCACATCCGGGTCGAGATAGAGCTGCTGGGGGCTTTCGTCGAAGGGGCCAGAGGGCTGGTCAGGCTGGGGAGGAACACTCACGGGAACTCACGGCGCAGGCTCAGCCCATCGGTGCTGGGGCAGCCATGTCGCCGGGCAGCCAGATCCTGGCACTGACTGCAAACAGGGCCAGGGAAAACAGCACCACGATGGATGCGGGCAACAGGGTGGAGCGAAAAAATTGCACAGGCTTGGGGGATAGCAGGCGCCTAAGGCCATCATCGCCCCTAGGGTTCGCCGAATCGAACCGATGGGATGGCTGCGTCTTCGAGCACCTGGCGTCGCATCACTGCCGTGGCCGCCCAAGGGGTGGCCAGTGGGACGCCCTACATGGTCGGAACGAAGTTGCTGCAGGGCTGGCTCACGGCAACCGGGATACCCCTTGGGCTGATCGGCCTGCTCGCCTACGCCGAACTGCCCTACACCATAAAAATGGTGTGGGCGCCGGCCCTGGATCGCTGGCCCATTCCCTGGCCCGACAGGCGCCGCGGCTGGCTATTGCTGCTCCAGGTGTCGCTGGTGGCGGTGATCGGGTCGATGAGCCTTCTGCGGCCCAGCCTGAATCCAGCGAGCCTGACGGCCATCGGCCTCATGGCCGTTCTGCTGGCCCTGGTTAGTGCCACCCAGGACATCCTGGTGGATGCCTACCGCACGGACCTGCTGCCGCAGCAGGAGCGGGGCGCCGGTGCCGCCGCCACCACCCTCGGCTACCGAGGCGCCATGCTGGCAGTCGGAGCCGGTGGCTTCATCCTGGCCGGCCGCCACGGCTGGCCCCTGGCCTTCGCCGCTTCGGCGCTGCTGATGCTGCTGGCGGTGCCCTTCACCCTGACGGCCCCCAAACTGCCGCCTATCCAGCACCAGATCACCAGCCTGCGCCAGGCGGTGCTGGGGCCCGCTCGGGAATTTCTACGCCGCAGCGGCCCGGGCAGGGCCGTGATGCTGCTGGCCCTGGTGCTGCTCTACCGATGGCCCGACGGCCTGCTCAACGTGATGGCCGTGCCCTTCCTGATCCAGAAGGGATTTTCACCGGAGTTGGTGGGCTCGGTGTTGGCCGGCTGGGGCATCGGCGCCACGATCGTGGGCACAGTTCTGGGCGGGATTCTGTTCGGCAAGCTGGGCATGAACCGATCCCTCTGGCTGTTCGCCCTGGTGGGCGCCGCCGGCAACCTGGCCTACTGGGCCCTAGCCAGCTTTGATGCCGGCCCGGGAGCCCTGCTGCTGGCGGTGGGCCTGGAAAACCTCGGAGGTGGCCTGGTGGGTGCGGCATTTGTGGCCCTGCTGATGAGCCTCTGCAACCCCCGCTTTTCCGCCACCCAGTACGCCCTGCTGTCAGGGGTCTATGCCCTAAGCCGCTCCCTCCTCTCCGGCCAGGCCGGCTTTGTGGCCGAAGGTGTGGGATGGAGCAGCTTCTTCCTGCTCACCGCGGCCGCCTCGCTGCCAGCCTTCCTGCTGATGGTGTGGCTCACCCCCTGGAACGGTGACGGCGCCAAGGGTGCCTTCGACCCCGCCAAGGACCCCACCTAGCCATACCCCGCTAGCCATGACCGCCTGGAACGATCTGACGCCGCCGTAATTGGCCGCAGGCGGCATCGGCATCCAGGCCGCGGCTGGCCCGCACGCTCACGGCCACGTGGCGCTCCTGCAGGGCGCGGCGAAAGGCCTCGACAGTCCCGGGCTCGGGACGCTGGAACTGTTCCTCGGCAATCGGGTTATAGGGGATCAGGTTCACATGGCTCTGGAAGCCGCGGATCAGGCGGGCCAGGGCTTCGGCGTGGCGGGGCTGGTCGTTGACCCCGCCCAGCAGGATGTACTCGAAGCTCAGCCGCCGGCCGGTGATCGCCACGTAGTGGCGGCAGTCGTCAAGCAACGCCTCGATCGGGTAGGCGTGGGCAGTGGGGATCAGCTCCTGCCTCAGGCGCTGATCCGGTGCATGCAGACTCACCGCCAGGGTGAACTGGGCCCGCCCGAGCCGCGACCGGGCCGCCTCCGCGAGGGTGGGCAGGGTCTTAGGCACACCGACGGTGCTGACGGTGATCTGGCGCTGGGCCATGCCCAGATCGGTGCAGAGGCAGTCAATGGCAGCCAGCACGGCGTCCATATTGAGAAGGGGCTCGCCCATGCCCATGAACACCACGTGGCTGGGGCGCTGGCCCATCACCTCACGCACGCTCAGCACCTGGTCAACGATTTCATGAACAGCGAGGGACCGTTGCAGCCCCCCCTTGCCGGTGGCACAGAAGCTGCAGGCCATCGGGCAGCCCACCTGGCTGCTGACGCACACCGTGAGCCTGCCCTCAGCAGGAATACCGACGGTTTCGAGGCTGAGGCCGTCGTGGGTTCCCAGCAGCAGCTTGGTGGTGCCATCTCGAGCCACGCTGCGCAGGAGCTCGGGCGAACGGCCGATCCAGTCGGTGGCCCCGGGCGGAGGCTCGGCGGCGAGCTGCTGGCGCCAGGCCCTGGGCAGCACGGTGATCTGGTCGAGGCTGCGGGCGCCCTTGGCGTAGAGCCAGTCATGCAGCTGCCTGCCGCGGAAGGCCTGTTGCCCCTGGGCCTGTGCCCAGGCCTCGAGAGCTTCGCGGCCCAAGCCCAGAAGGGGACCGGCTCCCCCAGCCTCAGCAGAGGCAGGGGCGATCAAGGCCAGATCAGCAGACCATGCCCCAGCTTCCACTCCACCGCCACCAGGGCTATGAACCCCAACATCGCCACTCGCCCATTGAGCCGCTCGGTGTGGGTGTGGAAGCCGTAGCGGGGAAGCTGCCGCTGGGGAACGGGCGTCCCCAGGTCGGTGAGGGTGGTCGTGCTCATCGCTCCATCATGACGGGGTGGCGAAAGATCAGTCGTTGACGACCTGATCACTCATCGGTCAACAGGCCCTCTTCCTGCAGTCCCTCGAGGGCGGCAGGGTCGGCGATCAGCTCCTCCTCCAGCACATCATCCAGGGATGGACGGGTGAAGGCCGCCAGGCCACTGGCGCTGGTCTCGATCCCATGGCGGCTGCGGGTGGCCTCCAGGTCGGCATCGGAGGGATCGTCGAGCACGGCCGCCGCCGGGGCAGGGGCTGGCATCTCCACGGTATAATCCGGTCGGAGATTCTGGGCGCGGCGATAACCCAAAGCCTCCTCCTCGAGAATGTCGGGATGGGGGCCGGCCTCGGCCCGCAGCTCCTCTTCAAAGCCGCTGAAACCCGTTCCTGCAGGAATCAGGCGACCGATGATCACGTTCTCCTTGAGACCGCGCAGCCAATCACTCTTACCCTCGATGGCGGCTTCAGTCAGCACCCGGGTGGTCTCCTGGAAGGAGGCCGCCGAGATGAAGCTGTCGGTGTTGAGCGAGGCCTTGGTGATCCCCAGCAGCACCGGCGTGAACTCGGCGGGGGCGCCACCGGTGATCGCCATCGCACTGTTCACCTGCTCCACCTGACGCAGCTCGATCAGCTCGCCCGGGAGCAGGGTGGTATCGCCTGCATCCTCAATCCGCACCTTGCTGGTCATCTGGCGCACGATCACCTCGATGTGCTTGTCGCTGATCGATACGCCCTGGCTCTTATAGACATTCTGCACTTCGATCACCATCCGGAACTGCAGCCTGGAAATTGCCTCCTGGGCCGCCTCCATGGTGGGCTTGCGGCTGCGCAGATCTTCGAAGAAGCACTCCAGCAGCTCATGGGGATTGATCGGTCCATCGGTTAGCGACTCTCCGGCACTCACCTGCTGACCATCGCTGACCATCACGTTGCGGCCCAGCAGGATCGGGTACTCGCTGATGGCATCGTCATGCTCGATCACTGCAACGGTGATCGAGTCGTCATCGTCGCCCTGCTTGATCTGAACCGTGCCGCTCCTGCGACAGAGGATGGTGGATTCCCGCGGCCTGCGGGCCTCCAGCAGTTCTTCGATCCGCGGTAGGCCCTGGACGATGTCACCGGTCTTCTGGCGCTCAAAAACCAGCAGGGCCAGGGCATCCCCTCGCTGCACCAGCTCGCCGTCCCGAACGTGCAGAACCGAATCAGGCGACACCATGTAGGGCCGACCCAGCCGAATGGTGAGGGTGTGGCCGTCGATGGCCTCCACCTGACCGCAGCAGGGGGCCGAGACCCCCTCGGCCAGCAGATCGCCATCGACGACGCGCTGGTCCACACTGACGACAGGTTGGGCTGAACCCAGATCGATGCGGCGGGTATCGCCATCGCGCTCCACGATCAGGCGGCGAATCGGCTCCCCATCCACCAGATCAGGCAGTTGCAGCACCCCATCCTCCTTACAGAGGATCTGGGTGGTCGCCACCACGTCACCTCGCTTCACCGTGGCGCCATCCTCCACCTGGAGATCGGTGTGGGTGGAGCCGTGGCTGGCATCGGAGAGGGTGTCGCGACGTACCAGCAGGGTTTCCAGGATGGTGAGCTGGAGCCGCTCGATCGTCTTGGCCCGCTTGTCTGCTACCGCATCCACGTCGACGGTCATCTGGGGGGTGGTGTCAAAGGTTTCAAGAATCAGCTGGGTGCGCAGCAACTCGACCCCATCGACGCTCTTGATCAGCTCGCCGTCCTTGAAGGAGAGGCGCTGGGTGGCCCTGAGACCCAGGCTGGGTCCACCACTCTGTTTCACCGTGCCCAGTTCGGGCAGGTGGGCCTCGTCGGGAATGGTGTACTCCTCCACCGGCCGCAGCAGCAGGGCCTTGCCATCGGGTGTTTCCACCACCTCAACGAACACCATCGCCTCTGCCTTGAGGCCCTTGGCGATCTCCTCACCGGGTGTGACCAACTTGCCGTCGGTGTACTTGGCGAGGGTTTTGCTGTCGGAAACCAGGTGCAGGGTGCCGGAACGCAAGATGATTTCCCGCAGGATGTCGTTCTTCTGGGTCACCGTGACGATGCCGGCGATCTGGCTGAAGATGTCCTTGACCACCTCCGTACCGGCCTCAATCCACTGGCCGTCCTCGATCATCAACAGGGAGATGTCCTTGTTGATCTCGTGGGTTTCCTGGGGAATCCACAGCAGGGTGCCGCCCTTGCTGACCTCAAAGCCGTTCTTGGCACTGCGGGCCTTCTTTATCGACAGACCCGGAGCAAATCGGACGATGCCACCGGTCTTGGTGCGGAAACGATCGTCTGCCAGCTCGGCTATCACTTCACCATTGCCGATCTTGCTGCCAGGAGCCGTGTTGAGGCGGTAGCGGATGTTGTCCTTACCCTCCAGATGCCAGATCTCACCGGAGTGGGTGGATTCACCCACCAACCTGCAGTCCTTGAGGGTGAGACTGGAGGTAACGATCTGCACTTCGCGGGAGTCGCCGGCACTTTCGCGCAGCCGCACCGCTCCGCCGTATTCACTCACAAGACGGCTCTCAGCCAGCACCTCTCCGGTGGTGACGGCCTTGTTACCCTCCACCACGGGCAGGGCATTGGGGGGCAGGTTGTAGACGTCGCCGCTGAACACCCACATCCGCCCAAGACGCTGGGCCTTGAGGGTGATGTTTCCCTGGCGGTCGGTGACTTCCCGAGGCTGGATGGCTTCCTCGTAGCGCACTTGGCCGGCCAGGTCGCAGATCACGTCCTTGGTGGCCTTCTCCACACTCTTCTTAATCGCCACACCGGCGGCGATCTGGGCCAGGATCGTGTCGCCTGGCACGGAGTCGCCATCGGCAACGAACAGAATTGAGCCGTTGACGATGTCCAGCTTCTGCAGCTTGCCCTTGCCGCTGGGCTTCACTGTGAGGGAGAAATCGGTTTCGGCCAGTTGGGCCTCCACCCCGTGGGGGGTGCGGAAGCCGCGCACCCGAGCCTTCGGCCCGAATTCGATCGTGCCATCCACCAGCGAGCGCACCACGCCCGTTTCGGCCGTGGACACCCCGCCTGTGTGGAAGGTGCGCATGGTGAGCTGGGTGCCGGGCTCACCGATCGACTGGGCCGCAACGATGCCAACTGCTTCACCCAGGTCGACCAGCTGGTTATGGGCCAGGGCCCAGCCGTAGCACTTGCGACAGACCGAACGGGACGCCTCGCAGGTGAGTGGGGAACGCACCTTCACCGTTCTGACACCACCGGCTTCGATCCGCAGGGAAAGGGGCGGATCGATCTCACCATCCCGCTCCACCAGGGTTTCGCCGTCCTCACTGACCACGGGCTCGGCGGCCAGGCGGCCGATCAGCTTGCTGCCGAACTTGCCCTTCTCATCGGCATCAATGGGGATGCTGCGGGTGGTGCCGCAGTCGTCTTCGCGCACTATCACATCCTGGGCCACATCCACCAGGCGGCGGGTGAGGTAGCCGGAGTCGGCGGTGCGAAGGGCGGTATCCACCAGACCCTTACGGGCGCCATAGGAAGAGATCACGTATTCGGTGACCGTGAGTCCCTCGCGGAAGTTGGTGCGGATCGGCAAGTCGATGATCTCCCCTTGCGGGTTGGCCATCAGGCCGCGCATGCCCACCAGCTGGCGCACCTGGGACATGTTCCCGCGGGCTCCGGAGTTGGCCATCATCCACACCGAGTTGAGTGGGTCGTTCTCGTTGAAGTTGCGGCGCACGGCCGCCACCAGACGCTCGTTGGTTTCTGTCCAGGTGTCGATCACCTTGGTGTGGCGCTCCACCTCGGTGATCTCGCCGAGTCGATAGCGCTCCTCGGTTTCGGTGATCTGCTGCTCCGCCTCCGCCAGCAGGGCCGCCTTGTCGCCGGGGATGCGCAGGTCGTCAACCGAGATGGATACGGCCGCCTGGGTGGCGTAGTGGAAGCCCAGATCCTTGAGCTCGTCTGCCATCGAAGCGGTGGCGGCGGTGCCGTGGTGCTTGTAGGCCCAGGCCACCAGGTTGCGCAGGGCCTTCTTGTCGATGATCCGGTTACGGAAAGGCGGCGCCTCCTTACTCAGGGACGCTTTGCTGAATGCCGCTGCCACTTCCAGGGCGGCAGCCTCAGCGGCCAACTTGGCGGCCTTCTTGCTGATTTTCTTGGCGGGGGTGGCGGTCATGGCTGCGCGCGTTGAGACGTCTGAAAAAAGTAAAAAAGTCGATCCCGAAGGCCCGGGATCCCGGCACGGCCGTCAGGTCGCGGCCACGGCGTCAATGATGGTGTGGTTGATCACGACCCGACCCACGGTGGTGAGCAGGTAGCGGCTGATCAGGGCCCCGTCCTCGTCGAAACGGTCGCGGCGATAGAGCCACTGCTCAATGCGGGTGCCATCGCTGAGCACCTCCTGCCCCTGGGGCTGTCTTTCTTCGTCATCACTTTCGACCTCGCCGCTGAAGCGCACCCACACCCAATCGTGCAGACCGAGATGCTTTTCCTCAAAGGCATCGATGACATCATCGAGGCTGGCGAAGGTCTTGGAGCGGTCGCCGAACTCAGGCTTGGGGGCACCGGGCTGCTCAGCCGTCAGGTAGTAGGCGCCGAGCACCATGTCCTGGGATGGGGTGATGATCGGCTCGCCGGTGGCTGGGGAGAGGATGTTGTTGCTGGCAAGCATCAACATGCGGGCCTCGGTCTGAGCTTCAATCGCCAGGGGCACATGCACGGCCATCTGGTCACCGTCAAAGTCGGCGTTGAAGGCGGGGCACACCAGCGGGTGCAGCTGGATGGCACGGCCATCCACCAGCTTGGGTTCGAAGGCCTGGATACCGAGACGGTGCAGCGTGGGGGCCCGGTTCAGCATGATCGGGTGACCTTCGATCACCTCCTGCAGCACCTGCATCACCTCATCGTCGGCGCGCTGGATCAGCTTCTTGGCGGCCTTGATGTTGTTGACGATGTTCTGGCGGATCAGGCGATGAATCACGAAAGGCTGGAACAGCTCGATCGCCATCTCCTTGGGCAGACCGCACTGGTGCATCTTGAGCTTGGGACCCACCACGATCACGGATCGACCGGAGTAGTCCACCCGCTTGCCCAGAAGGTTCTGGCGGAAACGGCCCTGCTTGCCCTCGATGATGTCGCTGAGCGACTTGAGGGCCCGGTTGTTGGCACCGACCACGGTGCGACCACGACGGCCGTTGTCGATCAGGGCATCGACGGCCTCCTGCAGCATCCGCTTTTCATTGCGGACGATGATTTCCGGAGCCAGGATTTCCTGCAGCCGTGCCAGGCGGTTGTTGCGGTTGATCACCCGGCGGTAGAGGTCGTTCAGGTCGCTGGTGGCGAAGCGGCCTCCGTCGAGCTGCACCATCGGCCGCAGATCCGGCG
>Ga0169931_10005449_pt1 | contig 19397 bp, 16 predicted proteins | sample Kivu_15m_20L_FD_129675 | JGI IMG/M metagenome (GOLD analysis project Ga0169931, IMG submission 129675) | Freshwater microbial communities from Lake Kivu, Western Province, Rwanda to study Microbial Dark Matter (Phase II) - Kivu_15m_20L... | ecosystem: Environmental > Aquatic > Freshwater > Lake... | reverse complement strand
TTCGAGCGACTGCGTGCCGCCATCGCCGAACGGGGCGGACAGCGCCGGGCACGTCCCTACATCGAGAGCCAGCTGCGCCGACTCAGACGACTCTGATCAGAGTTCCTCGGCGAATCGACGCGACAGCCGTGTGAAGAGCGCCCACCCGAGCACCAGCGCCACCACTGCCACCAGTGCGCATGCACCGAGGTTGTCCCACCCGGGGAAACGCCCGTGATAGAGCGACTGACGGAAACCCTCCGCGAAGACCGCCATCGGGTTCAGATCGAGGATCGTCTCCGCCCATCCGGGCACGCGTCCCTCGATCAGGTCGGGTGTGTAGACAATCGGGGTCGCGAAGAACCAGATCTGGGAGAAGATCTGCCACAGGTACCCGAGATCACGGAAGTAGACGTTCCCGGCCGCGAGCGCGAGCGCCACACCGGAAGCGAACACGAGCAGAAGCACCATCTGCACCAGGACCACCGGGGTCCACACGAGGAACGGACTCCCGGCGACCAGGAGAGCCACCGCCAACAGTCCCATCTCGATCGAGAATTGGACTGCTCCGTGGAGCGAGTTCGAAAAGACCAGCACCTCGCGCGGGAATGCGACCTTGCGAACGAGTGCGGCATTGGCGACCAGGCTGTTCATGCCGAGATTCGTCACCAACATGTAGAAGTTCCACGGCAACAGCGCGCACAGCAGATACAGGGCGAACACCTTCAGCCCGCTCGGATCCCCGACGGGTGCCTCGGCCCGGAACAGGTGCCCGAAGACGTAGGAATAGATGGCGACCGTGGCGAGTGGATTGAGCATCGACCACGCCCAACCGAGGACCGATCGGCGGTACTTGGTGCGCAATTCCCGGAGCGTCAGGTTCCAGAGGAGCTCATGTGCCCCGTAGACCCGCTTCGCTGGCGCCAGGAGGGACGTCACTGCTTGCTCTGTCGATCGATCTCGTCGAGCCGCGATTCGATCGCCGAGACCCGCTCCTCCAGAAGTCTGAGTGCATCGGTCAAGCGGGACGCAGACTCGACGAAGGCGCCACCCAGTTCCACCGTGGCTTCCCGTTCTGCCTCGAGCACGTCGCGGACTCGCCAGTCGACGGCGAGCCCGAGGAGATTCTTGGCACGAGAGAGCGGGTTCCACTTCACGATTGCTGCCTCCAGATCTCCTCGAGTCTCTCTCTCATTCTCGCACCGGTGACCACCGGTGCGAATCTCATCTCGAGGTCCGCCTTGGCGCGCAACCCCATCTCGCGCGATGCGACGGGGTGGTCGAACACGTGACGGAGCATCTCGGCAGCTACGTGCAGGTCGGGCTCGGCCCACGTGGCCCTCGGGGAATAGGCCTCGGCGCCACGCCCGACCCTGACCCTGGTCCACGGAACTGCGTGGGCCGTGGACTCGCCCATGAAGTCCATGTTGCCCGAATACCCGGTGGCAACCACGGGCTTCCCGAGGAGGAGGGCCTCGGCGATGGTGAGCCCGAGACCTTCCGATCTGTGGAGCGACACGTAGCAGTCGCACGCGTTCATCAACGCGGCAGTGACCTCCGGATCCATGTACTCGTCGCGCCAGATGACGTCGCTACGCCCCTCGCATGCCTCCCGCAGCATCTGCGCACCCTCGGATCTGGTGTGTCCGTTGATCGATTTCAGCACCAGGATCGGCCCGTCCCCGGACGGGAACGCCGCCTTGAATGCCTCGACGAGACCGAGCGGATTCTTCCGCTTCATGACACTCATGAAGTCGAACGTGAAGAGGAACATGAAGGCATCGGGAAGACCGAGATCGGCCCGATCGACGGACGCGACTATTTTCGGCCTGCGCAACGGTAAAGGCATGTGCCGCACCTCGATCCGACCGGGAGCCTCGCGATGCAGCATGTCGGCGATGAAAGAAGTGGGGGCCCAGAGCTCGTCGACGAACTTGTAGGCCTTTCGATACCACTTCGGAGCCTTCTCAAGTTCCCAGAACCACTGACCGATCACATGGGTTCCGTCGAGGAAGTGCCGCCCGAACGTCTCACGCATCGCCGCGTTCAACTCGGCGTTGATCGCGGCGATGACGGTCCGATAACGGGCGATCTCGTCGGTCTCGAACGGGTGGTTCTGACGGGATTCGGTGTTGGTGTAATTCAGGGTCGACACGGGCACCTCCGCCGCACGAAGTGCCTCCACGAGCAGCCGGGCCGCTTCGCCGATCCCGTGCTCGGCGTTGAAGAAGCCGATCACGTCGGCGCCCCCGGTGACACGACCAGGAGGTGCCACGGCTCGCCTGAGGGGCGGGGCGTGGCCGAAGAGCCGGAACGTCGGGCACTCTGAACGCCCCCAGAGATGCGACCACCATGCGAACCATCTCAATTCGCCGTATGCGACCTCGGGGAAGGCGGCGCGGAGATCCGGACGCTCGTTCCACACAGCCTGCATGTACCGGGGCAGTCCGGACCTCGAATCGGGCGGAACAGTCCGGAGCCACTCCACGAATCCTGAAAGACCCCCGGGTTGGAACGGGTCGGGTCTCGAATCCTCGGCTTCGAGCAAGAGCAGGTCTCGGATACCCCGGGTCATCGGGAGCCCTGGCATCGGCTCCGGTCCGATCGACGTCCTGCTCGTCTCGACGACGACCGAGTCCTCCACCGACTGCCTCATCTATCGACCGACACCTCGGTAGTCGAAGCCTGCCGCGATCCACCTGTCCCTGTCGAGGATGTTCCGCCCGTCGACCACTCGTCGACCCACGATCAGTCGAGCAACGTCCGCCGGCTCGACGTCCCGGAAGTCACTCCATTCCGTGAGGACCGCGAGGAGGTCGGCGTCGGTGCACGCTTCGAGCGGCGAAGCACACACGTCGATCCACGGGTGTCGCTGATAGGAACCCCGTGCGGTCGGATCGAATGCCTTGATCTTGGCTCCTCCGTCGCGGAGCATCGACAGGATCTTGATCGCCGGGGAATCCCGCAGGTCGTCGGTTCCTGCCTTGAAGGTGAGGCCCCAGGCGGCGACGACCAGACCGTCCACCGATCCCCCGCACGCATCCGTGACCTTGTCGGCGATGCGTTCATAGTGGCTGTCATTGGTCTCGATCACGCCGCGAAGGAGGGCGAAGTCGTAACCATGATCGGCGGCGATCCCGACGAGCGCGCGCGTGTCCTTCGGGAAACAGCTCCCGCCCCAACCCGGTCCTGCCCGCAGCATCTCCGGCCCGATCCTCGGATCGAGGGCGAGGCCCTCTGCGACGTCGAAGATGTCCGCACCGACGACCTCACAGATGTCCGCGACGGCGTTGATGAACGTCAGTTTGGTCGCAAGTAGCGCATTCGCTGCGTACTTCAACGTCTCTGCAGACTCGGCCTTCATCCGAAGAACGGGGGCCTCGATCTTCGAATAGAGCCCGGACACGCGTGCGACGGCAGTCTCGTCGTCACCGCCGATGACGATCCTCGTGGGTGCGAGGAAGTCACGCACGGCGGAACCCTGCCGGAGGAACTCCGGGTTCGACACGACGGAAACATCGGCTCTCGCGAGAACTCGTGACACTTGGACGGCCGTTCCGACCGGCACGGTCGACTTGTTGACCACGATCGAACCCGAACGAAGGTACGGAGCCACCGACGCGACCGCGTCCATCAGATACCTCAGGTCAGCCCTTCCATCCTCACCCTGGGGCGTGGGCAGACACAGGAAGACGAATTCGGCGCCCGACACCTCGGGACCCTCGGCAACCTCGAACGAAAGGAGCCCACTGGCGAGACCCTCGGTGACGAGCTCCGTCAGACCCTCCTCTGCAATCGGCACGACGCCGCGGCGTAGGGTGTCGACCTTGACACTGTCGATGTCGATGCACACGACGCGGTGGCCGAGATGCGCCAGACATGCCCCCGTCGACAATCCGACATAGCCGGTTCCGACGACGGCAACTTCAACCACGACAACCGAGTGTATTGAGGTCTCCAGCACGAGTCCTAGGATCGGTTCGGTGAGAAAGCCGATCCGAGGACTCCGGCGGGCACTGTTGAGGATCATGGGTCTCGGCGATGTTCTGGATCGTCTCACGAGACTCGAGAGGTCGAACGGTCTCGACGGGATGAGTGACGAGCTCTATGCCGCGATCGAGGCGAGATTCCGGGGCTCGACCGAATTGATACGGGAGAGGCAGCGTCGATATCTCCGGCACGTCGACCATGTCGACGATGATCACCGTTTGCTTGACCTCGGCGCGGGGCGCGGTGAATGGCTCGACCTCCTGCGTTCGGCGGGGATCCCGTCCGAGGGTGTCGATTCGAACGCCGAGTTCGTCGCTGCGAACACAACGGCCGGACTCGAGGTGGTCGAGGATGACGTCCTCGCTCACCTCCGTACGAGGAGCGACTCGAGTCTCGGTGCAATCACGATGTTCCAGGTCGCCGAACACCTTCCACTCGGAGTACTTGTGGACGTGCTGGTCGAAGCGAACCGTTCACTGAGACCGGGGGGGACGTTGATCGTGGAGATCCCGAATCTCGAGACGTTGCGGGTGGGCGCGTCGACGTTCTGGATCGACCCCACGCACGTGCGTCCGCTGCACCCGGAGCTCCTCGTACTCCTCGTCGAGAGAGCGGGGTTTTCGCGGATCGAGCGCGAGACATCGACGCCGCTCGAGCAACCCGCTGCATCCGTCGATCCGGTCGTGCGCGCCCTCCACGGACGCATCCAAGGCGACGGCGACTTCGCCGTCATCGCACGGAAGTAGGGGCTGCTCCCCACCTCAGTGCGAACCGGCGCGATGCGAGTTCGACGCCTTCTTCGAAGCGGTCGAGTACGGAGTTCCACCCGTAGGTCGCGGTCACCCATTCCCGACCGTTCCGGCCGAGCTCGTCGGCGAGACCGGGATCGCCGAGCAGGGCCCCGAGACATCCCTCGAACTCCGCGAACCCCCGATACGGCAGCCCTCCACCGCTCCGATGGCACTGACCCACCATCACGTCACTGCGTCCCTGCACCAGAACGGGTCTGCGCTGCATCCACGCTTCGCTGAGCACCATCGAGAAACTCTCGAACGGCGAGGGCTGCACGAGTGCGACCGAACCCGCGATCGCGGCGTTCCTGTCGTGCTCATCGAGGAAGCCGACGTATCGGATGTCTGCGACGTCGGGAAGCTGCATCGAACGGTCTCCCACGAGAACCAACCTGAGATCGGACGGATTACGGCCCTTGAACTCGACGAAGAAACGCATCAGTTCGGCGACGCCCTTGAAGGTGTCGATCCGTCCGACATACACCAGGTATGGATCGTCGCCGAGGCCGTGGTTCCTGCGGAAGTTCTCGACCCGATCCGACGGAGAGACCGGATCGATTCCGATCCCCGTCACCACGCCGGGTAATCGGGAACCAAAGACCCTGAACACCGTCTCCCGTTCCTCCTCGGTGAGATAGAGGAGTGCATCTGCGTTGAAGAACACCGATCTGAAATGGGGTATGCGGATCGATGGTTCGTCGTGCGCGGTCGGCTGGAGGACCACCGGGAGGCTCCCTGCGAGAAGCGGGACTCCGAACGCGGTCGGTGCATACATGTAGGTCATGAAGACCGCAGCGTCCGCAGCCGAGGACGCACGCCGGAGTTCGCCGGCCAGGTTCCTCAGCCTCGGTCCCGCGGCGAGAAGCCACTCGCGCTGGTCGGAGATGCCCGCAACCTCATCGGAGTCCATGACACGGGAGTGGATGCGGGCGAACCCGACGGGGTCCCGTGGTTCGATCACCGGAACACGTCGGACGAGCACCCCGTTCTCGGTTCTGTCACCGGGGGGAAGATCGTTCTCCCACGAGACGAAACTCGACGCACACGACGTCAACACGGTGACCTCATGTCCCCGCTCCACCAACTTCTCGGCGAACATCCGACAGGCGGTCTCGGCACCACCGACCACCCGAACGCCGTACCGCTGCACGACGTAGAGCAGTCTCAAGACTCGGTTCCGCCCTCGAGTGCCGACAGTCGACGGTCCAAGTCGGAACAGACGGCGAGAAGACGTTCGATCACGAGGGACCTCTCGTAGAGAGTCCTCGTGACCTCGGCCACCGCCTGCTCACCCGGCGTCGGACGCGGGGCATGGAGACCGACCACCATCTCGATCACTTCCGTCAAGGCGACGGCAAGGTCGGTCATCTCGAGATTCATCCTCTTCAACTGGTGGCGCGCCATCGCAAGTTCCCTCACGAACCTCCACGGACGGAACGACGACCCGTCGGATTCGATCGGGGCAATGGTCGAGATTCTCGCCCGTAGAGCCTCGAGCGACGCATCTATCGCGGCGAGTGCCCCGCTGTCGGGCTGACCCACGTACCCCAAGGTCGCCACATGCTCGCTCTCGACCGACGCCTCGTACCCCGGCGGGAAACTCCCCGCGCGACGACGTTCGGTGATCCCGTCGCGAACCTCGGCGAGGATCTCGGCGATCCGATCCCTGCTCATCGGCTCTTTGCTTCGCTCTCGTGACCACGACAGCGATGGGTACGCTTCATCGAGTGAACTCTATGGGGCTTGCAGCGACATGACCGATCATGCCGTCGAGGTGAGCGGTCTGTGGAAGATGTTCCGCCAGTACCGGGAGCGGAACCAGTACCTCAAGGCGGCCATGATGAGCGGACGCAGGTCGCGGTTCGAGGAATTCTGGGCCGTACGCGACGTGTCGTTCGACGTCGTCACTGGAGAGGCATTCGGGATCATCGGCTCGAACGGATCGGGAAAGAGCACCATCCTGAAGTGCCTCGCGGGAATCCTCTCTCCCGACCGGGGCACGGTGAGGTCGAGGGGCCGGGTGGCGGCACTACTCGAGCTCGGCGCGGGCTTCCACCCCGATCTGTCGGGCAGGGAGAACATCAGCCTGAACGGCGCCATCCTCGGGATGGGCAGCGGGGAGATCGACGGAAAGCTGGACGAGATCGTGCAGTTCGCCGGTCTCGAGAAGTTCATCGACTCACCCGTGAAGAACTACTCGTCGGGAATGGTGGTGAGACTCGGATTCGCGGTCGCCATCAACGTCGAGCCCGAGATCCTCATCATCGACGAGGTCCTGGCCGTCGGCGACGAGGAGTTCCAACAACGCTGCTTCCAGAAGATCGAGCGCTTCCGCCGGGAAGGCAGGACGATCATCTTCGTCAGCCACGGCCTCTCACAGGTCTCCCAGTTCTGCGACCGCGCTCTCTGGCTCGACAAGGGCGAGGTCAAGTCGATCGGGCCGGCCTACGAGGTCGTCACGCGCTACACCGGGGCCGCCCACCACTCGACGGACGCGGGAGCCGACGATCCCGAGGATGCGGAGAGCAGGTGGGGTTCGGGGGAGATCAGAATCACGCACGTCCGGATGCTGGACGCGGGAGGAAACGAGTCGAACGTGTTCGAGAGCGGGCAGAGCTTCACCGTGAGGGTCGAGTTCGACATTCTGGATCCCGTCGATGAACTGGTCGTGGGTCTGAGGATCACCCACCTCCACGGTGCGAACATCTTCGGAACGAACACGAAGCGGCGTGGGATCGTGCTCGACCATCCTGTCGGACCGGGAGTCGTCGATTTCACGGTGGATGCCCTCCCGATCCTCGAGGGGACCTTCGACCTCACCGTCGATGTCTCCGACAACATGGAGGTCAATCCCTACGACCATCTCGAGAAGGCGTTCAGATTCAACGTTGTGCAGGTCGACACCTACGACGAGGGATTCACCCGCTTTGCCGGGAGGTGGACGGGACCGCAGGTTCGGCGATGATCCTGATCCATTCCAAACCGAGACACGGCGGCGGCCCTGTGGTCGGGTCGACTGCCCTGGCTTGATCGAGACTCCAGGAACAGTCCAGTCCGACGTCGACCTTCTCACCCCCCGATCTCGCGCCGAGGTCGATCTCGATCTCGCCCGACGGGTCGACCGGCAGGGCGACAGTCGACTTGCGTACGTTCTCCACGAAGATGTCCACCGTTCGCGGCGTCGGTCCGGACGGTGGTCTCCTGACACCGAGAATGACGGTCACCCGGCTCGAGTCCTCGGGGAACTCGAGGCCGAGTGTCGACATGTACCCGGTGGCCCATGTTCCCCAACTCTCGGGTTGCCTGAATCCACGAAGGAGCAGCCATCGCCCGAGGTTCGTATCGCCGAACTTGTAGAAGTGGTTCACCTTCATGGGGAAGTACCGGAGGTCGGGAACGACCACAGGCCTTCCGCCGCTCAGATAGACCCGATCCGGAAGGCAACCTGCGTCCCACAGGGCGCCGACTGCGAAATCCACGGTGACCACCGACCGGACCGATCCTCCGTTGACGATCCGACAGGCCGCGTAGGTGTCCTGCTGCAGGGAGATCGAAGAGGGCAACTCCGGGGCCCCGACCACCCTGAGCGCGAGGTTGGACAGATGTGATCCGAGTGGATCGATGGGGTGGTACGCCACGGCAGAAGACAGCAATCCGGGATGTGTCGTCATGATGCTCGCAACGAACCACTCGGGCGCACTGTGTCGAGTTGCGTTCGCCGGTGTACCGCCGGTGACCAAGGGAAATGCGAGGAGGCCCACGGTGGCGACAGCGGTCCTGCGCCGGGCCGTACCGGCAGGTACCGCATCACCCACGAACCGTAGACATGCCCCAACGCCCACCGGCAACGACACGTACAGGAGGACCCACACCATCTTTTCGACGTAGTAAGGGAGCTGGAACAGGCCCGCGCCTGACACGACGGACACGAGGGTCGCGAACCCCGCTGTCACCCCGATCAATGCGACCAGGTACACGATCGGGCCCGGCTCGTCGCGACGTCCTGCAACGACGAGGCCCGCAACGGCAACCACCGCCCAGAACATCGAAACGGTGAGCGACGGTCGGAACAGGTCGCCATCGAGGAGAAAACTGTCGACGAGGTGGCTGTCCCTCCCCGGGAAGATGAGCAGTGCGAGAACCGCGCCGAACGACACCCCGGCCACCACCCACGTCGAGCCGGCGATGCGACCGATGAGGGGCGCTGCGTTCCTGACGCGACCGGAGGAACAGAGGAGGACCGACGACGTGACGACGACGAGAGCCACTGCATACGGTTGATAGACGATCCAGGAAGCGGCCGCCACCAGGACCACCAATCCCGTCGACACGGAAGGCTCGGTTCCGGTGCCACGAACGCGCGAAGGGACGACCGCCAGAGGTATCAGGAGCATCCACGTGATTCCGAGTGACGTGGTGAATCCCGACCAGTAGAGGTGTGTCACGAAGAAACGGGTGCTCGCGACCGCGAAGAGGACCATCGGCGCAAGAACCGCCAACCGATATCCGGACCGTCCCGCGATCCGGCGCACGACCATCATCGCCAGGGAGACATAGGCAGCGAACTGCACCGATTCGAACCAACCACCGACCGAGTAGAGGACGACGAGATCCGTCGCCGCATCGAGCGGTCGGTGCACGACACCGAGAAGAGCAACCAGATGATGGATCCCCTTCGGATAGGTGTAGAAGGAGAACGGACTCTCGAGAGCGACCCCCGTCGAAGACGACATCAGACTCCGCACCAGCGTGGCGTGGGCCGCGTGATCTCCCCCACCGATGTGGGCCGAGACGAGCCATCGGGGGTCGGAATAGAGTTTGATCGTCGCGAACACGACCATCGCGAGCGGCGCCGCAGCGAGAGAGGCGGAGGTCACGACGCTCGACCGCGAAAGCCCGAGCCGTGGCGTGGCGGGTTCGCACGCACGCATGACGGCCGCGACTGCGAACACGAACGCCACGGTCAGACCGATCGCCGCCACCGAACCCCGGGTCATCTCTCCGGCATCGAGCAACCACGACAGAACATGTCCGACGTACGCGAGCACGACAGTCCCGGCGAGACCGACGGGCCACGCGAGCAGGAGTGGCGATCGTGGTGCGAGCGCCCGGGTGCCGACGAGGGCGAGGCCGGCGAGGAAGAGCCAGACCAGCCCCGTGCCGAGCCCTACCGCGACCGCGCCGACCCAACACGCCACCTCGAGGGCTCTCCAGGTCCTGCCACCACCCATTGGATCGGTTCCGTGACCGCTCAAGGAACGAGGGGGTCGACGCGCCGTCCCCCGAGATCGACCAACTTCACCATGTCCCAGTCGACGGTGCTGGTCCACCCGGTCGGACCATCGACACCTCTCGACTGACAACCCGCACCCGACGACCTGCGACGCCCGTCGAAGACCACCACCGTGAGGTTGCCGAAATACGAACGCGGAATGTCGGAAGCGACCTGCGACGCGGGCGAACTGCAGATGTTGGCCGCGGTCCAGACGAGGTCGGGCAGCGAGTCTCTCCCCGCAAGACCGAACGCAATGCGACTGCAGAAGTACGCCTTGTAGTCATTGTCGGTGTCGCCACGGATCGTATTGAGGCAACCCACGACCCTCGACGGATCACTTCCGATCTCACCCACTACGGCCGCGGCCCAGTCATTCCTCGTCGCACGGGAACTGTCCGTCCAGCCGATCTTGTCGCCGGGTGGTGCGAGAAGGAGGAACCCGAGTGCACCGATCAGGGGAGCCGCCGGAAGGACGGAGCGGTCGAAGCGCAGAGCACACGTCGACACCACGAGCGCCACTCCCGACGGCACCACGATGGCGGAATAGATGTAGAGGTACTTGTAGAGACCGTATTGGGGAGCGTGCGGTGAGACGGCGAACGTGATGACGAGCAGGAAGATGAGAGGTGCGAGGAACGACGCCACCGCGAGGGGGACGTACGGACCGCCCGGCATCGACCCGGTCGGGCCGAACACGACCCAAGCGCCGACGAGGAGCAGGACGAATCCCACTTCGAGCCGGAGGTTCGGGTATCCCCCGGCAAGTCGGAGGTTGTCGAGGATGTAGGAGAAATCCACGACATTCTGCAGATACGTGTCGAGCACGTACGAGTAGAGGATCCAAGCCGCCACCACGACGCCCACCAGCACCGGGAACAATCTCGACCACAGCCGGCTCCGGTCGAGCGAGCGCGCCGCAACGACGACCCAGCGCACGACGAGCAGGAGAACGAAGAGGATCCCGACGCCGGTGAGAGGAAACCAGCTCTGACCGACGGCCACCATGCAGGCGGCACACGCGCCGATCGCCGGCACCCGACCGGCGTCCGACCTGTCCGTGAGCAGCATGCGAACCGCGGTCAACCCGCACAGCACCGCCACCAGGGCCGAGAAGTGGCCGACCGTCACCAGACCCATCGCGAAACAGAAGACGACGGCGGCGGACGCGAGTCCGGATGTCGACGCGACCAGTCTTCCCCGGTCGCGAGTCATGCGCGCCGCCGTCGCCGATGACACGAGCGCCGCCAACACCGAGACGACGATGTATGCACGGTAGAGCACGAGCCCGTTCGACTCGAGTCCGACGACATCCGACGGCCGCAGAAGACCGATGACGTTTCTCACCATCGCAAGGACGAGACCGGTCGCAGGTCCCCCATGGTTTCCGCTCGCTTCGGTCAACACCGTGGCCGCTCCATCGGTGCTGCGCGCGAGTGCGATCAGCCAGGCGCCGTTGTCCTCGCCGAAGTTTCCGACCACCCGGGACAACCCCGACACCGCGGTGGCATCGAGGGTCGGCAGGACGAGAGCAGAGAGCATGAGCGCCGAAGGAGCCACCACCGACAGGTCATCGGATGCTCCACCGATGGACCGCAAGAGGACGAGTGCCAGGACCACCGCCACGGAAAAGAGGAAGCCGACCGTCGTTCCGCCGATACTGAACGATCCTCCGGGCGCCCCGACGAGGAGCACGAGGATGGCACACCCACTCGTGGCGAGTCCCAGGGCAGAGGAGAGATCCAGCGCACGACCCACTGCGCCGGCGACCAGACCGAACGACACGAGGAGCATCCACGACCGCGGTCCGGGACCACCCACTGCGAGAACGACGGGGAGCGCCACCGCAATCTGCACGACGACCGCCCACGGCCGGGCGAGCCGGCGGTCCGACGATCCATCCACCGTTGCGACACTAGCCAACGTCGATGTGGGTGACTTCTCGATCCTCTCCTATCTTTGGGAGCGTGTCGGCGTTCATTCATGAATCAGTGGACCGGGCCGCAGACTCGGTGATAGGCGACGGATCGAAGGTCTGGCATCTCGCGCAGATCCGCGAGGGAGCGGTGATCGGTCGCAACTGCGTTGTGGGTCGGGGGGCCTACATCGGTGCGGGGGTCCACGTCGGAGACGGGTCGAAGATCCAGAACCATGCGCTCGTCTATGAACCCGCGATGCTCGGCACCGGCGTGTTCGTCGGGCCGGCCGCGGTCCTCACGAACGACCTGTTCCCCCGGGCCGTCAACCCCGACATGTCACCGAAGGCGGCCGATGACTGGCACGCCGTCGGAGTCACCGTCGGCGACGGTGCCTCGATCGGCGCGCGGGCGGTGTGCATCGCCCCGGTGACCGTCGGCAGGTGGGCCGTCGTGGGGGCGGGCTCGGTGGTCACACGGGACGTTCCGGCCTTCGCGCTGGTGGTCGGTGTCCCAGCCCGCAGGATCGGCTGGGTCGGCTACAGGGGCAGGCCGCTCCTCGAGGTCGGGGGCGGTAGATTCAAGTGCCCAGTCGATGGTTTGCTCTTCGAACAGATCGACCAGGACACACTCGTCGAGGTCGAAAAATCGTGATTCCTGCAGCCCAGCCCATCATCGGAGATGAAGAACGAGAGGCAGTCGACCGGGTCCTGAAGACCGGCATGCTCGCCCAGGGACCCGAGGTGAAGGCGTTCGAGGAGGAGTTCTCGCACCTCGTCAGCGGGCGCACCTGCATCGCCGTCAACAGCGGAACGTCGGCGCTGCACATGGCGTTCGTCGCGGCGGAAATCAGCCCCGGTGACGAAGTCATCGTGCCGTCCTTCAGTTTCGCCGCCACCGCGAACTCGGTCTGCCTGGCCGGTGGCACCCCGGTCTTCGTCGACATCGAGAAGGACCACTTCAACATCGACCCGTCGGCGGTCGAAGCCGCTGTGGGACCGCAAACCAAGGCCGTCATGCCCGTCCATCTCTACGGACATCCCGCCGCGATGCGCGAACTGGCCGCAATCTGCGAAAAGCACGGTCTCCTGCTCCTCGAGGATGCGGCACAGGCCCACGGCGCATCTCTCGACGGAACTCCCGTCGGCGCGTTCGGACTCGGCGCATCCTTCTCCTTCTACCCGACCAAGAACATGACGGCCGGCGAGGGCGGGATGGTGACGACTGGCGACGACAACTTCGCTCGGATGGTCCGGTTACTCAGGAATCAGGGGATGGAACGCAGGTACGAGAACGAAGTCGTCGGCTTCAACACCAGGATGACCGACATCCACGCTGCGATCGGCAGGGTCCAGTTGCGCAAGCTCGACGGATGGACGACCGCACGACAGAACAACGCGAAGTTCCTCGATGAGAACATCAGTGGTGTAGTGGTACCTCCCGTCGCGAACGGTGCCGTCCACGTCTACCACCAGTACACGGTCCGTGTCGTCGACCACGACAGGGATGCCTTCGCAGAGGAACTGACGAAGCGCGGCGTCGGTTGTGGTGTGTACTACCCCACCCCCATCCACCGTCTGCCGTCCTTCGGGCTCTCGATCGATCTCCCTGTGACGGAGGAGGTTGCGCGCCAGTGTCTCTCGTTGCCCGTCCATCCATCGGTCACCACGGACGATCTCGAGAAGATCGTCGAGACCGTCAATGCCGTTGCATCCGCCGGGAGTTGACGTGCTCCGCGCAGGACTCGTCGGCCTGGGGATGATGGGCCGGAACCATCTCAGATTGCTCGGACAACTCGAGGGCGTGGAGTTCATCGGGGTACACGATCCCGCGTTGACCGGACAGGTCCAGATCAACGGACACCCCGTACACCCCGACCTCGACTCGCTCATCGCGGAACGGCCCGACTACTGCGTCGTCGCAGCGCCGACCATCTTCCATCTGGAACTCGGTCTGCGACTGGCCGAAGCAGGCATCCATGCACTCATCGAGAAGCCCGTCGCCCCCACACCCGATGCTGGTCTCGAACTGGTCGAGGCATTCGACTCCGCGGGTCTCATCGGCGGCGTGGGGCACATCGAGCGCTTCAACCCAGCCCTGCGGGCGATGCGCCAGAAGCTCTCCGAGGGCATTCTCGGCAACATCTACCAGATCAGTACTCGGCGCCAGGGTCCCTTCCCCGCACGGATCACCGACGTCGGTGTGGTCAAGGACCTCGCAACTCATGACATCGATCTGACGATGTGGGTGGCCCAGAGCCGCTATGCCTCGGTGTCGGCGCGGACCGCAAAGCGCAGTGGACGACCCCACGAGGACATGGTCGTCGCTGTGGGCACCCTCGAGAACGGAATCGTCGTCAACCACACGGTGAACTGGATGTCGCCGTTCAAGGAACGGACGACCATCGTCATCGGAGACAGAGGGGCCCTCGTCGCCGACACGCTGACGGGAGATCTCACCTTCTTCGAGAACGGACAGGTCAATTCCACGTGGGACCAGGTGTCGGCTTTCCGGGGCGTCTCCGAAGGGGACGTCACGAGATTCGCCCTCCAGAAGGTCGAACCGTTGCTGACCGAGCACACGGTGTTCCGCGACGCGATCGTGACTGGTTCATGTGACGGGATCGTCACCCTCCGAGAGGGTCTGGCCGCCGTCGAGATAGCCGAACAGATGCTCGCCTAGACGAGCGATCCGGACCACTCATCCATCTCGTCGGCGTGTCGGTCGATGCACGCGCGGATCAACTCGCGATTGTCGAGGGTCCAACGAACCATCTCTTCGATCCCGTCCCGGAGGTCGACTTCGGCGGAGAACCCGATCTCGCGGCGCGACTTCTCGGTCGATCCGAATCGTCGACCAGACCCGTCCCATGGTCGCGAACCGGCGATCTCGAGCTCGGCTCGGTTGCCGGTCACGGTGTTCACGAGACGAGCGAGATCGATGATCATCGTCTCCCGTCCGGAAGCGAGGTTGTACGCCTCGCCACTCTCGCCACGCAGAGCACACAGGATGAGTCCCCGACAGACGTCTCGCACATTGATGAAGTCACGGCTCACCTGCCCACCGTTGTCGAGCCTGAGCGGGAGCCCGTTCAGCGCACGCCAGACGAACGTCGGGGTCACGTTGCGCCACACCGTGGCGGGCGTTCCGCGCCACTTCCCTGCGCCGAGAATCTCGCCCGGGCCGTACACGTTCTGGAACCGTGCTTTCACGAAAGGCAGCCCCGCGCTCCGGAAATAGTAATTCCCGTAGAGCTCACCGACGATCTTCGAGATCGAATACGGGCTGTCGTGGAACATGGTGACCGGCGCATCCTCCGGTGTGGGAGCTGGATCCCCATAGGTCTTCTCAGCAACTGCGCAACCCGCCGCCGCATAGACGACTTTCTCCGGCATCGGTCCTCGGGAGAGATGCTCGAACAACTTGAGCGATGTCAGTGAGTTGTTCATGTGGTCGGCGATCGGATCGGCGATCGACGACTGATTTCCGTGGTAGCACGCCAGATGCCAGACATAGTCGAAACGCTCCGACAGTCGGGAGAGGACCTCGTCATCGACGATCGAACCTTCGACGAAATCCACACGCCCACCCGTCGGTACGTTCGAGCGTTCCGACGACAACAAGTTGTCGACGACCACCACCTCTGCAACGTCCGCGTCGAGGAGCATCCTGACGAGGTTCCCTCCGACGAATCCTGCTCCACCCACCACGAGGGTCCTGGCCCCCCGAATCCCGGCAGTCATCGTCTCTCCTGGAGGTGGCTGTAGACGTCCGTGACGCCGTGGATGTCGTACCACCCGAGCATCCCGGCCACCGTGTCGTCGAACCCGACGTCTGCGCTCCAGCCGAACACTTCGGTCGTGTGGCTCGGATCGAGCACGACGATCGGGATGTCATCGGCTGCGGGGGCGACCGTCGCGTCAGGTTGCCGTCCCTCCATCCCGAGATGTCGCGCAACCAGTCCGAAGATCTCTGCGATCGAGTGACCGACCCCCGACGACACATTGAAGACACCGGTCACGTCGTGCCGGTCGATGACCGTCTCGAGACAGCGCAGAAAGTCGCGCACATCGAGGAAGTCCCTGACTGATTCGGTCACCGTGCACGGATCACCGGCCTTGAGTCTCTTGTAGAACGCCGGGATCGGCCCTATGGCGAGTCGCGGCGCGACAACGTTGGAGATTCGCAACGATGCTGTCGAAACTCCACAACTCAGGACGAACGCCTCGCCGGCGGTCTTCGTGATCCCGTAACTGGTGATCGGCGCCGTCGGATGGTCGGCCGGGATCGGAAGCGCCTTCGGTGTCCCGTAACACAGAGCGGTCTGGAGATTGACGAGGCGAGACACGTCCCATCGTTCGCACGCGCGGGCGATCTCGATCGAACCCAGCACGTTGGTCACGGTGTCGACGCGCCAGTCGTTCGGATCCTTGTACGCCGCTGCCGCATGGATGACGACGTCGGGCCGCAACCCGTCGAACACCGCCTCGACCAGTGGCCCGTCGGCCACCGAGCCCTCCACTACCTCGAGCCTGGGGGAAATCGGCAGGGAAGCCATCTTCCCGGTTGCGAAGTTATCGAGGACCACCACGCGTTCACATACAGGCAAGAGGCGCTCGACCACATTGCTGCCGAGACATCCGGCTCCTCCCGTGAGAAGGATCCTCATGACTCGTCGGACTTGAGATGGGTGTATCCGCCCGAGACCCCGTGGTGCCGGTAGTAGTCGATCGCCCGTGCGACCGTCTCGCTCAACGGCGTGAACCGGATCGGGCCGAAGTCTTCTATCGTCCGGGACGGATCGAGCAAGATCGACGGGGCGTCGTCGTCACTCAGCGGACGACGATCGGGTTCAGGCACCTCGTCGAGACCGAGGCCTTCTGCAACCGTCCCGTACAGGGTCTCGATCGGGACATCAGTTCCGCTCGAGAAGTGGTACGCGCCACTCCCCGTCCCGTCGACGGCGGCGATCACCGCAGGCACGAGATCACCGACGAAGACGAAGTCCCTCCGGGCGGGGGTGACGAAGCACCGCTGCCCGTTCGACAACCGTTGGTAGAAGATCGGCAACGGTCCGGACACGTTCCTCGGGCCGATCACATTGGCGAGTCGGAAAGTCACGTGGTCGAGCGACGACAGCGAGAGATAGTCCTCGGCGGCACCCTTCGAGATCGCATAGCTCGAGTTGTCGACCCTCCGTGGGTGGTCGAGCGGGACGGGATTCACGAGCGGTTTGACCCCGTAGATGAGAGCGGTCTGGAAGTAGACCAACCTCTTCGAGCCGGTCGACATGCACGAATCGACCAGGTTCACCATGCCGTGCACGTTGGTGCGCACGTCCTCCACCCAGTCGTCGGGATCTTTGTACGACGCGGCGGTGTGCACCACTGCCTCGGGCCCGAATTCGCCGAACAGCGATTCGACGAGGTTTCGATCAGCGATCGTCCCCTCGACGAATCGGTACCGTTCGTCAGCGTCCCTCACGTGGATCCGCCGTCCCGTGGCGAAATTGTCGATCCCGACTACATCATCGCCGCGTTCGACGAGCGCGTCGACCACGTGTGAGCCGACCTGACCGGCGGCACCGGTCACCAGAACGCGCATGCGAGCATCCTATTTCACTAGGTCGCGGAAATGTCCTGCTCGATCGTGGAACTCCTGCTGCCACAGTTCGAGGGACAGGAGAGCCCACGTCTTCCGGGAGTAACGACCACCGGCGCGGAAATTCCGCAGGACCGCATCGTGGTTCACGTGCTCGCGATTCCTCGACCGACCTTCTGCCATCAGGTCCTGCACGAATCCACCGAGTTCACCGTTGAACCACTCTCGCAAGGGAACCGGGAAACCCATCTTGTCCCGCCGCTCGAGAATCTCACCGGGCACGACCCCCGGGTAGGCGATCTTCAGGAGGTTCTTGAGCTTCCCACCCTCGAACTTCACATCTGCAGGGACGGTCGCCATGAACTCCACCAACGGGTGATCGAGGAAAGGAACCCTGCTCTCGAGACCATGGGCCATGCTCATGCGGTCTTCGACCTGGAGCAACGCCGGTAGGAGGGTCTTGAACTCGAAGTGGGTCATACTGTCGAAATATGCCTCTTTGGCGACATTGGAGCGATTGTTGAAGATCTCGAGGAACCGGTCCTTCACTCCCGCGGTGTCGAGACCCGTCCAGTCGATCTCGTCGACCATGTCGGACGACCGGTCGACGAGCCGGAAGAATCTTTCGTCGAGAGGGCCGAACAAACCCTCCCTCCAGAACTCCTGCAACAGAGGTGTGTACTCACGGAGGATGCCGAGGTTGGGGATGATCGATTCGATCGTGACCACGTAATTGCCGTTCTTGTAGGTGCCGTCGATCGCCGCCTTGATGCACTGCTCGAGATATGCCACGAGATAGCGGGCATAACCACCGAAGATCTCGTCGCCACCCTGGCCACCCAGGACGACCTTGACATCACGTGCCGCCGTCTCGGAGATCATGAACTGCGGGAAGGACCCCGGGCCTGCGACTGGATGATCGAGGTGATAGATGACCTTGCGGATGTTGGTCTCGAAGTCGGTGGCCGTGATGTCCCGAACGGTCAGCGAGCTGCCACTCGCGACAGCGGCATGTCGTGCAAAGTCACTCTCGTCATAGCCCGGGAACTCGGTGAAGCGGCCGTGGAATCCTCGACCTGCATACCCACCGGTCTTCGAGGCGAGCACGGCGATGAGCGAAGAGTCGATTCCGCCGGAAAGATACGACCCGACACCCACGTCACTGACGAGATGCATGCCGACCGAATCGTCGAGGTGGCCCCGGAGTCCCTCGACCCAGTACTCGACCGGCTTGTCGAACTCCACCTCGTACCGGACATCCCAGTACCGTTCGATGGTCATCCCCTCCGGGGTGACGACCATGATGTGACCGGGCATCAACTGAGAAATGCCGTCGAAGAGGGTCTCCGCTCCGATCGTGTACTGAAAGGTGAGGTACTCCGCGAGCGCCGTGCGATTGGTGGACACGTAGGGAAGGAACGGCAGCAACGCCTTCGTTTCTGATGCGAAGTACAGAACTCCGTCCTGGACCGTGTAGTAGAGCGGCTTGATGCCGAACCTGTCCCTCGCGAGAACCAGTCGGGAGCGCCGTTCATCCCAGAGCGCGAAGGCGAACATGCCCCTCAGGTCCTCCACACACGCCGTACCGGACCTTTCGTAGGCGGCGAGGATCGTCTCGGTGTCGGAACGAGATCTGAACACCCGCCCGTCACGGGAGAAGTTCTCCCTCAATGCGGCGTAGTTGTAGATCTCGCCGTTGAACACGATGGTGGACCCGTCCTCGCCCGTCATCGGTTGGGCGCCATGTTCGGAGAGATCGATGATCGCGAGGCGCTGGTGGCACAGTCCGACCCGTTCGTCGTCACTCGTCCATTCACCCCGACCGTCAGGACCGCGATGGGCGAGGAG
>Ga0169931_10005446_pt1 | contig 19400 bp, 15 predicted proteins | sample Kivu_15m_20L_FD_129675 | JGI IMG/M metagenome (GOLD analysis project Ga0169931, IMG submission 129675) | Freshwater microbial communities from Lake Kivu, Western Province, Rwanda to study Microbial Dark Matter (Phase II) - Kivu_15m_20L... | ecosystem: Environmental > Aquatic > Freshwater > Lake... | reverse complement strand
TCCTCCTTGAAGGGGACCGGCGTGAACTTGGGATAGGCGCAGATGGTGCCCACCTGCACAAACTTCTGCACGCCAAATTTGCGGGCTCCCTCGATCAGGTTCAGGGCCATGGCCATGTTGGCGTAGAAGTAGCGCCCGGGGTTGGCCAGATTGGCCCCGATGCCGCCGACTTCGGCGGCAAGGTGCAGGACGGTCTGGGGCCGGACCGTCTCGTACATGCGAAGGACCTGGGCTGCGTCGGTCAGATCGCAGTCGGCCCGGCGGGGGATGTGGATGTCCGCAACGCCTTGGGCCCGGAGGCGATCCGCCACGGCACGGCCGAGGAAGCCGGAGCCGCCGGTGAGGGTGAGGGGTGAGGGGGGTACATTCATGTTCTACGCGAAGTAGTTCTTGACTCAAGGTACCGTTGTCCAAGTGATGAGGCTGGTGCACCAAATGAGCAGCAGAGATAGTGTCTTAGTGAAGTCTCCCCGGGCTCAACCGGGACACGTTTCAGTTCTTTCATGCCTGTCATGATTCCGTCAGACGGCTCGCTTCAATTGGTCCGAAACGACTTATCTCAAAACTCACGAACTCAGCCTTACAACCCCTGCGTACTCTGGAGTCATTGGCCATGCGTTGTCTAATCACGGGTGGTAGCGGTTTTATTGGAAGCCGACTTGCACGGCGTCTGATGGAGCGAGGTCACGATGTGCGCATTCTTGACCTTGTCGTCAATCCTGCCCTGGCAGATCACACGATCCAGGGGGATGTCTCGCATGCGCACGTTGTTCGTCAGTCCCTCGAAGGAGTGGATGTTGTGTTTCACCTTGCGGCGCAGCACCGGGACGATGTCCAGCCAGTCGAGCTCTACTACACAACTAACGTGGACGGAATGCGGGTCCTGTGCGACGAGATGGATCGTGCCGCGATTCGACGCCTGATCTTCACGAGTTCGGTTGCAATCTATGGGTTCGACACGCAGGATGGCGATGAAGAGACGGCGCCGGCTCCCGCCAATCACTACGGCAAGAGCAAGTTGGAGGCGGAGCAGGTCGTCAACGCGTGGCTTCGGCGAGGAGGAGGTCGCGAAGCGGTGGTGATGCGCCCGTGTGCCGTTTTCGGCCCGACGAATCGCGGCAACATTTTTAATCTCTTTCGGCAGGTGATGTCCGGCCGATTCGTCATGGTGGGCGACGGGAAGAACAGGAAGTCCATGGCGTTTGTGGAGAACGTTGTTGATGCGCTGTTGTTCGTCATGGAACGCCCCGGCTCGTTGGTCGTGAACTATGCGGATAAGCCGGATCTCTGCATGAATGAGCTTGTGCGTGTCGTTTGCCGGGCGGGCGGGCTTCGCATGCCGCGACTCCGTTTACCGAAGTGGATTGGATTGCTAGCCGGCCATGGGCTGGATTTCGCCGCTCGTTTGATGCGCCGGACGTTTGCGCTCAGTGCCGTTCGTGTGAACAAGTTCTGTGCCACCAGCGTGGTGAATGCCGACCTCATTCGGACGTTGGGGTTCGTTCCACGCGCGACGCTTGCCGAGGGTGTTGGACTGACTTTGAGATCGGAGTTTCCAGCCGTTCGGGCCCGGAAGCCCCGCATCTTGTTGATGAATCAGACGTTCTGGCCCGACATTGTTGCGACAGCGCAGCATTGTCATGACCTCGCAAAGCATCTTGTCGGCGACGGATTCGAAGTCACGGTGATTGCATCACGAAGTCTCTATGGCACGCACGGGAGCACGCTTCCCAAGCGTGAGCATGTGGATGGCATTGCTGTGGAGCGGACAGGTCGAACGATCTTCGGCAATTCGGGATTTCTCTCCCGAAGTCTTGACTTCGCAGGATTCACCGTACTGGCACTGTGGCGAGCGATCACGCTGCCTCGATTTGACGCAGTCATCTGTTGCACGACGCCACCGTTCCTTGGGATCGCCGGAATTGCGTTAAGGGCGTTACGTGGGGGTTCGGTGCTGTTATGGATGATGGACTTGTATCCCGAGGTTCCAGTCGCTGCAGGAGTGATGCAGGAGAAGTCGTTCGCCTGTCGATTCTTCCACATGATTGATCGAAGTTGTCTTGGCCGAGCCGACGCGGTAGTGGTGCTCGGGGAGCGAATGCGAGAGCGCGTATTGCGTAAGGGCGCGTCAATCCGGCGCCTTGAGACCATTCATGTTTGGGCAGACAAGGAGGAGGTTCGTCCAATCGAGCCGGACCACAATCCCTTGCGGGCGCAATGGGGGTTCGGTCACGAGCTGGTGCTGCAATATTCTGGAAACTTCGGACTTGGTCATGAGAGCGAGGCCATGTTTCGCGCGATGGAGCGGCTCCGTGACGAGCGTTCAGTCGCATGGCTGTTCGTCGGCGGAGGACGAAAGCGCGCCGAACTCGACAGTTTCCTGCGGCAGGGCGGAATCCACAACGTGAGCGTGCGTCCCTATCAGGCCCGAGAGGATCTATCGCACACATTGTGCGTCGGCGACGTCCATCTCGTCACGATTGCTAGGGGATTCGAGGGTGTGCTGGTTCCGAGCAAGTTCTACGGAGCACTCGCGTCTGGTAGGCCGGTGGTTTATATTGGTCCAAGACAAAGTGAGATTGCCGATACGATCCAGGAACTTGGTTGCGGATTCGTATTCGAATGCGACGAGGTCGATGGGCTGGTCTCGACTATTCGTCGCCTCAGCGAGGACCGCTCGCTTGCGTTGAGACTGGGCGAACGGGCTCGAGCGGGACTCGTTTCTGCCTATTCGCGAGAGCATGCATGCAGACTCTGGTCGAGGTTGGTCAGCAACTTCACAGCAGTCACCAGCGATTCTGGAGTTGACCGTGACTGAAACAGGCACCGTTGCGCTGCAACTCTCCAACGACTACCTCCAGCAGGATGTTTATCGTTCGTTGACCGCTGAGCTTGAGCGACGCGGAGTCAACCAGTGGGTGTTCATGGCTGCGCGAAAGCAGGCAGTCACAGATCGATGTCCGAAGGATGCCGGTCGGATTCGGTATGCGGCACCGAATATCCTGCGCCCCTATCACAGGATTCTGTTTCGAAGAAAGTCCGAGCTCATGTATTCGACGCTTGAGAGGACATACGACCTTTCAATGGTAGGTGTCGTGCATGCACACTTCCTTTACACGGATGGACGAGTTGCTCGCCTGATCCACCAGAGGCGCGGAATACCATTCATTGTTTCCGTGCGTCCCCACACGGATATCAACTCGTTCATGAGGTATCGCCCGGATCTCTTGCCATGGGCTTGCGAGAACCTGCTTCGCGCGCACGCGGTGATATGCCTGACCCCTGGATCTAGGGACCTTCTCCTTGCCGGGCTTCCGAGTGACGTCCGTCGGAGAGTGCGCTTCAACATCCATGTCATACCCCACGGCCTCGCAGGAGAGTGGCACGAAGCCCCAGTTGCTCCATTGGAGTCAGATGACCTCAAGATCCTATCAGTCGGAGATATGACGCCCAACAAGAATGTCGAGGGCATGGTTCGGGCTATTGACCGCCTGCGAGCACAAGGTCGAGACATCGAATTGACGCTTGTTGGTGGTGGCGTGGGGCGGCCGCCTCGGGCAAGTCGTCCTTGGATCAGGTGGATTCCTCATGTGAGCGATCGAATCACCCTGCGCGAGATTGTGCGCCAACATCACATTTTCATGATGCCGTCTTTCTCGGAAACCTTTGGAGTTGCCTACGTCGAGTCACTTTCGCAGGGTCTGCCGGCGATCCACGCACGCGGCCAAGGCGTAGCCGGCCTGTTCACCGAGGGAGTAACCTCCGAATCAGTTGACCCCCATGATCCGAAGGACATGGCGAACGCGATCGAACACGTGGCCGCTCGGCGACTGCAGGTTTTCTCGCAGTGCATCTCCGAGACCCGCAGGTTTCGCTGGCCGATCGTGGCGGAGCGCATCCATGAACTGTACCGTTCGGCCGGCTTGAGGGAAGCAGTGTCATGATCTCGGTGCTTGAGTACGGAAGCGCAAACATCGGTTCAATCCTGAACATGATCCGCCGGACTGGGCACGAAGGCGTGGCCGTGCGAACGCCCGAGCAGGTTCGTGCTGCACAGCGCCTCATCCTGCCGGGTGTTGGTGCGTTTGACCACGGCATGCGAGCGCTGGCGGATCGTGGCCTGCTCGAGCCCATTCGGGAGATTGCCGACAAACGCGGCGTTCCGGTGCTCGGAGTGTGTCTTGGCATGCAACTGCTGTGTGATGGAAGCGAGGAGGGCTCGCTACCGGGCCTCGGTCTCATCCCCGGGCGTTGCCGCAAGTTTCAGAGCACTCCCCAACAGCCCGTTCGCATTCCGCACATGGGTTGGAGCACGATCACGCCACGACAGGCGCACCCACTGCTGGCCGATCTGGGACCACGGAGCCGATTTTACTTCGTGCACTCCTATCACGTTGTATGCGCCGATCCGGATCATCAGCTGGCCATCGCCGAGCACGGCATTACGTTCTCCGCGATGATCCGACGAGAAGCCGTGCTTGGGGCACAATTCCACCCCGAGAAGAGCCACCGTTTTGGCATGGCCATGCTCGCGCGATTCGCGGAGATTTCCGCGTGAGTGCACGAATCGTCCCGGTTCTCCTCTTGAGTGAGGGTGGTCTCGTGAAAACCGTGCGCTTCCAGAAACCACGCTACGTCGGCGATCCGATCAACGCCGTCCGGATCTTCAACGACAAGGAAGTTGACGAGATCGCGTTCCTCGACATTGGGGCGAGCAGAGTTGGTGCCGAGCCCAACTATGCGCTTTTGGCGGACATCGCGACCGAGGCGTTTATGCCCTTCGGCTATGGCGGGGGCATCCGCTCGCTTGACCAGATCAAGCGCCTCTTCGCACTCGGTGTCGAGAAGGTGATACTCAACTCGGTGCTCGCTGATGACCCGGATCTCGTGACACGAGCTGCGGATGCGGCAGGGTCGCAGAGCGTCGTCGTGTCGATGGACTGTCGCAGTTCATGGCTCGGCCGTACGTCGGCGTGGACTCATGGCGGCTCGCGCTCTCTTCATCGCAATCCGGTCGACTACGCCAAGGAGATGGAGCGCCGCGGAGCAGGCGAGATTCTGATCCATTCCATCGACCGGGATGGCATGATGCAGGGATATGACCTTGAGGCGATCAACGAGATCTCCTCGGCCGTGTCGGTGCCCGTGATCGCTGCCGGCGGCGCCGGAAGCCTCGCGGACCTTCGGTCTGCCATCCAAGCGGGTGCGTCAGCTGCGGCAGCCGGTAGTCTCTTCGTTTTCCACGGTCGGCATCGTGCGGTGCTGATTAGCTATCCAAGTCCCGAGGAACTGGAGTCTGCCGTCCAATGACCTTGAGCGCACCAGACAGGGATCGCCCCTTCCAAGAGTGCACCCGTTGCATCATGAACACAAAGGCGGATCCTCGGATCGAGTTCGATCCGCAGGGCCTCTGCAATCATTGTCGGCGCTACGATGCGCTGATCTCCGCGCGTGTCATCAAGGGAGAGGCTGGCCGGAGGGAATTGGCTCGAATCGTCGAGGAGATCCAACGGGCGGGCCGCGGCAAGGACTATGACTGCGTGATTGGCGTGAGCGGTGGGGTAGACAGCACGTATGTCGCCTACCTCGTGAAGAAACTTGGACTGCGTCCTCTGGCTATCCACCTCGACAACGGCTGGAACTCGGAACTCGCCGTTATGAATGTCGAAAACGTGCTCAAGCGGCTCGGTATTGATCTGTTCACGCACGTGATTGACTGGAACGAGTTTCGCGACTTGCAGTTGTCGTTCCTCAAGGCCTCGGTTCCTGATGGCGAGATTCCGACGGACCATGGGATCTATGCAATCCTTTGGCAGCAGGCTGTAAAGCACGGCGTGCGGTACGTGATTTCGGGCTTGAACTTCACCACCGAAGCGACGATCGCGCCAGACTGGTCGTACGGACACTACGACTGGCGCTACATCCGGTCCGTGCATCGTCGATTCGGCACTCGCAAGCTTCGCACCTATCCCCACATCAGCCTTTTCGGTCTTGCATGGGTCAATCTAGTGCGGCGGCTCAAGACGGTCTCGATCCTGAACTACGTCGAGTACGACAAGAAGACCGCGATGAAGGTCATCCAGGAAGAACTCGGCTGGCGGGCTTACGGCGGTAAGCACCATGAGTCCATCTACACGCGCTTCTATCAGGGTTACATCCTTCCGAAGAAGTTTGGCGTTGACAAGCGGTACGGCCATCTGTCGGACCTGATCAACGCCGGTCAGATGGATCGCAACACGGCTCTGCAGGAGATCTCTCAGCCTACCTACGATCCGTCGCTGCAGGCACAGGATCTCTTGTACGTGACCAAGAAGTTGGGCATGTCGAGGGAGGAGTTCAATGCGATGATGGCCGAGCCTCCGAAGAGTTTCCGCGACTATCCGAATGTTTTTGGAGTGATCCAATTGCTTCGTGGGGCGGTGAATCGCTTGCGTGCGATGGGCCTCTACCCCCGTTGACGGTGATGGTCGTGGAGGGCATCCTCACCGGACGGCTTCCTGCGAGGGCATCATGTCGATCAGCCAACCAAACCTACGCGTCCAGTTCGTGACGTACTACTTCGCCCCGGATGGGGGTGCAGCGGCAAACCGGTTGGCGCGTCTCGCCTCGTCCCTCAAGCAGCGAGGTGCAGAGGTGCGGGTGCTTTCGACCATGCCGCATTACCCGGAAGGGCGAATTCGCAAGGGTTATCGAGGGAGGATCTGGATGCGCGAGGACTGGAAGGGCATCCGCGTCGACCGGGCATGGGTCTCCACGGTTGGAGGCAATGGTTTCGCGGCCAAGCTTCTCGGGCACCTGACATTCATGGTGACCGGTGCCATCCGAGCGGTGCTGCTTCCGCGTCCGGATGCGATGTTGATCGAGGCACAGCCCGTATTTGCAGGTTTCGCGGCTTGTGGGATAGCCCGAATTCGTCGCATTCCATATGTCTTGAACGTGAGCGATCTCTGGCCGGATCACCTTGCCGGCGTCGGGGTCCTGAAGGAGTCGTCGCCGCTCTACCGCCTGATGGCCTGGATCGTGCGGACCTGCTACGGGCCTGCGAACTCGATCGTTGCCATGACGCCGTTACTCGAGGAGCGCATTCGTCAGCGTGTCTCGGATCCGTCCAAGGTGACCACCATCCTGAATGGCGTCGATCTCTCCCGGTTCAGGCCGGACCCCTGCAACCGGACCTTCGCCGGCCGTCTTGGTATTGGCGGCGGACCGATTGTTTCATTCATCGGAACTTTTGCGACGGCCTACGACTTCGAGTGCATGGTGACGGTGATCGAGCGCTGCGCCCATTCCGTTCCTCAAGCGACGTTTTTGTTCGTAGGAACGGGCAGCCAGATGGGCGCGATAGGCGCGCGGTTGGCGGCATGTCCGAACGTGCGCATGATCGAATGGCTGCAGTCCGAAGAGGTTCCGTTGGCATGGCAATCAAGCGATCTGGCGTGGTGGGTGCTTCGAGACTCGGACCTTGCGCGCGGAACGATTCCCGCAAAGCTTTTTGAGGCCTTTGCTTGCGGTGTGCCGGTCGTCGCTGGCCAGCGTGGAGTGGGAGCGGACATGATCCAGCGCAGCGGCGGCGGCATCGTGGTGACGCCTGGAGATGTCGACGAAACCGCAATTGCGGTTGAGCGATTTCTCCGCTCGGCCGAGGAACGAGAGCGGTACCGTAACGCCGCCCGCGCGTGGGCCGAGGCTCACTTCGACGCTTCCATCGGAGTTCAGCAGTACGAGACGCTGATCCGCCGTGCCGCGGGTCGCTAGCGTCGCGAGCGCACGATCTTCACGAATCGGTCGAAGGCCCAGCGCAGGTTCACACGCAGAAGATAGGGGTAGCCCGGCGCGTCGAGGGTCCGCTGCCGCGTTACGAGATGGTTGAGTACCGTCGAGACCGGGGCGAACCAGCCGGGCCTGGCCGCGAGCGCGCGCATTCGCTCCTCGAAGACCGGATGCACCCTGCCGTCAGGAAGCACGAAGCCCTCGGCGAAGTGCGTGTATGCGATGCACGTCCCGCCCTGCCGTTCAAGGCGCTCGATGTTCCGCGGATGGATCAGACGACAGAACTCCCGGACCGTGTGCCCGTCGGACGAACTGAACCAGCGTCGAACGCACGCCTCGGTGCCTCGTAGGGGATAGGGCATCCGCGGATCGCACGCGAGCGTGTTGGTCCCGTTGAAAACCAGATTGCGCACGTAGTCGATGTGATGAACGGCGAAGTCACCCCAATAATGCGGGGATCCTGGAACATGCCCCTGCGAGCCACCGTCACGGATCTTCCGGTCGAGAAACCGGAAAAGCGGCCGCACCGGCCAGACGAAGCGCTCGCTACCCCAGTGCAGGTTGTCGACGTTCCTTGAGTGATTTGCGTGTACGCGTGGCATGAATCCGAACACGTGCTCGAAAGCGGCGAATCCAGCGAGGATCTCCTCGCGGGAGAAGCTGCCGTCACCGACACTGTGCATGCAGATCTCGAAGCCGTGATCCTTGAGTGTCCTCACGAACGCGAGATAGTCCGCGTCCTGAATCGTGGTTCCCCCTATGACCCCGCGTGATGGGTACACCCAGACGGACTTGGTAGTTCGCATCCCGAGTTCTTGCAGCAGACGATAGACCGGACCGATATTGGCGACGGTGGCTTCGTCTGTGTCATCGAACACTGTGAAGATGAAACGGGTGCCGTTCGGGGGATCCAAGGCGCCCGCCTGCGAGGCGAGGGACATGAAGTTCGGCCCACTCACCAGTTGCGGCGAATCTGCATTCGCGGCTCGATGTAGCGACGCGCGAACCTTGAGAGCCGTCGCTCCACCTGGCCGGTCGCATACGACTCGTGCGTGCGCGGCGGCGATGCCACCAGGTCGCACCATTCCGTCGCCGTAATGCGGAGTTTCTCGCAGAGATACGCGACGTCGCGTTCCGCCTGATCCTGCGACATGGGCGGTTCTGAGGCGTGGCGCATCGCATCGTCCCGCGTCATCAGGCCGGACACGACCAGGCTCGAGAGATGCGCCCGGCGCTTGTCGATGCGGAATCGCATGGGCAGATAAATGGCTTGGAACACGCGGGTGAAGACGGACTCGCAGTGCTTTCCGCCGTAGTCCTGCCAGCCGAACTCGTTGCGCAGCCGCCGCTCGGCCTCGAGAGGGTTGAAGCGAAGGTCGTTGAGGATGCGCCATACGGTCACGCCGCGGACGTATGGCTGCCAAATGCGCTTCTGAAACACGCCATGGCGCGGAAAGCACTTCGCCTTGCTCCAGTCTCCGAACTGCCGCCAGATCGCGCGGAGATGCACGTGATCTTGAGCGTCATGCCCCCACGCGGCTGGGAGGATGCTCTCGCCCGCCCAGTTACCGCCCGACAGAAAGGAGCGGATGCCGAACTTCGCCGCGGCCCGGTTCACGGTGGCGGCAATCGCATGATCCTGTGGAATGTCACAGTTCGGAACCCCGGACCGAAAGAAGGCGCGCTGGACGTCACGCATCGCGTCCCAGTCGATCACTGTTGTCTCAAGCGGGACGCTGAATCGGTTGCAGAGGGACTCGATGTTCGCGACGCTCTGCCGAGAATTCCAGCCCGTGTCACAATGCATCGCGAGAATCTTCAGCCCAGCCTCCGCGGCACAGATCAGCGCATAACTGCTGTCAAGGCCTCCGCTGAGTCCAATCATGACGTCGAAGCCCTCGCGGCTACGCCTCTTCCGAAGCCTTCGGATCGTGTCGTCGAACGAAGGACTACGCTCGACCGGAAGCGCCATCCAGGCGGGCCGCTTGGACGCGGCAGTGATACAGTCGCTGCATCGACCGGCGGCGTCGAACGCGATCTCCGGATCGCTCTCGTCCATGATGCAGAAGGTGCACACCCGACCTCGGGGCACGAAGCGTTCGGAGTACCCTTGGCAAGCGAACCTCTCTTCCATGACCAGAGTCTATCGATCCGCCCGAGCGCAAAACTGTGACGCCGGCCAATCATTCGGGGTCGTTCGAGGTAGATCTTTGCTTCAGTCTTCGTATCTATGTTGCACCTGACGGCGATCTCGAGCGTCCTGCGGGTCACCATGCCCGCCATCACCATGGTGGCTTTAGCTTGGGTCTTTCCGCCGGAGCGCATCGCGCCGCTCGGCGTGTATCTGATGACCACTGCGATTCCCGTATCGATCGCTACACTTCGGCTCGACGACGCCGTCGCGATCTCCCGCTCGGTTCGGGGCGCCCGGGCGCTTTCGGCGCTCGCCGTTCGTGGCGTGATCGGGGTGTCGCTCGGCACCGGTATGACAGTTGCCCTCCTTGGTCTCACGGGCGTGCTACCCGAACTCGGCGACACCATCTGGCTGGTGGCCGCCTTGCATTCGGCGGCGTTCGGGCTCTGGCGCATCAGCTGCGCGTGGCTTCTTCGGAATCATGAGATACGGCGCTGGGCAGTCGCCGATACCGCTGGTCCCGTGGCGCTCGCGGCTGTCCAAGTGGTACTGGCCCTGGCGACACGCTCGATCGATGCGGTGCTCTGGTCCTTTCCCCTCGGATATGGAATCGCGCTCTGGTTGACCCGGCACGCAGCGCCGCCCGGCACTTGGCGGGCCTGCCGTGATCGCGCGCTGGTGCGTCGCGGATGGCAGCTTGGGCATCGGTTTCCACGGTACCTGATTCCATACTCACTGCTCGGAACGGTGCGCGACCGCATCATCGTCGCGCTGCTTCGTAACGTCTCACAGCCCTCGGTCGGGCTCTATTACCAGTCCGAACGGCTGATGCTCATTCCGGGTACCGTAGTGACCGGGGCGCTTCGTCCGATCACGCAGGTGGCCGGTCGGGACGCGGATCGTGCGGACTTCATCACGCTCATCGAGCGGTGGACGGTCCGAGTGGCGCTATCGGCCGGCGTCTGTGCAGGCATCGGTTGGACTCTCGCTGAGCCGATGGTCACCATTGCCTTTGGCGCGTCCTACCGTGCTTCCGCTCCGTACTTTCAGGCGCTGATCCCTGCTGGCGTGATCATGGCGACGACCAACTGGCTGGACCGACTGTTCCACCTCAGCGGAACGCAACTTTTGGCGCTGCGACTCGAGATCTTTGGCACCCTGTTCGTGGTGGCGTCGGTGATCGGAGCACGCGCGTTGTCCGGCGACCCGCTGCGCATGGTGCAGTGCTATGGAGCCGCGTTCGCGATCTATCAGCTCGTTTGGTGGGCAGGCGCACTCCGCGCAGGCCTCGGACGCATGCGATCGCTCGGCTGGGGCCTTGCGTCGCTCGTCGGTGGTGCCGTCATCGGACTGCTGGTTGGATCATGGCTGCGATCGTGGCCTTGGTTCTCTTCTATGCTCTCGTGATGACCATCGACGTCATTGACATGGGCCTCGGAAACATCGGATCCGTCCGGCGACTTTTGCAGCGCGTCGGTCTGGAGTCGAACCTTGTCCGCGAGCCGAGCGGGCTCACCGGCCGAGCGCCGGTACTGCTGCCTGGCGTGGGCCACTTCACACAGGCGTCCCAGTTCCTTGACGCCAGCGGGTTCCGCGGTCCGCTGCGCGCGCGCATGGAGTCGGGTCATCCGATCCTCGGAATTTGTCTTGGAGCACAACTGTTCTGCCGCCAAAGCGAGGAAGGTCCCGGCGAGGGACTTGGCTGGGTACCAAGCACGGTGCGACGGTTCCCCACTCGGGACACCGCGGGGCACGCACTCCGGGTGCCCCACATGGGATGGCGTCGATTCGCGCCTCCCGACGGCACGCTGCCCTTTGCCGTTTCGCCGAGTCGCGTGTATTTCGCGCATTCTTTCTTCATCGACCCTGCGCCGTCACCCGGACACGTCTTGTGCACCGGGATGTTCGGTGGCCACGAGTTCGCCTCGGTCGTTCGCAGCTGCGACGCGATCGGACTGCAGTTTCATCCCGAGAAGAGCCATCACTTCGGGAGTTCACTGATGCGAGCCTGGGCGGCGTGGGCGTTCGCGCGACTCGGAGGGGTGCAGGCATGACGTATCGCGAGACGGAGTCCTGCGGCCCGCCCCGTGTCATTGCAGCCCTCACGATCGTCGACGACGGCGTGTACCGAACCCGCCGTTTCCGGAGCCCCGCCTACGTCGGAGATCCCATCAACGCGGTGAAGTTGTTCTCCGACAAGGGCGCTGACGAAATTGTCATACTCGACATCTCCGGCAGGCCGTTTGAGGCGAGTCGCATGCCGTTGCTGCGATCGATCGCATCGGAGGCCATGATGCCCATCTCCTACGGAGGCGGCGTCCGCGACATCGAGGACGTGCGATCGGTGATCCGAAACGGTTTCGAGAAGGTCGTGCTGAACACCGCCCTCTTCGACAGTCCCACGCTGTCACAGGATGCCGCGCGCGAGTTCGGCGCGCAGGCGGTGGTTGGATCGATCGAGATGACCCGGACTTGGCTCGGCGGCATGACGGTTCTACGTGACCGGGGGCGCCGACGCGTACGCGAACCTTTGCGCGACTGGGCGCGCCGCTGTGAGGAGCGGGGATGTGGAGAGTTGATACTCACCTGTGTCGGTCGTGATGGAACGATGACGGGATACGACACCGAAGCGGTGCGCTTGGTGGCTGAGGCCGTGACCGTTCCGGTCATCGCGATGGGTGGCGCGGGAACCGTGGATCACCTGCGCGCGGGAATTCACGCGGGCGCGAGCGCCGTCGCCGCCGGAAGCATGTTTGTCTACTTTGGCCCCCGGCGTGCAGTGCTGGTCAACTATCCGAGCGAGCCACTGCAGCCTGTACGCTCAGCAGCTCGCGATAGGTCGTGACGAGCCTCTTCCGATCCACATCCCAGTGGAAGAGGTCGGCCGCCTGTGCCACGCGCTGGCGGGCTTGCACGACATCGTCCCGGCTGAGTCCGGCGATGATTTCTGCGCATGCTCGCGCGTCCTGCGGCAACACCCAGCCGAGGCCATGGGTACGAACGATGTCCGCCTGCTCGACGAAGTTCTCGGTGACCATGATCGGAAGGCCTGACTGTACGTACTCGAAGAACTTGTTCGGACACGAGTACTCGTAGCTCAGGCACGAGGGATCGCTAATGAAGACGCCGACATCCGCGCCACACGCCTCGCGCAGCACCTCACCGGGCGGCACGGCGGGATGATGATGGATATTGGGCGTCCGTCGCGCGGCCTCCTGGATCAGTGGCGCGAGTTCGCCTTCCCCCATGCACACGAATTCGCACGAGGGAATTCCCTCGAACACGCCGAGGCACTTCTCGATGCCGCGACCTGGCGCCAGCTTGCCCAGGTAGAGGAACACCAGACGCTCGGGCGCGATGCCAAGCCGCTCGCGGAACCGACTCGGTTCCCGCGAGACTGTCCGCCTCACAGGCATGTTGCGGATGACGGTGGGTTCGATGCCGTACGCGTTGCGATACCAGCCAGCGATACGCGAGCCGACGACGAAGGTGTGGGCGGCGCGATGAATGAACAGGCGCTCGACCATCTTGAGCAAGACGCGACGGAGCCCGCGACAGTAGAAGGTCTCCGTCTCGAGTTCGTGGGGATCGTAGATGAGCATTGCACGATGCCGGAGTGCGAGGAACCAGCTCAACGGCAGCAGGGAAACCGCATGACAGTTCACGATGTCAATCCTTCGACCGCGGACGCGGCGCAACACGCCGAATGACCACCGAAGAGTCGCAATGATCTTCAGAACGAAGAGACCGCCTCTGGGGGACACGCGGCCAATGCGAAGAATCTCGCGACCTCGCGCATCACGCACCTTCCATGGCAGCCCTTTGGCGCGATTGCCAATCAGCAGGACCTCGTCGACGAGTCCAGCATCAAGCAGCGCGTCGGTGATTCGCTCGATTCGACTCTCGCCCACCATGGGGCTCTGGTAGAGATGAGCGGCTGTCACAGTCATCCGGACTTGACGATCAACGTATCACCACTCTCGGCATCATAGGTTTCCGATGCAGCAAGGTCCGCCGTACGAGTGAGTCGAAGGCGAGCAATAATGCAAAAGTGCATGTACATCACAAAGTGGTTCCACAACTGGCCTTCCTTTTGGGCGATGAGAAGGTCGAATCCGGAAAGGCCCAGAAGCGTGATTACGACCACTCGCTCATCAAGGTGTTGGCTGACATGGTAAAACAATTCGCGAGCTTGTCGGGCGACAGTGAACAGGAGGAAACAGAGAACAAGAAACGCAGGAACTCCCAGTTCGCAGATTGCATCAATGAAAATGTTATGTGAATATGCATCTTCTGCCGCACTTGTCACCGCACTGAACGCGTTGTAGCCCAACCCGACGGCCAAAGCCTGGGGGCGTGTGTAGAACTCTTGAAGTAGCTCGGATATGTTGGCCAGGCGAGCGTTCAAGGCGCCGAGCACGTATCGCGGGTCCCATCGGTCAATGTCGGCCTGCTGTGTGAACACGTCTAGAACCGTGGATGCAACTAGATAGGCAAACATCAAACCAAGTGCCGCGACAAAGAAGCCGCGGACATTGCGCAACGGTCGGGCCAGCGGGAAGAAGATCAAGAGAGTGACCCCGGCGAACAGAATCTGGCCTCGGCTGCCGGAGTAGATGGCAAGAAGCCCGCCAAAAGAAAATGCAACGACACGAAGCACGAGTAGCCACGTGCCTTCCAATCGCAAGAGCGCGCTTACGATCACTAGGCTTCCGCCAAGCCGACCAATCGACAGTACGCTCACGACATCTGTGGTTCCGACAGCGAACGACAATCTCCCCCCTCGGATCCGAAACTCTGGACTGATCAAAAGCAGGAATGAAACTAGGGATCCTAGTCCAAGAAAGATGATCATCGCCCTTCGCAGGCCTTCAACCGAGTCGATCAGAAGCGGTGCGAGGACGACAAACACTACCATGTACGGAATTCCCTCGACAACAAACTCTCTCCCACGCTCCGCCCCCGGACTCCAAACAAGCGTCAGGATCGACCACCCGAGAAGGGCAGTGATCATTGCGACCACGCGATTGCAGTGGGTCAGAGTGACTGCTGGCGACAGTTGAAGCACATGCCCAAACGCAGAGAGAGCGATAGTGGTCGCAAAAAGATAGTTTGCCAAGGCAGGGTTGGCGAGAAACACGTTCATAGATGCGAGCAGGGTCATTTCCATGCAATAGAAAGTCAGCACGAACGCGTACGCCCAAGACGCACTCCGGATGGAGAGCAAACACGTGAAGACAAAGGTTGGTAGCGTCACCAGGAACATGTCTGATCCTAGACTCCAGTTTACATGGGCAAATGTTAGGGACAGAAGCGGTGCCAAGCAGTCGAGCGAGCGATTGCGGTGTCACGGCATTGCTGGAGTCTCATGTGCACTCATGTTGATGCTTGCTTCAACGGTCTGCGGGGGTGTTGCCAGTGCGATGACGCGACAATCCGCAGGGGTAAGCAGTCGTGTCTCGGATGGCCTCCCATGGCCCGGTGATCGAGGGAAGTGGGCCTCTTCAGTGAAACGCATCGCTGCGTGTTCAGATGTTGAATTGAAGGCGCGCTTTCAGCGTGAGCAGTCCGAGAGTCGTGTCTACCTACGGCCTTACGACGCAGACTTGGCGGGCTGCGTCGCACTCTGGGAGAGTGAGAAGGATTCAGTTGCAAAGAAGCAGGCATTGCGCATGCTTGGCGTCTGCCTGAGTCCGTTCGATCAACTCGATACGGATGATCTGGCCGGCCGGATCACCGAGCAGGGATCAATTGATTCGGCGAATATTCGAGCTCGGGACGCAACATATCACTTTGCACTCCGGTATCGACTCGATGGCAACACCCATGATGCTCGCCGCGCCGCCGCGTTGCTCAAAGGTTTCGCAAGCGTTGTGCCAAAGTGGCCCGTGTGGTGCCCCTACTACGCTGCGGACTCAGAAAAGCGAGCACTGCCACCGGTTGCCGAGACTTTCCAGGACGACTATGCCGCAGGCATCTGGGGTAATTGGATCTACCAAGATCTTGTAGAGGCTGTCCCACTCCTGCAGGCGTACGTGTGGATCTTGTCGAGCGGCATGCTCGGAGGTGAGGATCGTGCAAAGTGCCTCGAACTCTTCGAGTTGTTCCTCTCGTTTCAACGGATGCGGGGGGGAGCCGAGTTCACGAACATGGATGCTTTCAAGATTCGCGGCCTCATTAGTTTTGGCCTGCTTCTAAAGGACCCCACTCTTGTTCATGAAGGTGTTTGGCACTTGCGATCTATATACCAGGTCGGGTTCTTTCCAGATGGTTGGTGGCATGAGGGATCACCGGCGTACCACACGGATCTTCTCCGAGGCCTTAGGACTGCAGCGACCGATCTGCTGCGGGACTATTCTGACCCACCTACATTCCATGGCAGCCGTTGGAGAAACCGCATTGACCGCCTTGATCCGGAGTCTGAGTTTGGCGAGCGGCCGTTGGCGGCGGACTCCGTGGCTGATGACATGACTCTTCCGGATGGTCGCCTACTAGCTATTCACGACACTGATTGGAATATGTCGTCCGATCGCAAGCCGCGATCGCAAGTGCGATCAGTATTGCACGGGTGTTTCGGCCAAGCACGTCTTGCAACAGGCGTACCAGGCGGCGAGACGGCAGCAATCCTTCACTGGAGCGGTTCTGGCGTGCATGCTCACTGGGATGCTTTGAATCTGCACCTCTGGTCAAAGGGTCGTGAAGTCATCAGCGAGACGTCGTACAAACCGATAGATGCTAGCGGATCCACAAGAGAGTGGCACACATCGACCGCCGGGCACGTCACAGTGGTTGTAGACCAGACCAGTCAATCTAACTCGGGATCACGAGGTCGTGCTTACAGAGCCCGCAGCGAATTGGACGACATTCCGGGCGTGCCGGATTGGCCTTGGCGATTCCGAGGGGAGAATGCAAATGACTTCGGGGAACTTCGATTGTGCAACTTCGACTTTGAGCGGGTTCAGGTGGTGGAGGCTAGTGCAGTCCAAAGTTACAGCAGCGTGCTCCCCGTGACGCAATACATGCGGACGCTCGCCTTGTGCCAGATCGACGATCGGGATTCCTACCTACTCGATATCTTCCGCGTTCGGGGTGGCACAATTCACGACTACATGCTGCACGGTCCGTTGCAGCAGTCGTATGAAGTGGAGGTTTCGCTCCCCTTGGAACTCCGTGAAGGCAATGTTCACGGATACTTGAAGGATCTTCGGAGAGGGCGCACGGATGCAGCATGGCTCGCCGCATTTGATCTTGGTGAACAATTGAGGTTACTCAGTCTCTTTTGTCAGGCCCCAAACACAGAAGTCATCTTGGCTCATGGCCCCGCCATGCGTCGAAAGGGCACCGCACCATTCATCGTCGTCCGGCGTACTCAAGGTGAAAGCACCTTTGTCGTGTTGCATCAAGTGACACTCGCCGGTCCCCCACGCGTTCGTGCGATTGATCTACTGTCCACCGATGAAGAGGCGGTTGTAGTACGGATTGATTTGGGTAGTCGCGTCGATACCGTCGTTTCATGTGTCACGCGTAAAAATGAGATTACGTTAGGTAACGAAGGCAAGGTCCGAGCGAGGTTCGCTCATTTGGCCGAATCCACGGCCGATGATCAGAGGTGGGGTTACATGATTGACGGAGACACGCTGCAGTCGGCGGACTGGTCCATCGACGGCGATTCGGCGCAAGAAGGCGTCGTGGTTGGGACGATGCGTCGCGACCAGGGAGACAGCGTGAATGCGATCCTGACCGACCGACCTGTGCAGCTTGGAGCATCTGTGCAGGGTCAGACTGTGATAGTGAGACTAGGCGATCTTGCTTTGTGGGGATACGAGATCTGTTCAAGCGATGTCCATGGTCAGGGATCCCTTGTCCAATGTCGACATGACCCCGGGTTTTCCGTAGCCGGAGTTACAGTCAAACAACTTGGTTTTCCAAGCTGGGGCGTCCGAGGTTCGGCGACCTATCGCATTCCAGGTTCAGCGCTCGTGCGGTTCGATCCAGATGGAACGCCGAAGTTGCGTGCCACCGGCTCCGCCAAGCTCAGTTCGGTTTCGCGGGTCCCGGCGCGTCCGAACTGACAAATCAAGTCCAGCTCAGAGGCGGCTAGTTGCTCGTGGGTGAATCCTCGGAACGGCTCGGCCAGATGCATCGACCGAACACGCTCAAGATCTCGTGGTCTCACGGTCTCCTGAGCGCGTAGGGTGATGGCTCCGGCCGCCTCGAAGGTACGAATGTGTTCTATGCCGCGCAGTCGATTGTGGTACACCATCGAGTTCTCGCCCAGAAGTTTCCAGAGGCGTGGACTCAGTCTCAGGAAGTCAACACAATCACCCCCTTTCCAGTCGTTGAATGGATCTTCAAGGCCGATTCGTTGAACTGACAATCCGCCTGGTGCAAGGACGCGACGGCATTCCCCGCAGAAGGACTGCAGGATCGGTCGCGGAAGGTGGGCGAGTACTGCGTATCCGTAAACTATGTCAAGGGAGCCACTTGGAAGATTCGTGTTGCAAATATCGCCCGGCGCAACATAGGTGGCGCGCATGGACTTGAGGAGCGAGTCAAGATCTGGGCTTCGCAACATTTCATCGAGACGAGCGTTGATGCGGGCCGCAGGCTGGCCGCTGATTTTTGACAGCGTATCTGAATGAGTGCGCCAAGAGCGCACCGCACTCAGGCTCTGCTGGAATCGCAAGTGTGGGACGTGATCGAAGGTTGTGATACTTCCCGCACCCAGGGCAGCCAAAAGAATTGTGTGAATTGCGTCCCAGCCCGTTCCTATCTCCATGATGCGTGCGCCCTCGGGATGGACCATGTCGGCGTTACGCTGCCAAAACCGGACCCCATACTGGATGCGCCGCTCTAGGTAGGCGGGAGAATCCATGGTTCCATTGATGCGCTGGAGCCGATGATTGAGCCGTTCGCCTCCTGGGACACGAGAGAGCACGGCCTGAGTCGTCGCCTTCAAGATCCAAAGCATAGAATTTCCTTTCGCTGACAGATCCCTCGGTCAATTTAGGCACAGAAGCCGTCAGTTCGATTGGCTGGATTTGGCGGACTGACTTTCGGAGTGCCTCGCACATTTCGTAGTTTAGCTCTCGCGCCAACTCCGGGAAGTTATGACCGCTACTTCATTCCTAGCATTTCGTGGTTGAGAAGTTCCCTATCCGGAGCCTAGTTGTGTGTAACCAGTCTCGCATTGGACCTCAGGGGCGAGGTTGGCCGGTTTGACAGGGGTGCGCTGAACAGGTCCACCCGCTATGAGAGACTTTCGCGGCCCAAGGGGCCGAGAGGAGTCTCCAATGAAGCGTTCGAACAGGAAGCGGCACCGTCCCGAGGAGGTGGTCGCCAAGCTCAGGCAGGCTGACGAGGCGCTGGCCAAGGGCACGCGCGCGTGCCCCACAGCGCGGCGCGCACGCCCAGGCACTCGCCCGTGCAGTGGTCGACGAGGACGAAGACGGTGGCGTTGCCCTCGTCGGTCACGCACCCGGTGGCGTCGATGGCC
>Ga0169931_10005445_pt1 | contig 19402 bp, 16 predicted proteins | sample Kivu_15m_20L_FD_129675 | JGI IMG/M metagenome (GOLD analysis project Ga0169931, IMG submission 129675) | Freshwater microbial communities from Lake Kivu, Western Province, Rwanda to study Microbial Dark Matter (Phase II) - Kivu_15m_20L... | ecosystem: Environmental > Aquatic > Freshwater > Lake... | reverse complement strand
GCGCCGGATCATTGGTCAAGCGAAACGCGGGCCTTTCGCTTCAGCGTGGAATCCTTTGGGCAGAGTGAGGGGCTTTGAGCGCGTTACGAGCCAACCAGCAAACCGAGAAAGGTCTCTCGCCGGATATCAGCGGCACCGCTTGGCGCAATAAGACGCCAATACGCTAATTTTTGTGCGTTTTTTGCTCATTCCTTAGGCGAATTATCATCGTCCTTGCGTTTTTGGATGCTGCCGCGGGCGGCACACAGTTTGCTCGCTGAACCTTCGTGTAGATTGGAGAATTCGAAATGTCCCGTCCTGGCCCCCTCATGAATCGTCGTGGTTTCGCTGCCGCCTTGGGCGCCGGCACTTTTGTGCTGGCGAGCCCCGGCATTGTTCGGGCACAAACACGTGAGATCGTGATTGGGGGTGCGGCGAGCCACAAGCCGTGGTTCGAAACCCATGTCCAGGCGGCTTTTGAGCGCAAATTCCGCTGCCGCCTGACTTTTGAAGGTACTCGGTCGCTGGTCAATCTTGAAAAAATGCAGAAAAACAAGGACCGGCCCTATATCTCGGTCGTGCAGATGGATGATCCGGTGATGATCCTCGCGGTGCGAGAAGGCTTGCTGGAACCGATTACTGCGGCCAAGGCGCCGAATGCGGCGCGGCTCAAGCCCGGCACTATCCATATGGATGGCATGTGGGCCAATTACCTTCAGCCCTGGCAGGGTATTGCCTTCAATTCCAATGTCCTGCGTACCCCGCCGGCTTCCTGGAGTGAGATGTTTGAAGGCCGCTTCCGCAGCCGCATCATCGTGCCATCGCTGCAAAATACCGAAGGCCTGCCCAATATCTTCATGATGGCGCATTTGGTGACCGGCAAACCAATGGCCGAAGCCTATAAGGATATTGACGCGGCCTTTGTCGGCTTCCGGCGCCTCAAGCCAAATCTTCTCACCGCCTATAGCCAAATGCCGCAGGCTTTCTCGCTCATGGAACAGGGGGAAGCGCATATGATTGTGGGTGCGCTTTCATCCTTCGGCATGCAGCGCCGGCTTGATGGCGCCCCGGTTGGCATGGTGGCCCCGCGTGAGGGGATTTTCCCCGTGCCCTCCGGCATTGCGGTGGTGAAGGGCGGCCCGCATCAGGACCTCGCCTTCGCCTATGTCAATGAATTGCTGGGCGCTGAAGTGCAGAACCGCATTGCACCGCCAACCTTCGCCCTGCCGACCAATCTGGACGCAACCACGCCGCCTGGCATGCCGAGCGGCGTCACGGTGCACCCGATCGATTGGGCCTTTGTCGCCGAAAATCGTAACGCTTGGGTACAGCGCTGGGACCGTGAGATGGCATTGTGAGTGAGGCGTTCCTAGAAGTCAGGAACGCCAGCAAAAGCTTCGGTACTGCCACGGTTCTGGATGGTGTGGCGCTGGAAGTGGCGCAGGGGGAATTTGTTTCCCTGCTTGGTCCTTCCGGCTGCGGCAAGACAACCTTGCTGCGTATCATCGCGGGCCTAACCACTGCCGAATCCGGCGCTGTCATTCTTGATGGCCAAGACATCACCACGCGCCCGCCCCATAAGCGGGATGTTGGCGTGGTATTTCAGAATTACGCGCTCTTCCCGCATTTGAGCGTGGCGGAGAATATTGGCTTCGGGCTGCGTGGACGCGTGGCGCGCAACGAGAGCGCGTCCATTGTGACCCGGTTCCTGGAGCTGGTGCGGATGAACGATTTCGCTGATCGGTCCGTGCGAGCATTATCGGGCGGGCAGCAGCAGCGCGTGGCGGTAGCACGGGCCCTGGCAGTGGCGCCAAAGCTGCTTTTGTTGGATGAGCCTTTTTCCGCCCTGGACCGCAAATTGCGCGAAACGATGCAGATGGAATTGAAGCGGCTACTGCGTGAACTTGGCACCACCGCGATTTTCGTGACGCATGATCAGGATGAGGCATTGGTCATGTCTGACCGGATCGCGGTAATGAACCAGGGTCGGATCGAACAATTGGATTCGCCACAGGCCTTGTATGACCGGCCCGCCACGCCCTTTGCCCTGCAATTTGTGGGTCTGTCCACACGTATTTTCGGCGAAGTCACCTCGGTCGAGGCCGATGGCACCATTGCCGTGACAACCGTGCATGGCATCCTGCGTACGCAAGGCCGTTTTGCGCGGGGCAGCCCTGTGCTGCTGGGCATTCGGCCTGAGCGGATCTCCTTCGGCACGCGGGAGGGATGCAACAACATCGCGCCACGGCTTGCCGATATCGTCTTTCAGGGCGCGCGCGTGCAGGCGCATTTTGCCTCAACCGAGGATGAACCCATCCTGCTTGAAACCTCCGCCCGCCTGCCCACAGATATCGCCCCGAATGCCGTGCTGCCAATTTCCTGGGCGCCGGAGGACACCTTGGTCTTCCCGCGCACCGCAGATTCATGAATCAGGATCGCTCCCTGATCGGCTGGCTTGCCGTGCCGGCGGTGGCCTATCTTGTGTTCGTTTATGCGCTGCCCTTGCTCTGGCTTCTGGCGCGCAGCATCACGGGGCCAGAGGGGATCAGCTTTGCGCTATTTCGTGATTTCTTCGCCGATCCTTTTTCCTGGCGCGTGATTGGCAATACCATGCGCATCGCGGGGCTGGTGACGCTGGTTTGCCTGCTGGTCGGCTATCCGGTTGCCTTTGCGCTGGCGCGCGCCAAGGGCGTGGTGCAAGTGATTTTGCTCGCCGCCATTATCCTACCGCTGTCGGTTGGTGTGGTGGTCAAGGCTTTTGCCTGGCAGGTGGTGCTCAGGCGCGATGGGGTTGTTTCACAATTCCTGGTGGGTATCGGCGTCTGGTCTGAACCGCAGCGGCTGCTTTTCACCGAAACCGGGCTGGTGATTGGCGCTGCCAATGTCTTTCTGCCCTTTATGATCCTGCCGATTTATTCCGTGGTGAAGCTGATTGATCCGCGCCTGATGGAAGCGGGCGCCACGCTTGGTGTGGGACCCTTCCGGCGTCTCTTCCGTATCCTGCTGCCGCTGACCCTGCCGGGCGTTGTCAGCGGCATCGCCTTTGTATTTTCCCTCGCGGTTTCCATGTTCGTGATCCCAAGCCTGCTGATCGGTGATCGCTTCCAGACCCTGGCAACGCTGACCGGCCGGTCCTTCCTGCTGATGCGTAATGAAGCCTTGGGGTCTGTCACCGCGACCGTCTTGCTGGTACTCGCGGTAATGATTGTGCTCCTCTCAAGCCTGCTGGCGCGCCGGGCGGGGCGCTTCTCATGACGGCCTCGGAACGCATTGCCCAGGCCCTGATGTGGGTCATCGCGGGCTGTGCGGTGATTTTCCTGCTGACGCCCCTGGTGGTGACAGTTGCGGTCAGCTTCGGCAATTCCGCTGTGTTTACGCTGCCGCCGCCGGAATGGTCGTTTCGTTGGTATGAGAGGCTTGCGAATACGCGCGGGCTTTGGCCTTCCATTATCACCTCCGTGCAAATTGCGGGGCTTTCGACGCTGATTTCACTGGTACTCGGCACGCTCTGCGCCATTGCCATTGTGCGCGGGCGCTTTCCGGGGCGTGATGCAATTGCGACCTTTTTGGTATCACCTTTGATGCTGCCGGGGCTTGTGGTGGGTATCGCCATGCTGCAAGGCTTTCGCCTGATCGGCCTCCGCGAGGCCTGGACAAGCCTTTTGATGGCGCATGTGGTGATCACCATGCCCTATGTGGTGCGCACTGTCCTTGCGGCGCTCAGCCTGTTTGATTTCACGCTGCTGGATGCGGCGCGTATGCTGGGCTGTTCGCCGGCGCAAGCGGTCAGGCGCGTTTTGGTGCCAGCGCTTGGGCCCGCCTTCCTCACCTCTGGCATGTTCGCCTTTCTCGCTTCGATGGATAATTATCCCGTCTCCATCTTCTTCACTGATGCCTGGACCAAGACCTTGCCCATTCAAATGCTGCAATATGTGGAAGAACGGCCAGACCCGACCATCGCCGCGATTTCGGCCGGGCTGATCCTGCTCGCGGTGATTGTGATGATTATTGGCGACAGGCTTGTTGGCCTGCGCAAGCTTGCGGATTTCTGATGACCTATCCCCCCCTGCCCCTTGATCGCGATATGCGCGGCTATCACGGCGCGGAACCACCGGTGCGCTGGCCCAATGGTGCGCAATTGGCGGTCTCCGTGGTGGTGAATATCGAAGAAGGGGCGGAGCTGTCGCTCGCGGCTGGCGATGCCAGTAATGAATTCATCTATGAAGCGCTGGAGCGTGTGGAGGACTCACGCGATCTCTGCATGGAAAGCCACTACGCCTATGGCACGCGCCGCGGCTGGGGACGCATCCGCAACGCACTCAACGCCCACGGCGTGAACGCCACCTTGAATGCCTGCGGGCGCGCCTTGCATCATTCCCCCTGGATCGCCGCAGAGGCCGTGGCCGATGGGCATGAGGTATCGAGCCATGGTTGGCGCTGGGAACGCCAGGTGAATATGCCAGAGGCGGAGGAACGCCAAGTCATTGCACGCGCGGTGGCGGCGATTACGGCTGCTGCCGGCACGCCGCCGGTTGGTTGGCACACGCGGTCCGCGACTTCCGTGAATACGCGTCGGCTTTTGGCAGAGCATGGCGGGTTTCTGTATGATTCCAACGCCTATGATGATGATACGCCCTATATGGCAAGCATCGCCGGACGAGAGATTGTCGTGCTGCCCTATGCTTTCGATACGAATGATATGCGCTTTCAACCAGGCGGTGGTTTTGTGCAGGGGGATGATTTCGCACGCTACTGCATGGCGGCCTTTGATCGGCTTTATGCTGAAGGCGCGCAGGGGCCAAGGATGCTTTCCATCGGCCTGCATCTACGCATTATCGGCAGGCCAGCAAGGATCGCCGGGCTTGAACGGCTGCTGGAACATATGGCGCACCAGCAGGGCGTCTGGTTTGCAACCCGCCGCCAGATTGCCGAAGCCTGGCGTGCGGGCATGCGTCTGGCGCCTTGGGCGCCACGCCCGGCCTTGTCAGCCTTTGCGGTTTGATTTTTTGCCCATGGCTTGCTTCGTGCAATCCTCACGCCTGTCCGCGCACTTCATGGAAGGAGCTTCCCTTTGCGTATTCTGATGCTCAATCCGAATACCTCTGCCGGGGTCACGGATCTGATCATGGCAGCCGCACAGCCGGTAGCGGCGCCGGGCACTGAACTCATTCCCGCCACCGCGCCGCGCGGCGTGCCCTATATCGCAACACGGGCGGAGGCCGTACTGGGCGGCGCGATAGCGCTTGAGATGTTGGCCGAAATGCATACAGGGGTGGATGCTGCGGTGATCGCCGCCTTCGCCGACCCGGGCCTTGGCGGCGCCAGAGAGCTTTTCCCCATTCCCGTGATTGGCCTGGCCGAAGCGGGCATGCTGACTGCCTGCATGCTGGGGGGGCGCTTTGCCATTGTTACTTTCGCTTCGGCGCTTGAGCCCTGGTACCGCGAATGTGTCGCTTGGCATGGGCTGGAAAGGCGCTGCGCTTCCATCCGCACGCTGGATGGTGCCTTTCGTGGCATTGGTTCCGTGCAGGAAGAAAAGACGGATTTGCTCGTCTCCCTCGCCTGCCGCGCGGTGGAGGAAGATCAGGCCGATGTGGTGCTGCTGGCCGGTGCGCCGCTGGCTGGGCTCGGGCCCAAGGTTGCGCATCGTATCCCCGTGCCGGTGGTGGATTGCGTCGCTGCAGCGGTGAAGCAAGCCGAAGCGCTGGTCACCTTGGCACCGCAAAAGGCCCGCGCCGGCACCTTCAGAAGGCCTGATCCTAAACCTTCAATCGGCTTGCCAACGGCCTTGGCGCGTTGGGTTGCGCATCAGGAAAAGTAGCGCCTTTGGTCGTTCAAACCATGTCGGGATGCAGGTGGATTTCGCCTTTCGCGTAAAGTACGGCATTACCCGCCATCCGCACCCGATCACCACGCCATTCGCACCATAGCGTGCCGCCGCGCGCACTCGCCTGCCGGCACACCAGGGTTTTGCGCTGAAGCCGCGTCGCCCAGAAGGGCAGAAGCTGCACATGCGCCGTGCCCGTCACCGGGTCCTCCGGCACGCCGACCTTTACCGCGAAAAACCGTGAGGTGATGTCCACCCCCTCCCCGCCTGCCGCCGTTACAATCACGCGTTCCGGGCCCGGCAATGCGGCCAGCGCCACGTGGTCGGGCATCAGCGATGCAACCTGTTCGGGGCTTTCCATCACGCAAATCCAATCGCGCGCGCGATGCACTTCGCAGGGCGTCGCGCCAAGCGCTGCGGCAAGACCCACGGGTGGTGTCGCAGGTTCGGAAAGCCGCGCCGGAAAATCCAGAATGAAGCGCGGCCCATCCGCTTCCACCAGCAAGGGGCCGGAAAGCGTGTGAAAGGTAAAAGGCGGCGCCTGGTTCAATTCGCGGGCCAGCACAAAGGCAGTGGCGAGTGTCGCATGGCCACACATTTCAACCTCGGCCTTGGGGGTGAACCATCTGAGCCGCCAGCCAGCGCCTTCACGCAGGACAAAGGCGGTTTCTGAGAGATTATGCTCGGCCGCCATGGCCTGCATCACGGCACCCGGCAGCGGCGCTTCAAGCGGCACCACGGCAGCGGGATTGCCGGCAAAGGGGCGGGTGGTGAAGGCGTCAATCAGGAAAAGTCGGAGCTTCATGAGGCTGTCAAATAGAAGCTCAGCGCCCGAGCGGCAAAGACGCCATTATACCCTGATGGAAAGGCTCGCTACGGCGGAGAAAGGATCGCCCGGAGCATTGGCCGCATTCGCGGCCGCCTTGTCGGCTTCGGCCATCAGATAGCGTTCGGCAATGGCGCGGACCTTGGCCGGGTCCTGCAGATCAGTAATCTTGAGCCTGGCCGTGATCGCGCGTGCCTGTGTTTCAACCGGCTGGATCGCGATCTGATCCGGTAGCCCCAAGGCGCCGAGTACAACCCGGCGCATCGGACCATTGCCGAGAATATCGTAAGGCCCTTTGACGGTCTTGGCATTTTCCATGAAGTAGATCGCGTTGGCCATGCCTGGATTGGCATCACTCAGGCCGGTGCGATACTCATACTTTGTGAAGCCATTGGTCAGCACTTCGAGCATCTTCGGGTCGGAAAGGCTACCCAGCCGAAGCCCAGCCTTCATCGCTTCCACGATCTTGGCGGCATCAGAGGCAAGGATCCGCGACTGCTGGCTGCTGGCCACCGTTGAAAGCGGCCTGCCATCACGGCCATTCATCACCTGCTGCGACCGCGTGAGCAGCGATTGCCCCTGAAGCTGCTCATCCAGGGTAGAGGCCTGATTCAGCATGCGCCGCGCCATGGCTGCTGAAATCTCAAGGGCGAAATTGACATTGCCGTCAATGCCATCCTTGTGAAAAGTCTCAAGCTGCAACTGGAAAGCTTGCGACCAAGCGGCACGCTCCGGCGTATCCAGGGCAGCCAATTGCTCGGCACGCTCTGCAACACCGGCGGCATTGCGGCGGACTTGTTCCAGCGACATTCCTGCCTGCAGCAAAGCCGCCTTGCCATCACGCCGCATGGTGGCTGGCAGCGTGGTATCCTCATCAAGCGCGCGCAGCGCATCATCCAGGCGTTGGACTGCGGAACCGAATGAACCGGCGCGCAGAAGCGTTGCCATTTCCCGAAGCGCAGTGCGGGAGGCCGTCGGCAGACCAATTGGCGGCGAATCGCCAAGCTTGATCGCGTTCAATGCCGCAGCGGAAGCATAAGTCAGCTCAAGCACCCCGCGCGGCTGATTGGGCGGTGCAGTATTCTTCACCACATCCAAAAGCTTGGTCGCATCCGCCTGGGTGATGCGGCTGATTGGCACACCTTCAACTGGTGTTCTGGTAGGTCTGCCATCACGCTTGGTGAGAACATTCATGGACCGATCGATATAGGACTTGGCGAGATCCATTTCGATGCCATTCAAGGCGCCGTCGCGCATGCGCTGGCCCATGGCAGCGGCCACTTCCAGCGCAAAATTCAGATTTTTTTCCAGGCCCTCCCCATGGAAGGCATCAAGCTTTGCCTTGTACGCCGGCACCCAGAGCGGAGAAGCAGGCGAATCCAGGGCGACAAGCGTTTCCAGCCGCTTAGCCACCCCAAAGGGATTCCGGCGGATCTGTTCCAGCGCAACGCCACTTTCGATCAACGCCTCTCGTCCCTTGCGTAATTCCTGCGGCGTGAGACCGGCCGCGCCATCAAGGGCAGAAAGGCCCGTATCTACGACAGCAAGCGCTGAATCAACCGACCCGTTGCGCATCAAGCCGGCCATCTGCTTCAGGACATCGGTCACAAGGGCAGGCAAATCCGCAGCCGGCACTTCCCCGCGACGTATGGTAACCGCCGTCAGGGTGGCTGTCGCCTCTACCTCTCTGATGGCGCGGCCGCTGGATGCGTTCTCACCTGGCCGTAATTGGGCGAAAAGTGCTGTTGCGACCTTATCCGGCAAGCCATCGAAGGCGCGCAATTTTAGGGTCGCCGCGCGGCTTGGGGGCGCGGTCAGAACGGCTTCACCCAGGCGCAATTGCCCTGCCACCAACGTGGTTTCCTTATCGGTCAACCCTTCAAAGGCAACAGTCTTTGGCGTAGTGGTCGCCTTCAGGTTAAGCGTGGTGGCGGCATTCTTCCAAGTGGTGCCAAGCTGCGCCGCAACCCCTTTGGTATCCTTCGGATCAGACAGCAGCGCTCGCTTCACCAACCCCGGATTGCTCGCCTGATCCGGCAGGCCAAGCGCGGGCATCAGCACCTTCAACACGCGCGGATCGGAAAGTGCCTTGTCAATATTGGGCGCCGCATCCAAGGCCTGACGAAACTGCGCCAGCGCCGTTAACGTCACAGGGTCTTTCTTCTCGCGCGCAAGACCTTTTTCTTCCTCACCGGCTTTGGTGATACGGCGGAATGCGAGAACAGCATCGCCGCCGCTGGCCGCAGGGGCAGCGTTACCGAAGGGAAGCATTAGCGCGTTTTGACCTTGTTGGCCAAACAATCCCGCTATGAGGCTGGCACTCATATTGATAGCCATGGCGGCAAATTGCGCCGGAAAAGATTAACAAATCCTGAAGAAAGCCGGCCCGAGACGCAGATTCAGCGCAAAACCCCAGGATCGCAGGTCACGGCGTGGTTGAGCGGCCCATGCCCGGCGCCATAACCCGGCGCAGCCGCAATGGCCGCGCGAACATAGGCCCGAGCGCGAATCACGGAATCCCTGAGCGACATCCCCTGCGCCAAGCCTGCCGCCACCGCACTCGCCAGCGTGCAGCCGGTGCCGTGGGTATGGCGGGTTTGAATGCGCCGATCGCGGAAGATTTCGATGCGCGCGCCGGTTGCCAGCAAATCCACCACCTCATCGCCCGGCAAATGCCCGCCCTTCAGCAGCACGGCCTTTGGGCCTAGCGCCAGCAGCGCCTTGGCTGCCTCGTGCATGGCGCGGACATCCTGGATGGCAAAGCCGCATAACGCCTCGGCCTCTGGCAGATTGGGCGTCAGCACGGCGGCTAATGGCAGCAGGCGGTGCTTCAAGGTCTCGGCGGCTTCTGGCACCAGTAAGGGGTGGCCGCCTTTGGCCACCATGACCGGGTCCGCGACTAGGGGCAGACCGGGGGCACGGGCAGTGATTTCATCACAAACCGCGTCAATGGTGGCGCGATCGGCCAGCATGCCGGTCTTCAACGCATCGGCGCCCAGATCATCAAGCACTACTGCGATCTGCTGGCGCAGGAATTCCAGCGGTACCGGCAAAACCCCATGCACGCCAAGCGTATTCTGCGCCGTCAGCGCGGTAATGGCTGTCATGCCAAAGGCACCCAGCGCCGTCACGGCCTTGAGGTCCGCCTGAATGCCTGCCCCACCACCCGAATCAGACCCGGCGATGATCAGCACGCGCCCTTTCATGCGGCGCGTGCCTCGGCCCGGATCAGGTCAGCCAGGCGCCCGACAACGCCTTCAACCAGCGCCTCCTCCTCGGCTTCCGCCATGACTCGGATGACGGGTTCGGTGCCACTCGCGCGGATCAGCACACGGCCGCGGGCGCCAAGGGCGGCTTCCTCGGCGGCAATGGCTTGGGTCACCAGGGGCTTGATAAGCGGCGATGCGCCGGCATAGCGCACATTCACCAGCCGTTGCGGCAGGGGGGTGAAGCAGCGCAGCACCTCACTCGCGGGGCGCTTTTCTTCCACCAATACGGAAAGCACCTGCAGCGCGGCGATCAGCCCATCCCCGGTGGTGCCGAATTCGGGCATGATCATGTGGCCGGATTGCTCGCCACCCAGATTGCAGCCGGCTTCGCGCATCTTCTCGCCCACATAGCGGTCGCCAACCGCGGTGCGGAGCAAGCCAAGCCCACGCGCCGCCAGGTAGCGTTCCAGCCCCATATTGGACATGACGGTCGCCACCACAGCGTCGCCAGTCAGGCGACCTTGCACGTGCCACGAATGGGCGATCAGCGCCAGGATCTGATCGCCATCAATCACCTGCCCCGCCTGATCCACCAGCACCAGCCGATCCGCATCGCCATCCAGCGCAATGCCCAGATGTGCCTGGCGCTCGCGCACCATATCGGCCAGGGCCTGGGGCGCCGTGGAGCCCACCCCCTTATTGATGTTGAAGCCATCGGGTGCCACGCCAAGGGACATCACCTCGGCCCCCAATTCCCAGAGTACGGTGGGGGCGACGCGGTATGCGGCGCCATGGGCGCAATCCACCACAATGCGCAGCCCATCCAATGTTTGCCCGCGTGGGAAGGAAGCCTTGGCGGCCTCGATATAACGTCCCGGCGCATCTTCCAGCCGGCTTGCACGGCCAAGCCGTGCTGGCGTCACCAGCGCCCCGCCCAGATCGCCCGCCATCAGCGCCTCAATCTCCGTTTCCTGATCATCGGTCAGCTTCAGCCCATCGGGGCCAAACAGCTTGATGCCGTTATCTTCATAGGGGTTGTGGGAGGCGCTGATCATCACGCCCAAATCCGCCCGCAAGGACCGGGTGAGCAAGGCAATGGCCGGTGTGGGCAGCGGCCCGACCAGCACCACATCCATCCCCGCGCCAATAAAACCGGCGGCCAAAGCCGGTTCCAGCATATAGCCGGAAAGCCGGGTATCCTTGCCGATCACCACACGATGGCGGTGATTGCCGCGATTGAAAAAGCTGCCCGCCGCCTGGCCCAGGCGCAACGCGGTCGCGGCATCCATCGGCGCGGCATTGGCCTTGCCGCGAATGCCATCAGTGCCGAAAAGCTTACGGGTTGGGGCTGCTTGGCTCATGCGCGATTTATAACCCCAGGCGCTTCAGATGCCAGCCCTGATTGGCGATTGGGCGGGCGCAGCTGTGGGTCTGATGTGGGGCGAGGCACCGCGCAGGAAAAACGCCGCGATTCTTCAACGATTTCCAAGAGAAAATGGTGCCCAGAGCCGGAATCGAACCAGCGACACTGCGATTTTCAGTCGCATGCTCTACCAACTGAGCTATCTGGGCCCTGGCAAGACTTGCCAGAACCCTTTTCCTAGCGAAGCGCCCCAGCCCTGTCCAGCCTGCTTTTATTGACCCTTCTGACGGGGTTAAGCGTGCCTTCGGGATCGGGCGGTGTGGTTCAGCCGAGTTCCTGCATTCTCTCGCGCCATTCTGCGGCCGCAAGGCTTTCCTCACTGGCTGGGATTTCGGTGGCGAGTGCGCCGCGCGCGCACCGCGTCATCGCCCATGCCTGGCCGTTGCTTGAGGTCCGCGCCCCCACAAAACACGCTACCCATTGCCTGCTCCGGCACGCAGCGCGCAGAATCTTTCCGCGCGCGGCGTGTGGCCGCCATCAGCGCTTTGCACTTGGCGTTATCAGCGCATTGCGCGCCTCTGGCCGGTTCAGCGTTATGCGCGCCAGGCCTTGGTTGAATTCATACAAAACCGCGCCGGTCATATCGCCCCTTCGTGCGCCGGCCCTCAAGCGGGGGGATGCACATCAGCCGCGGTCAGCGCACGTATCGCCAGCGAAACCGATCACCATTGGATTCCACCCGCCCGACCGAAGGATTGGGGAAATGGATCGGCAGCAGCTTCGTATCCGTATCAGCGACATTCGCCAGAAAGCGCGTGCGGCTATCGGCGGCCTCATTCGGGTCCCAGCAGAACATGGTGGACCAGGAAGGCCGATGGATTTGTAGCGCGTGATGCATCAGATCACCCGTGATCACCGCATGCTGGCCGCGGCTTTTGATGTGCACGCAGCAATGGCAGGGCGTGTGGCCGGGGGTGGGTTCAATGGTGATGCAATCATCCAGGCTGAAATCATCATCCACCAGCATGGCCTGCCCCGCCGCCACCACGGGTTCGCAATTCATCGTGAAAACCGAACCACCGCCACCGGGGCGGGTTTCGCCGGCCTTGGTTGAAGCCTCCCACGCCGCGTATTCGCGTTTATGGAAAACATATTTGGCGCGCGGGAAGGTCGGTACCCAGCGGCCATCGCGCAGCACGGTATTCCAGCCGGAATGGTCAATATGCAGATGGGTGCACATGACATAGTCAATATCATTGAAGGAAAGCCCTTCGGCCTTCAGGCCATCCAGCCAGGGCTGTTTCGGGAAATCCATCGGCGCGGGATAGCCTTTGTCCTCACCGGTGCAGGTATCCACCAGAATCGTATGACGCGGCGTGCGCACCACATAGGTTTGATAGGTAATCACCATCTTGCCCGAAGCGACATCATAGGTCTCGGGCTCCAGCTCCTTCAACGTCGCTTCGATCTGGTCCGCCGGCGCATTGGGGAACATCTGTCCCGGCGCGCGCCAGGGGCCATCACGTTCAATGATGCTGGTGATGGTGACATCGCCAATGGTGAGCTTGCGCATGGGTTTCCTGCCTGGTTGGGTTATGGGTGAAGGCTAGAACGGGAAGCGGGGGTTTGGGAAATCCCCCCCTGTTCAGGTGCGCCGGCCGCGCCCACCATGTGGTGGAAATCAAGGGGGAATGTCATGGCCGTTGTTGAAACTGAAACCCATGGGCAGGTGCTGGTGGTGCGCATGAACAGGCCCGAACGGCTGAATGCGCTGAACCGTGAAATGCGCTTGGAATTGGCACGCATCTGGACCGCGTTTCGCACCGACGCGAAGCTTGAAGTCGCGATCCTGACCGGCACCGGGCGCGGCTTTTGCGCTGGTGAGGATATGAAGGAATCGCTCGCCGATAAAAGCCCTGGCGGGCGGCGCATTGATATGGAAGACCCCTTCAATGCCGGCACTTTGGAAAAGCCCGTCATAGCCGCAGTGAATGGCTTTGCCATGGGCGGCGGCTTCATGCTGGTGGAGCGCACTGATTTGCGCGTGGCCGCCAATACCGCGATTTTCGAAGTGTCGGAGGCAAAGCGCTGGCTATTGGGTGGCTATAATCACGGGCATCTTGCAAACCTTGCCTATCCGGTCGCGATGGAAATGGCGCTTGGTTTTCGCTTTACGGCAGAACGCTTCTATCAGCTTGGCTTCGTCAATCGCCTGGTGGAACCGGAAACGCTGATGGAAACCGCGCTTGAAATGGCGCGCCATATGCTGACCCTGCCGCCTGCCGCGCGGGTCAATACCATCCATATGATGCGCCGGATGCGCCCGGCGCCAACGCAAGCGCAACAGCGGCTCGCCGCCAAGCTGCATGAGCATGGCGACAAGTCTGATCTGCTGGAAAGCCGCGCTGCCTTCGCCGAAAAACGCGCGCCGAATTTCAAGGGCTGGAATGATCCGGCGGATCGGTATCGGTTGCCCGAAATAGAACAGGACTAACCGAGAAATTCTCGTATTTCGCGCGCCGCATCGGCCAACCCCATGCGGCGCAGCAGCACGCCAGAAGGCAGCCCCGCCAGCAGCCGCGATGGGCAGGACCGATCAAGCATCACAAACACGCCCTTGTCATCAGCACGACGGATCAGCCGCCCAAAAGCCTGACGCAGCCTATGGCGCGTGATGCGGTCATCATAATCCTTGGGCCTGCCTTCGGATAGATGTAGGCGCCTTTCGCGATGCAGAATGCTCGGCCTCGGCCAGGGCACGCGGTCAAACACCAAAAGGCGCAAGGACCGCCCCGGCACATCCACGCCATCGCGCATCGCATCCGTGCCAAGCAGACAGGAATTTTCCTCGGCCCGAAACACATCCACCAAAGTGGCATTATCCATCGCGTCAATATGCTGCGCGTAAAGCGGCAGACCGGCTTCTTCCAAGCCAGGGGCGATGCGGCCATGCACATCGCGCAACCGGCGAATGGCGGTGAAAAGCCCAAGCGCGCCGCCACCGGATGCCAGGAACAATTCCCGCATCGCACCTGCGATTTGCGCGGTGTTTTCCCGCGCCACATCCGTCACCACGATGCAGCGCGTGCGCGCCGCATAGTCGAAGGGCGAGGCGACAGCCGCACGAATCGCTGGTAGCGGCAGATGCGCCGCCCCCGTGCGGCCCTCAGCCTCGCGCCAGGCGGCTTCGGGATCATCTTCCTCGGCCTCCGCCGCATCGCGCAAGGTGGCTGAGGTAATCAGCACGCCATGCGCCGGTGCCGCGACCTGCATGGCGAAGGGAATGGTCGGATCAAGCCAATGGCGATGCATCCCCGCATCGGCATCCTGCCCGCCGCGCCGTTCAATCGAAAGCCAATCCACCATATCGGGCCGCGCGCCGGTTGCGGGTTCCTCACCGCCAATCCGTGTGAGCATCGCGCGCCAGGCCGCCAGCGACATCAGCACGCGGCGTTCGAGCGATCCGCAAATCGCTTCAATCCGCAGCCGGTCATTGCTTTCAATCTCGGCGGCTTCATCTTCCATGCGCGCCAGCAGCTTTTCGCGCAAATGCCGCACGGGCGCTTCCAGGCGTTGCAACGCGCGTTCCAAGGCGCTCGCGATTTCCGCCATATCCGCGTTCAGCGGGAAAAGATCACATTCCGCATCGTAAAGCCCGGCTTCTTCCGCTTCGGCATTGCGCGCGCGTACTTGCCGGCGCACGGCACGCAAGAAGGCTTCGGCAGGATTGGCGGGCGTGCCCACCAGATCAACCGCGCCTTCTTCGTTCAGCCGGCCAGACCAACCGCCTGCGGGCAAGGCGCGCGCCGCTTGCAAGGCAGCTTCCAAAGGCGCCTGCAATTCGGGCCTTTCGCCGACCAATTCTTCCAAACGCCGCTTCAACCCGCGTGCGCGTGATCGCCCGCCTTCCGCGCCCAGCAACCAGCGGCGCAGCTCCGCCATTTCCGCGCCCGTCAAATCAGCGGAAAAGGCGCTATCGGCGGCATCGAACAAATGATGGCCTTCATCAAACACCAGGCGCAGCGCGCGGCCATCCTCACCGCCGCCAAGGGCAGCCTGGATCATCACCAGCGCGTGATTAGCAATGACAATGGAAGCGCCGCGCGCCCGACGGATGGAATGTTCAACAAAGCATTTGCGGTAATGCGGGCAGGCGGCGTGGATGCATTCACCACGCCGATCCGCGAGAGGCGTAATCGTGTTGCTGCCAAACAATTCCGTGATCCAGCCGGGAAAATCACCACCCAGCAAATCGCCATCGCGTGTTGCCGCCGCCCAACGCGCCACCAGACCAAGCGCCACCCCCTGCCCCGGCATCGCGGAAAAGCCGAGCGCATCTTCCAGGTTCAACAGACAAAGGTAATTCTCTCGCCCCTTGCGCAGCACTACGCGGCGGCGGCGTTCGTCTGCATCGGGAAAAAGCCGTGCGGTTTCCTGATCTATCTGACGTTGCAGATTGCGCGTGAAGGTCGAAATCCATACCGGCGCGCCATTGCGTTCCGCCCAAAGACTGGCCGGCGCCACATAGCCGAGTGTCTTGCCCGTGCCCGTGCCGGCTTCCGCCAATACCAGCGCCGGCGCGCCCTGATCTTCGCGTGGCGCAAAGGCCGCTGCGGCGGCCGAGGCATAATCCGCCTGTTGCGGGCGCTGTTCCGCGCCTTCGCCCAATATCTGCGCGAGCCTTGTGCGCACTTCCTGCGGTTGGATCCCGAAGGAGGATGGCGGATTGCCAGGCGCGGCTTCCTCCCATTCCGGCAGGCGGCGCCAGACGCGCAAACCCTCCATCCCCGAACGCGCGGCGGGGGCACCAAGCGCCGCCAGCACCGACCGCGCCCAGGGCCAGCCTGCTTCGCCCATGCGCGCAGCAAGGCTTGCGGCATCGCGGTTCATTGGCGCGGCGCGATCATCCGCGAGCCGCCGCAGCAATTCCGTGGCGATATCGGGCAGCAATGCCACCGCCGCTTCATCATCTCGCGGCGCGGGCAGGCCAAGCGCCAAGGCAAGGCCGCGCGGGGTCGGTGCGCAGGATGCGGCGGGCAAGGCGAAGGCGAATAGTTCCAGCAAGTCATGCGCCGGGGCTATGCCTGGCACGCCAAGGCGTCGCGCTGTCGCGGGCGCATGCACCAGCAGTGGCGCGGCTTCAGTCAAGCGTGCTGCCGCTATGCGCGCCGGCAGGGTTTCGATGCTGCCATCGGAATCAAGCACCACCGCGCGCCCCTGTCCCGCCACCAAAGCGGGCACATCGGGCAAAAGCAAACGCGGCGCTGCGGGCTTTTCAGCCATGCGGTTCAGGCGAAAGGGCGCGCAGCCCTTGCCTCACGCTGCGCGCAGCCTTTCGGCGATCTGCACCGCATTCAGCGCGGCACCCTTCAGCAACTGATCACCACAAAGGAAGAAATCGAGGCCCCGGTCACCAAAGACCGGATTGGCGCGGATGCGCCCGGCTTCCACATCATCCTGACCCGTCGCGGTCAGCGGCATGGGATAGAGCCCCGCTTCCGGGTCATCCACCACCTTCACGCCAGCGGCCTTGCGCAGCACCTCGCGCGCGGCTTCCGGCGTCACGGGACGTTCGGTTTCAATCGTCACCGCTTCGGCATGCACGCGGAAGGTCGGGATGCGCACGGCGGTGCAGGAAATCGGCAGATCGGGCATGCCCATGATCTTCCGGCTTTCCCAAACCACCTTCATTTCTTCGCGCGTATAGCCATTGGGCTGGAAGCTATCGATCTGCGGAATGACGTTGAAGGGCAGCGGGTAGCGAAACACCTCATGCCCGGCCTTCGCCCCATCCACCAACACACGGCGGGTTTCGCGTTCCAATTCCGTCATGCCTTCCGCCCCGGCGCCGGAGGCCGCCTGATAGGTGGAGACAATCACGCGCTTCAAGCCGAACGCCTGGCGCAAAGGCTCCAGCGCCACCACCAGAATCGCCGTGGTGCAATTGGGGTTCGCGATCAGCTTGGCGCCGCCAATCGCGCCGGCGTTCACCTCCGGCACCACCAGCGGCACATCATCCTGCAAGCGAAACGCGGAAGAGTTATCCACCACATGCACGCCCGCCGCCACCATGGCCGGCGCATGAGCCTTGGCGAAATCACCCGAGACCGCCAGCAGCGCGAGGTCAAGATCACGCATCGCGGCATCGCTGAAGGGCTCAATCGCCGCCTCACCCAAAGGGGTTTTGAGTTTCGTACCGGCGCTGCGGGCAGAGGCAAAAAGCCTGAGCGAGGTCATCGGGAAGGCCCGACGCCCCAGAACATCCACCAATTCGCGGCCCACCGCACCAGAGGCCCCAATCACGCCAACACGCATTGCCAATTTCCCGTGGTAAAGCTTGAAGGCGGGCGGTTTAACGCAGAAAGCACAAAGATGGAACAGGCAGCGGGGCTTGGGCCTCGCCACCTGCGCGCGGCCTGCCTATAAGCGGGGCCTGCTCACTGCCAAGGGATCGCGATCACCCATGTCCGCCGCCGCTGATTTTTCCGCCGTGAAGGCCTGGCCCTTTGAGGAGGCGCGCAAGGTCGCGACCCGTCTGGCCGCTTCGGGCAAGAAATCGGCGCTGTTCGAGACCGGCTATGGCCCTTCCGGCCTTCCGCATATCGGCACTTTCGGCGAAGTGGCGCGCACCAGTTGGATCAGGCATGCCTTCACGCAGCTCACGGGGCTGCCTTCGCGCCTGATCGCCTTCAGCGATGACATGGATGGGCTGCGCAAGGTGCCGGATAATGTGCCGAATAAGGAGATGCTGGCCGCGCATATCGGCCGGCCGGTCACGGCAATCCCTGACCCTTTCGGCACACATGAAAGCTTCGGGCACCACAATAATGCGCGGCTGCGCGCCTTTTTGGATGCCTTTGGCTTTGATTATGAATTCGCGTCGTCATCCGATTACTACCGTTCCGGCAAATTCGACGCAGCGCTGCTGCGCATGGCGGAAAACCACGCCAAGGTGCTGGAAGTGATCCTGCCGACACTCGGGCCTGATCGCCGCGCCACCTACTCGCCCTTCCTGCCCATTCACCCGAAAACCGGCGTCGTGATGCAGGTGCCGATGGATGAGGTGCGGCCGGATCAGGACATGCTGGTGTGGCGTGATCCTGACAGTGGGGAGAAATTCGGCACGCGCATCACGGGCGGGCATTGCAAGGCGCAATGGAAGGCGGATTGGGCTTTGCGCTGGTATGCGCTTGGCGTGGATTATGAAATGTCCGGCAAGGATTTGATTGATAGCGTCCGGCTATCTTCCGCCATTTGCCGCGTGTTGGGTGGCCCGCCGCCAGAAGGCTTCACTTACGAGCATTTCCTGGATGAGCAGGGGCAGAAGATTTCCAAATCCAAGGGCAATGGCCTGACGATTGAGGAATGGCTGCGCTATGCGCCGCCGGAAAGCCTCTCGCAATTCATGTATAACCAGCCGCAGCGCGCGAAGCGGCTTTACTTTGATCAAATCCCGCGCGCCGTGGATGAATATCTGCAAAACCGCACAAGGCTCCGCACCGCGCCGGATGCCGCCAACCCGGCCTGGCATATCCATCGCGGTGCCGCACCGAATGACCCGGAACCACCGGTTTCCTTCACCATGCTGCTCAATCTGGCGAGTGTGGTGAATGCCGATGATCCTGATTTGCTCTGGGGTTTTCTGGCGCGCTATGCGCCGGGCGCGACACCGGCAACGCAGCCCTTGCTCGGCAAGCTTGTTGCCTATGCGGTCGCCTATTACCGGGATTTCGTGGCACCCACGAAGCGCTTCCGTAACCCATCCGAGGCAGAGCGTGAGGCACTGACCGCGCTGATGGTCGCACTGCGTGATCGCGCGGCGGATCTGGAAGCCATGCCGGCAGAAGAACGCGCCAAGGCCGCGCAGGATCTGGTGTTTGATGCCGGGCGGCGCGAACCCTTCCTTGAGCCAAACAAGGATGGCCGGATGGGTGTGTCCCGCGCCTGGTTCAATGCGCTGTATCAGGTGCTGCTCGGCCAGGAAGAAGGCCCGCGCTTTGGCGGCTTCATCGCGCTTTATGGCGTGGCCGGCACCATCGGCCTGATCGAAACCGCGCTCGCGCGGACGGAGAACACAGGCGCGTGACACGGCAGGGGATCATATCCCTGCTGAAACGCTACGGCCCGACCTGTTTCGGGCTGATCCTACTGGTTGGCGCGCTTTACGTGGTGCAGCGCGAATTTCGCGGGCTTTCGTG
>Ga0169931_10005444_pt1 | contig 19405 bp, 14 predicted proteins | sample Kivu_15m_20L_FD_129675 | JGI IMG/M metagenome (GOLD analysis project Ga0169931, IMG submission 129675) | Freshwater microbial communities from Lake Kivu, Western Province, Rwanda to study Microbial Dark Matter (Phase II) - Kivu_15m_20L... | ecosystem: Environmental > Aquatic > Freshwater > Lake... | reverse complement strand
GTTCGGCCTACTGCTGCTACAAAGTCAAACAATTCTTGTTTTGACAGCATCTCAGAGGGGCGCAAATAGTCGAAGAATATCCCCCCGATTCCGCGTGTTTCACCGCGATGAGTAATAAAGAAATAATCATCGGCCCACGACTTGAAGCGTGAATAAAATTCAGAGCTGTATCGATCACACACTTCTTTCATTGTGGTGTGAAAGAACTTGGCCTGTTCATCATTCACATAAATAGGTGTCAAATCGATGCCACCACCAAACCACGAGTCGCCTGCATTCGTTTCGAAATAGCGAATATTCATGTGAATTATGGGAACCATGGGCGAAAACGGATGAATAACGATGCTCACACCCGTAGCGAAAAAATGAGTAGCGTGTGCACTCACCTTGTCCTTCATAAAGGAGGGCAATTCACCTTCCACAGCACTAAAGTTTACTCCACCCTTCTCAAATACATTTCCACCGGTAATCACACGCGTTCTTCCCCCTCCACCATTCGCATGCGACCAGGCGTCTTCTTCGAAAGTGGCGCGTCCATCTTCTATCTCAAGTCCGCGACAAATCTCATCTTGAATCTTTTTAAACTCTTCAGCGACCGTGTATTTATCAAGCATATAATGAGAATATTTCCCGCAAGATTAGCTGTGTGGCAGACTTCACATTGTCACACTATTGAAATCAATTCGCTCGATGCAAGTGATATTTGTCAGTGCGAACGATATTGACTGCACCATTTTCGAATCCGCTGCCTGCCGAAGTTCTGAAAAATGAATAATCACTCGCCAATGTATTCACGCGCAGTTGTGACCATTGTTCGGTGAATGTTGGCCCATAATTTTTCAAAGCCATTCCGAAATATAATGCTACGTCGTAGCCGGTGTATGCAAAGTCTATGGGCTCTGTTTTGAATTTCCTACGATAATTCTCCTGCCAGCGTCGAACGTATAAGTCCTTCTCGTCTACATAGGTTTGCTTTGGAAAACTAACGTGAAACTTGTTTCTCATTTCCGTTGTAATCGCGTCCATATCATCCCATGATTCCAAACCAATTACCTCTACATCTGTGCGATTGCCGAGTGCCTTGAATACAGCGGCAATTACCTTTTTGTCGCTTGTTGGGACTGCCACAATGCATTTTCCTTGCGGAAGGACAGTGGCAATTTTCAGATTATTCAAATCATCACAAACGACTACCTTTTTGAGACTATCCTTTGTGATTTTAAACCACTCCTCCTTGAAGGATTCAATCATTTTACGATCGTCCAATATCTTCGAGTCAACCAAAACCACGTTGTCTTTAGCGAAATTTTTATGTGCATAACGCGTGACTACCATCCACTGCGTGACAGAGCCGGCCACGGCCTTACTCAAGGCAGGCGCATTCAATAACACGCGATTTGGCTGCTGCACCGGAACAACCATATGTGCACCGTTGGCTGCGCACCATGCAGCTACTTCAGGAACAACATCCTTAAAGAGTGGACCAATGACCAGGTCAACGCCATTCATTTCCTTTTTCTTGAGTACTGCGTTAATCGCGGTCTTGTTATCCAGAACATCGATAACCCGAATTCTAGCTTGAAGTCCGGCCCTTTCGAGTGTATCGGCCGCAGCCATTATTCCCCGATACATGGACACCGCCGCTTCGCGCAGACGAATGTCACGTCCCATCAATGAATCCTTCGATGTAGTATAAAATGGCAGCATTACTACCATATCGAAAACGGAATCGGGCTGCTGCGCCACGGAAGGTTCTACGGAAGGAACTGACTTTCCATTTATAGGCACTCGGATGGTATCACCCGGAATTAATCCTGCAGGCATTCCGTTATTCATCGCCTTGAGCTCTTCGACTGAAATTCCATAGGCGCGCGAAATACCGTAATACGTATCACCGGATTTCACCAGATACGTTCCCTTCTCAACATCGGAAGCAATTTCCTTTACCCGAGCAATTTTCAATTTCTGCCCCACTCGCAATCCCGCGTCTGCTCCGGGATTATCGGCAACAATCTGCTCGACCGTCAGGTCATACTTTTTTGAGATCGAATACAATGTCTGACCGGCCTCCACTGTATGCTCCGTAAATGCACGCTCTGCCACGCCTTGTGAAAAACACAACAAGGAAATGCATAAACACACGATGGAAAAGAAAACTTTCATGAAAACCGGGAATCTAAGTTTCAGCAAATATCGGAAAGGGTCTATCGAAAATCATTCCCACTCAATAGTTGCAGGGGGCTTAGAGCTGATGTCGTAAACGACTCGGTTGACACCTTTGACTTTATTGATGATGTCGTTGGACACTTTCGCCATAAAATCATGCGGTAACCGAGACCAGTCAGCGGTCATACCATCTGTACTGGTAACTGCACGCAGAGCGACAGTTCGCTCATAGGTTCTTTCGTCGCCCATCACACCCACGCTATACACGGGAAGCAAAATCGCTCCAGCCTGCCACACTTCGTTATAAAGCCCATGATCTCTGAGTGACTGTATCCATACATGATCTGCTTCTTGAAGAAGCTGTACTTTTTCGGGAGTGATATCACCCAGAATGCGTATACCCAGACCCGGACCCGGAAATGGATGACGATCGAGAATGAGGGCTGGAATGTTCAGTGCTCGTCCTACGCGTCGCACCTCATCTTTGAAAAGTAATCGCAAGGGCTCCACCACTTGCAACTTCATATAATCAGGCAAGCCACCAACATTGTGGTGACTCTTGATGGTTTGCGATGGACCACCGCTATGAGAAACCGATTCAATCACATCCGGATAAATTGTGCCCTGCCCCAACCAACGAGCTAATGCATGCTTCTTCGACTCTTCATCAAATACGTCAATGAAAGCCTTTCCTATCGCCTTGCGCTTCTGCTCAGGGTCCGATATTCCGGCAAGAGCTGAATAAAATCGACTCGAAGCATCTACTCCCGTAACGTTCAAACCAAGATGCTTATAGCTCTCGAGCACTTCTCCAAACTCATTCTTACGCAACAACCCATTATCGACAAAAATGCATTGCAGATTGCTGCCAATTGCCCGCTGAATTAACACGGCAGCGACGGTTGAATCTACTCCGCCGCTTAGTCCCATAATCACTACATCGTCTCCAATCTTCGTTTTGAGCTCGGCAACCGTCTCATCCACAAAAGACAAAGGAGTCCAATCCTGAGAACATCCACAAACGTCCACAACAAAATTTCGCAGAAGCTGAGTACCATCGAGGCTGTGATACACTTCCGGGTGAAACTGAACACCGAAGGCCTGCACATCGGTTCGCTCGTAACCGGCGACCTTGACATCGGACGTAGAACAAATAATTCGTGAGTTAGGTCCCGCACCAAGTATCGTGTCACCGTGCGACATCCATACTTGCGAATCGGAAGGAATTTTCTTGAACAAAACAGACTCTTCATCGCGACTTATCAGATGTGCCCGACCATATTCACGATGTGTTGAGCGCACCACTTCACCACCATTCTGACGTGCCAATAATTGCGCACCATAACAAATGCCTAGTACCGGAAATTGCCCGAGAATTCCTGTTAAATCGGGCATTGGCGCACCATCCTGATGCACGGAATACGGACTACCTGATAAGATTACACCTTTAACAGTCTCATTCAGGATAGGGATTTTATTCCAAGGATGGATTTCACAGTAGATATTAAGTTCTCTTATACGGCGGGCAATAAGCTGCGTAACCTGTGAGCCGAAATCAAGAATGATAATAGATTGATGCATGGAGCGAAATTACATCAGCGACTATGCATGGAAGAAGCGGTATGGAAATGTTGTGAAGAAAATTACTTCATGCACTCGATATCAAAGCAAAAGCATTGCACTTTCGAGGTATGCTTCCAAATCTTGAACATAAACAAATCAAACTTGCTTCAAAAAGCCCTCGCCGGCAGCAACTTCTGCAGGGTCTTGGACTTTCATTCGAAGTCTGGAGCAAAGAGGTAGATGAATCCTATCCGATCGATTTACAGCGAGAAGAAATCCCCTTGTTCCTGGCATCCAAAAAGGCTGATGCCTTTCGTGATGAACTAACAGAATCAGACATACTCGTTACAGCCGACACCATTGTATGGATAGACGGACAGGTGCTCAACAAGCCCGCGGATAGGGCTGAAGCAATTCACATGATTAGTCTGCTCAATGGCACCACGCATGAGGTCTATACCGGCGTTTCAATTGTTTCCAGAGAGCGAACCGAACTCTTATGGGACCGCACCGGAGTGCACTTTACAACCCTCACGCCAACAGAAATTGCCTTTTACGTTGACCAATATGCACCCTTCGACAAGGCAGGATCGTATGGAGCTCAAGATTGGATTGGGCTTGTGGGAATAGACAAACTAGAAGGCTCGTACTTCAATGTGATGGGATTACCCGTCAATAAAGTATACCAGGCTCTAAAAAATTTCTAGTGGAAAATCGCTCGCAGGCCGATTGCGCTGCGATATAAGCTCTGAATGGAGGTTGTTTTATAGTCGGTGCCGGAACCGATAATATTCAGCCATCCATGCGAATAGAATAGCTCTAATCGGGTAACAGATTTATTATTCGAGAAAGGATAGCCAACAAAGACATCCGTATTCAGATTATACGGGTTCAAAACCGGTTCAAGATCATTAAATGCCTTGACAGAGATTACCGGTCTGACACTCAAACCCACTTCCGGCTTCGCCTGCGGGCGCGGGAAAGACTTGGTGCGAAACGACGAGAGGATTATTGAAATTGGGAATTCAGCCGTCATTGGAAAAATGCGCTGCTCACGCACGTAATCGATTTCCGTTTGATAAGCAATTTTCGTTGGCATGAACATCACTTCGACAGCGGGACGAATAATCAAATGATTTCCTGCGTAAAAGTTGTAACAAAAGCCGGCTAAAACACCCGGACTGTTTTTTAACTCCGGAACTCCTTCAAACATACCAACTTGATAGGAGGTTGCTTCCATGCGGTTGAGCGAATAGGTTCCCCCCAAATAGAGCCCCAGATCTTTTGAAGCCCTCACTGCAACAGTATCCTGACTTGCTTCCTGCGCATACGATCGCAGGAAGCAAGACAAGACCAATGCTATCAAAACGACTCTAGACAATTTCTCTGCGCTTTTTATTCAACAATAAAATCTTTGTCGTTCAGCTTCGGGTTAACGCGCATCTCTGTAAAGGAGAACTCCATCGATTGCGGACCTGCGGATTGCGTGAATTTCGCAGGATACTTAAGCGAGCGCATTGCTTTACCATCGGCAACGTTTGCCGTTGCATACTCAGTATAACGTGTCTCAGCCATTACAGCCTCCTCACCTTCTCCCTGAACGGAAGCCGACATCAATTTCAATCCGGTTTTAACACTGTAGTAATCGGTAGCTTTATCACCGGTTGATTTGATTACTTCCACTACGTATGCCTCTTCTTCGTCAACCTTGCCCATGCCTTTGAGGGTAGCCTTGGCACCATACTTCTCATAATTAGCCTCTACCATCATGTCAATTTGCATTTTGATATCAACCAATTCTTTTTCATCCATGGGCTTCTTCGCTCCCATCTGCACGTTGACACCTTTGTTGCCGTCAAAAACTTGCTTCATCATTTCATTCCCGTTCATTGAAATGACATTAACAAGTTTCGCATTGTCTTTAACCTTCATATTCACGCTTAAAGCCATCGGACCCACTTTCATTTCGCCTACTTGCTCATATGACTTTACGAGGGCAAATACATCTTTGCCTCCCATCGCATTTACATAGGCATCTATCACGGTCTGAATTGTCACGCCATCGGGCACGGGTTTCAAATCAGAAAATGGAGTTCCATCTGCATTTACAATGTTCACCTTACCTGAAGCAGCAAACTTGGCAAGCTTGTCGGCCTCTTCACGGTTACCTACAACCGTAATGTAAGCATTAGCCGGACGCAAAACGCGCTTAGCCATAGCTTGAACATCGGCAACAGACACAGCATTCAACTTTTGCAGGTATGTTTCATAGAAGTCTTTGGGCAGCTTGTACTTTTCAATATTCAGAGCAAAGTTGGCAATCGTTTGCGGGCGCTCTAGCGAGCGGGCAAAACTACCGGTCATGATATTCTTGATGGTTTGTAGCGTGCTATCAGCAACCGGTTCCTTTACCAACCTATCAATTTCAAACAGAATTTCTGTAACGGCGCTATCGGTCACTGCATTACGCACACTGGCTCCAGCACTGAACGAACCTATAACTTCATCCGGAGAAATGCTTGAATATGCGCCATAAGTATAGGCTTTGTCTTCACGCAAATTCTGCATGAGTCGCGCTTGAAAACCGCTGCCGCCGAGAATGTTATTGAGAACACTTGCAACGATGGCATCCTGTGTTCCGGGGCGAATATCTACCGGATAGGTCACATCAATTACGCTCTGCACGGCTCCTGCCAATGGCACGAAAGCAACCACATTTCCCTGAGGTTCCAGTGGTGTTGTATAACTGAGATCACGCACTTTCTTTTGCTCCCAGGCTCCAAAATATTTTGTCGCTTGTTGTTGCGCCTTCTCAAATGTGATATCTCCAACTACAACAAAATAGGCAACGTTTGGTCGGAAGAAATCGTGGTAGTAATTGAATAGATCGTCAGTAGTAATTGCCTTCAATGACGCCTCAGTCATGAACTCACCATAAGGATGTGTAGGACCAAACTTCATCACGTTACCGATTTTATCGGACATAGAGTTTGGATCTGTTTTTTCATTGGCAAGATTCGACAACTGTTGTTTGCGGCTTTTCTCCAATTCCTCTTCAGGGAAAGTTGGGTTGAGCACAACATCTGCCATCAGCGTTAAAAATTCTTCTGAGTGCTTGGCAAGACAACCGCCAAACACACCGCTAGAGGATGTAGACAGGGAAGCACCCATAAAATCAACCGCCTCATCAATTTGAGCCTTTGAACGTGTTTTCGTTCCGGCTTTCATCAGTTCACCACTGAGCATGGCATAACCTGCGCGATCCCCTTCAAAAAGCGGATCGATATCCAAATTGATATTGTAGGATACTCTTGGCAACTTGTGATTTTCTACCACAACCAGTTTCATTCCGTTGGGCAGTGTCGTCATTTGATATTGGCCAATCTGAATTTTCGGAGCAGGGCCGGCAGCCGGCACTATCGAGCGATCCAGTTTGCGTGAAGAATTACAGGCAACCAAGGCTATTGCCAGTACAACTTGTATTGTGAGAAAGAACTTTTTCATGGTTCGTGAATGCTTATTAGTTTGATGAGTTGCGAATTAGTTTTCTGAGAGTTTAGGATCATTCAGGAAATAGAGCACAACTCGGTTGTCTTTGGTGTAATACTTTTTAGCAGCGTTTACAAGATCATCCTTCGTCACCGCATAATATTTCTCGATTTCAGTATTGATCAAGTTAGCATCACCGAAGTACATATGATAGTTTGCCAAACTTTCAGCTATTCCGGCAACAGAGCCATTGCGCGAGACAAAGTCATTTTCAATTTGATTGCGCAACTTTTGAAATTCCTTATCTGAAATTGGCTCTTGTTTAACGCGCTCGAATTCTGCGTTCATGGCCTCCTCCACTTTAACGGCATCAATACCCATATTGGCCAGGCTATAAGCCAGGGTCAAACCGGGGTGTTCCGTGTTATAGGTAAATGCGCCTGAAAAAAGTGCCACTTGTTTTTCATCGACCAGCGACTTATTCAAACGTGAACTTTCACCTTGCGACAAAAGCTGGTTGAGCATATCAATTGCATAATATTCCGTTGTTCCCTGCGCCGGAATATGAAATGCCTGAACAACCATCGGCAATTGGTCTTTACCCCAAACTGTATCACGAACTTCACCTTTATTTAAAGGCTCTACCTGAGAAGGACGTGGCACCTCACCCTGACCCTTTGGAATGGAAGCAAAGTATTTTGAAATAAGCGTTTTGGTTGTGGCCACATCAATGTCGCCCGCTATGTTGAGCACAGCGTTGTTTGGCACATAAAACGTTTTATAGAAGTTAATGAAATCCTGTTCTTGGGCAGCATTGAGATCTTCCATGCTACCAATCGGAGGCCAGCTGTACGGATGCACATCAAAAGCATGATCGAGGGTTTCCTGAAAGAGCTTGCCATAGGGCTGATTGTCTACACGCTGACGTTTCTCTTCCTTCACAACTTCGCGCTGGGTTTCAATACCAATCATTTCGACTTTCGCGTGAAGCATGCGCTCACTTTCCAGCCACAGACCAAGTTCCAGTTGGTTACTTGGCAGGAGCTCGTAGTAAAACGTTCTGTCCTGTGATGTGTTGGCATTAAGTCCACCACCTGCATTTTCAACGTATTTTGAATATTGACCTCGACCTATGTTATCGGAACCTTCGAATAACAAGTGTTCGAAGAAGTGGGCCATTCCGGATCGTCCGGTTGTTTCATTTTTGGAACCAACATGGTACATCACAGTAACAGCCGTAATTGGTGTGCTGTGATCCTCATGTAAAATAACATGCAAGCCGTTTTCGAGTGTGTATTCCTCGAATCGTATGTTTTGCGCCTGCCCTGCTGTCGCTATTGTAAGCGCAGCTGCTGCAGATAAACCGAATGTAAATTTCATAAGTGAAAAAATTAATGCGTCCAAATTAGCGCAAAGGAATCAGAAACATGTATCTGCCTGTGGAATGTTGAATACTTGACTTTTCGACGACTGCGTTAAGGTCTACTTCATTAAGATTCCATGAATACCTTGCGCTCACAAAAGCAGCTATGAGTATTCTAGATATTTCACGCCCAATTGCGTGCAGCGACGCTGTAGCATTTGTGAGGTCAGGAGATTTGCTCTCCATTTCAGACGAGGCCATCGGTCGACTGCAAAGCGTACGCAACTACCTCGACCAAAAATCCGCCAATCCGGACACGCCCATTTACGGCGTGAACACCGGATTTGGCTCACTATGCAATACCGTCATCGCTGCCGATGATTTGAGTACGTTGCAAGAAAATCTGCTACTATCACACGCCTGCGGAATGGGCGAAGAAGTGCCCTCGCATCTTGTAAAGCTCATGCTTTTACTGAAAATCAGAGGTGTGTTGTATGGAAATAGTGGCGTGAAAGCAGAGACGGTAGCGCTCATGATTCAATTGTATAATCACGACATTCTACCTGTTGTGTATACGCAAGGCTCGCTGGGAGCCAGCGGAGATTTAGCGCCTCTTTCACACCTGTGCCTGCCATTATTGGGTCATGGCGAAGTGAACTTCCGCGGGGCTCGAATGCCATCAGCACATGCACTTCAGTCATGTGGATTATCGCGTGTCACTCTTAGCAGCAAAGAAGGGTTAGCCTTGATAAACGGAACTCAGTTCATGAGCGCCTACGCTACATGGTGTGTGGCTGAAGGAGAGCGTCTATTAGAGAGGTCACTTTCCATTGCTGCTTTATCACTCGATGCATATGACGGACGCATAGAACCCTTCGATGTGCTTGTGCATGCCGTGCGCCCGCATGCAGGTCAGCGTTACGTGGCAAGTCGCATGCGCGATTTGCTGAATGAAAGTCAAATCGCTTCACAACCAAAGAAACATGTACAGGACCCCTACAGTTTTCGGTGTATTCCACAAGTGCTGGGTGCCAGCTACGATGCGATACACTATGTAAAAGGTGTGATTGAAACCGAGCTCAATTCGGTGACTGATAATCCGCTCATCTTTATGGACGAGGACAAGATAATATCCGGAGGGAATTTTCATGGCCAACCCCTTGCTCTCTCGATGGATTTTTTAGCTATCGCACTAGCTGAAATTGGAAGTATTTCGGAGCGTCGCACCTATAAACTAATTGGCGGTCAGCGTGGCTTGCCCGCCTACCTCGCGCCGGATGCCGGTCTGAACAGTGGCTATATGATTCCGCAGTACACAGCAGCCAGCATTGTTTCGCAAAACAAGCAACTATGCACACCCGCCAGCATCGACACTATCGACAGTAGCAATGGGCAAGAAGACCATGTCAGCATGGGCGCCAATGCAGCCACAAAGTGTTTTAGAGTGCTTGACAATTTGAAAAAAATACTTGGCATTGAATGGATCACGGCCGCACAAGCATTGGATTTAAAACGTCCGCTTCAAAGCTCTCAAGCGATTGAGGCTATCCATGCGGAATTGAGGACAGCAGTTCCATTTCACACCATCGATGTGTATCAAGCGGAACGAATGCAAAAGGCCGCTTCCATGATTTAGAGACTATTTGCCGGCGCCTTTCAGGACAATGGCGATGGTATAGAACAAGATTTTGAAATCCATAGCCAGTGACATGTTTTCGATATATAACACGTCATACTTCAGCCTTTGGATCATTTGGTCCACATTTTCTGCGTAGCCGTATTTCACTTGTCCCCACGAAGTAATCCCCGGACGAACTCTGTGTAAGTGGCTGTAGTGTGGAGCACGCTCCATAATTAGATCAATGAAATAGCGACGTTCAGGGCGGGGTCCAACCAAAGACATCTCACCTTTCAACACATTGTAGAACTGCGGTAACTCATCCATTCTTGTTTTTCGCAGGAATCGGCCGAATCGGGTAACTCTATTATCGAAGGATGAACTAAGCTGCGGACCATTGGCCTCTGCATTGGAAACCATTGTGCGAAATTTCACTATTCGAAAGGGCTTTCCATGCTTTCCGATTCGTTCTTGAAAATAAAGTATCGGACCTTTGGATGAATATGCAATGATGGCTGCAATCATCAGCAGAAAAGGAGAGAGTATAATGAGCGAAAACAGCGAAACGGCAATATCAAGAAAGCGTTTAACAGAGAATTGCCACTGGGGCATTATGTCGTGGTTAACACGAATAAGCGGAACACCGTAAATGCTATTCATTTTTACCGAACCGCTCAGGATATCGAACATATCCGGAATAATGCTAACCTGGACTTCCCAACCCTCGAGCAGGTGCAGAATACTTTGAAGATCTTTGTGATCGCTGCTTTCGACTGCAATGATGACCTCTTCGACATCGTGCAACTCAATTAGCCTGGGCAAGTCATAGTACTTGCCGAGTAACGGAATATGCTGAGCAAGGAGATTATCTTGCCCATTTACGCGCACAAATCCCACGAAATGATATCCGGGAGAATTCTTCATTGCGCTGATTTCTTCATACAGACTAAGTGCTCGATCGTATCCACCCACTATAATTGTATTGAAACCGATGGTTCCCCTGTGCACGCGTGATACTGTGCGTGATGTGAGGATTAAACGCACCGACAAAGTCAAGAGAAAATGCGTCGACAACAGCAATAAAAAAGACTTGTAATACTGCCTGTAATATTTGATTTCGTCATCGAGTAATAACACAAAAAAGATGATGATTACTCCAATGATGGTTGCCATCGTCACTTGCGCTAGTTCCTTCAGACGGTGTCTTCGAAAAATGGCTACGTAATGACCACTTACGCCATATAATGTTATCCAGAAAAGCGGAACAAGGGTCAGACCGAGAACGAAATTAGCATCGAAATCCAGGTTAACCGAAGCGCCAAATTTTATGGGCTCCAGATAGATCTTTCTGAATAAATAAAGTATGGTCCACGCCGTTGCCGCTGTCACAAAATCAGCGGTTACATACTTGGCAATCTGGCGTGTATTATTCATACTTCTTACTTCACAATTTTGATATCATCGATATAAATCTGCGGCGACAAGGCCTCTCCTGCCGTGCATTCTATATACAATCGATAACTATCTGTATTCGGATATTGTGAGGCTACCATCCCTAAATCCATGTAAATTTTATTCCACTCAGGGTTGGCGCTATTGCCATCGTGTGTTGGAGTAAGATACAGCACGGGTACTTTCGATGAATTACCTCCATTAATGGTGTACACCCCAACTACAAAGGTGTTGTTGCAGCTATAATCCATCTCAAGAAAAGCAACAGCACCGGCATCCAATTCAATATTGGTCTCATCTAGATAGGATAAAAGAGCCTCTCCGGCGGGAAGGGTCATTCGTACGCATCGAACTCCCGACGCAGCAAGAGCAGGATCATTTAACAGCTCCATTACACCGCTGTTAGCCGTTGCCTCTACGAAAGTGTTACCCGTCTCAAAATTGCGAGTAGCATCGACCAATGCGCTACTTAGATACGAGAATTGCGGTTCGATTGTGTAACGCCCCCCGGGCTCGATAAAAAGTGCAGTATCGAATGAGGTGTAGAAAGGATAGCGAATACGACTGGTGCCCATACCATTATTTTTTATGCCCGGAAATACAGTAATGGTTTGCATACCGCTTTTCAATAAGGGAAGGGAAACCGGTGTGTCTACAATTCCGAGAATGTCGCCATCCGAGTAAAACCAGAGCTCAGAAATAGCGGAACTATTGCTGCCCTGATTGGTAAGTGTAGAGAGTGATACGTCACCGGACTGCAGAAACGCGGGTAGTTGATTCACATCAGACCGACTGCAGGCTGATATCAAGAGCATTAAAAACATCCACCGGGATAGCCGCATAAAATTCCGCAAGAGCAATTAAAAGGTTGGCAAATTAAGGCATGCGCGATGAAGCGCAGGCTAGCTAACCATTGAAAACTGAAAAAATTGCGTCTGTGGATAACTTATGATTCGCCTAGTTGAAATCCTTCGGTGGCTGAACTTCCGGGTCCTGTATCAGAACATGTTGAGCCATCTTCTCGAGCACCTGCAGTGCGACCTCCAGCGCTCGGGTTCCGTCTTGCAGGGATACCTCCGGAAAATCGTTCGTATGAATACATCGGGCGAGTGAAGCAAGTTCATCGCGAATAGCATTCGAAGCGTTCACAGCGGGCTTATCGAACAATATTTCCTTGAAACCTTTATTCTCACCCAAATCAATGCTCACCGAAAAAGGATCAGGCTCGCCTACTACTTCCTTCATGCGCACTATTTCAGCTTCCTTTTCGAGAAAATCGACAGCGATATACGCGTCGCGCTGAAAGAATCTGGTTTTACGCATGTTTTTAAGCGATATCCTGCTGGCCGTCAGATTGGCTACACAACCATTGTCAAGCTCAATTCGTGCATTAGCTATGTCGGGGGTATCACTCAAAACAGCTACACCACTGGCCGAGATTCTTCGTGCATTGGCGCCCGTAACAGCTAAAATGATGTCGATGTCGTGTATCATGAGGTCAAGAACCACCGACACATCCGTTCCACGCGGATTGAACTGCGCCAAACGGTGAGTCTCAATGAATCGTGGTTGATTCAACTGATCCTTCACTGCCCGAAACGCCGGATTAAATCGCTCCACATGACCGACTTGCACTTTAATACCCGCCTCTTTGGCTAAACTGATGAGCGCCCGTGCCTCTTCAGAAGTATTGGTAACCGGCTTTTCAATGAAGACATGCTTGAGGCTTCGAATAGCGAGCGACGCACTCTCAAAATGATTGCCCGTGGGAGTCACAATATCGACTACATCGCATGCTTCTATGAGTGATTTGGCATTGTGAAATGCCATTGTTCCGAACTGTTCTGCCGCCTGTTTGGCATTCTCGGCATTGGAATCAAAAAAGCCAACAAACTCATACACATCCGGTAATTCCAGGATACACTTCATATGAATTTTACCCAGATGTCCGGCACCCAGAACTCCTATTTTCAGCTTATCGGCCATGCAACAAAAATTCATCTTCCTTGAGTCTACATTCCATGGTTAATTTTTAATTTTCAACAGCGCATAGCGAATGAAACAAGCCATTAGTTTTAGCGACGACTATGCTGGAAGATTCATATAGACATAAAGGACTTAGAAAGAAGCTCATAGATGAGCTCAAGAAAATGGGTATTCATGATCAACGCGTATTGGATGCGATGAATGCTGTTCCGCGGCATTACTTCTTAACCAGTGCATTTCTGGAATTTGCATACGATAACAAGGCCTTTCAGATTGGTGTTGGGCAAACCATTTCCCATCCGTTTACGGTTGCAACACAGTCGAGCTTATTGCAACTTGAGCCTGGCATGAAAGTGCTCGAAATAGGCACGGGAAGCGGCTTTCAGTGCGCTGTTCTCTGTGAACTCGGAGCAAAAGTATACTCGATTGAACGTCAGCGCGTACTGCATATAAACGCGAAAAATCTGTTGGAGAAAATGGGGTACAAGCCCTATCTCAGCTATGGTGATGGCTTCAAAGGCTTACCTGCAATGGGACCGTTCGACCGAATAATTTTTACATGTGCGGTTCCCAAACTGCCGGAAGAATTACTCCTGCAACTGAAACCGGGCGGCTTGGTTGTGATGCCATTCGGTGATGGGGAAATTCAAAAAATGATGGTTGTCAAAGAAGAAGACGATGGATCATTTTCGACAAGCTATCACGGAGAATTCTCTTTTGTGCCCATGCTGGAAAAACGCACCTCTGCTCATTGATTCAATACATGAATTCCCATGCGGTTCGATAGCCCCCAATGGCTTCCACGTATTCCAGAAATTCGGCGAAGAACTTGTCGTTGCCGAGAGTAGCACTGTCACCAACCACCACAAGCTTCATTCGTGCTCTGGTCATGGCCACGTTCATTCGCCGGTAATCACGGAGAAAGCCTATCTCACCTTTATCATTGCTCCTCACCAGACTGATGTAAACAACATCCCTTTCCTGGCCCTGAAATGAGTCAATCGTGTTAATGGTAAAACCCTCCTCACCCGCAAATTCCTTTTGCAACAAATCGACTTGAGCGCGGTAAGGTGAAATGACGGCTGTACTCCACGACTCTGCAACCTGTGACTTCAGCTGATCGATGTGCTTTCGGACAATGTTCGCTTCATCGGGATTACAGCGAGAATCACCTTCATCACCCGCTTGTTCTTCAAAACCACAGCCGGCCGTATCGATAAATTCGACGGGGAGAGACTGCCCGAGAAGACGACCCGCCACTGATTCATGTGCTACCAGTTCATCCCGGTAAAACTTCCGATTGGAAAAAGCCATGATACTCGCATGCATGCGATACTGCACCTTCAATAAAGCGGCATTTCCAATTCTCGTGATACCCTTTTCTAGCAAGGTAATAGTAAGGCCCTTTGATGCCGCTTCCTGACTTTTCACAGTGGGTGGTAATTGATGCGGATCACCGGCCATAATGACACGATCAGCCTTTAGAATCGGCACCCAAACTGCAGGCTCGATACCTTGGCCTGCCTCGTCAATGACAACGGTTGTAAATCGCCTTCCCGATAAATCATCAGATGCTGAGCCTATCAAAGTGCAGGCAATAACTTGTGCTTCGTCGAGCACTTTCTGTATGAGATATGATTCCAGTTCACGAGCCTCGCGGCTTATTTGTCGGGCTTCCTGGAAAATGAGTTTCCGTTGCTCCGCCTCCTCCCGTCCAAAAGAGCGCTTATACTTACCGCCCATTTTGCGAAGATCCAATGCCCGACGTTTGAGTTCTTTTATTTGCTTGAAATCCTTTTCACGCTGCAACAGCACATCGAGAGTTAGAGCAGTATTGTCGGTTTCAACTTTAGCAAGATTACCAATTCTCACAACACGCAAGCCTTTGGAAGCAAGGGATTTCGCCAGGTGATCGGTTGCTGCATTGCTCGGGGCACACACCATAATCTGTTTCTCTTCGCGCAAGACCTCGAAAACAGATTCTACAAGAGTTGTTGTTTTACCCGTTCCCGGGGGACCGTGCACAATAGCTACATCTTCAGCAGAACAAATTGATTTGAGCGCCTCGTTTTGTGAGTCATTCAAACGAGTTGAAAGCTGACCCGTGAAAGACTTGAATGACGGCGCTGTATATCCAAGCAAAATATCACGAAGATGTTTCAATCGTCCCTTCTCAATATTGATGAGAACATTGAGCGCCTTGAACATTTCGTCGTATGTGCGTGTATCGAAGAGCAAGTTGACACCCAGCTTGCCATCGTCAACCCAATCAGGTAATTCGTCTACGAAAAAGGAAATCTTCATTCGCTGGTCATCTGTGTAACCAACTATACCATTCAAAAAAGAATCGGCATTTCCATCAGCTGCCGAAAACAGACTGACAGGAGCAGCACTTTGAAATTTATGCTCGAGGCGATCGCCTGGGTTTCGTTCCACCACGATGAAGGGATAAGCTCCAATGCCATATCCCGTCTCCACAATGCGCAGCGGGAACCAGGTGATTCCGTTTCGTTTTCGCTCTTGAATACCCGACTGTTTGAGCCACGCGTCGTGCAAGGCATAGTCTTCCCTTTGTTCAATACGCAGCGTGGAGGCAAGTTTCCCTAATTCTTCAATGGCGTCCATATCAAAAGTGCAAATATGGTTCGGGTAAAAAAAAAGCTGCCGGTTAGGGCAGCTTTTATATGCTTTTTATTCAAACTATCGGATAATAGTGAGGTCACCCGTGAAGTATTCCATGCCGGTATTTTTGTTTACACCCACAATGAAGTAATAAACACCGTCCGGAGCGCCATCAGCATTCCATGATCCGTTGTAATCAAGATCTTCAAAAATAAGATTACCCCAGCGGTTGTATATCTGACAGGTGCTTTTCGGATATCTACCAATACTGCTTACATCAAAGGTATCATTATCACCATCACCATTTGGGGTCATGATATTTGGAATGAAAAGAATGCATTCCTCCGGCTCGAACCGAATAACTATGGTTCCTTCTTGTGTGCATTCCTCCTGTTGCACATGGATGACATAGACACCCGGGATGTTTGTGTTATAGGCACCCAAATCATAGAAGCCCAGTGAGTCGGTTTCGTTATCTGAATAATCACCCAGATTGGCATAATGATCCCATGACCAGATTACATCTTGCAACTGGTCATCCACAATGATATCGACCGGCAATGTTTCCGCACATGGACGCATTATGCGGTCCTCTAAAATGAGTGGAGGAGCAACATAATAATCGACCGTGTAGCTGGTGCTGCATGCTGCTTCAAAAACAAGCAACTGATAGTGTCCATCGGTATTCACTACGAGAGTATCGTTGTTTGCACCAAGCACCGGATCACCATCCAATCTCCAGTCATAAACCGCATCGAGATTTGCCTGAGGTTCACAATTCAGGGTAACGGGGTATACAGCATCACAATCGTATTGAGGAGACAACGTGGGAACTAAAGGAGCCACAAGAAACACAGTGGCCTCATCAGTGCCTGAGCAATTTTCAAGACCGATGGCAGTAACCGTCACGGTGTATGTTGTTGCTTCCGTGATATTGCTAACGGTAGGTGACGCAACCACGCTGCTTGAAAGGCCTGTAGCCGGTGACCACGAATAAGCGTATGGTGCGCCGGGAACTGAATTTTCGATGATTGCTTGCAGTTGATTATTCTGTCCCGTGCAAAGAGGCACATCGACTACGTTCACATCCGGAGGAGCAACAGCCGTGACTGTAACTTCCTGAGTGAATTCGCATCCAAAATCATTGACTACCCGATATTGAAAGGTATAGTTACCCGGTGTGGTTGGATTGAATACAGCCCAGTCACAATCGGGGCCTATTTCCGTGAGTGCGTTTGGCTCAACCCAGTAACTGGAGTCGCAACCTGTGCCAACAACAGGCGTGAATTGAAGGACGTTGGGATAGAATTCCGGAGCAAACTGAATTCCGAATTCAAACACATAACCGTCATCAGCACCTACTACGTCGCAAACTTCCAGTGTCCAGGTTCCATTTAATGGGCAACCAATTAAATCCGCAAACGAACCTTCGGGTGAATAGTCACCTGCCGGAATCGGAGTAGCACCTCCTCCACCGATATAATCCATCCAAGATTGAGTCGCCGAATTTGTAAACGAATACACAAAGCCGGTTCCGGGCACTCCATTATCAGCCTGATCCGGAATTCCTAGATTGGTACCTGAACCTCCGGCCTCCGGGAAAATACTCATCACTTCGCCGCTGGGGCAGATGATATTGATGAGAATATCACCAACGTAAGAGTGTTCTATGCTAAAATAAATACTACTGAAATCACTAATATCATCTACTACAGCTGTACCGAATTGATTAAACGTGATATCTGTTTCCAGGCAACCTTGGTTATCGGGAATGTAAATACCATTATCAAAAACAACACTGTTGTCTTCGATCCACGTTATTGATTGACCATTTTCAGTTTCATTGTCGATTGTGGTGTCACCGGTTTGAACGAACTGGTTCGTTCCTATAAGAACCGGGTTACCGGTACAGAAATAGTCTTCACTCACCGTCAAGTCAAATTCAAATGGTGTTGAAACCAAAACAACGACTTCGGGGATATTAGCGCTCTGACATCCGTTGCTATCCTCAATATAGAGACGCACGCGATAACCACCCGGCTCGTTGTAAACATGCTGTACAACAGACCATGTTTCAGTATCAACAGTGCCATCGCCAAAATCCCATGTGAAATCCGCCAAAGTAGCACCTTGTGTCCAGGTTGAATTCCCTCCGTAAAACTCTACCGCTTCTCCGGGACAAATTTTGACGGTATCAGCATCTGCATAGATGTCTGCAATTGGGAAATCACAGGGTACACCGCAAATAACTCGTATCGAAAAATCTCCTGTATTGTCATCAGAATTAGATGTAAAAGTCACCGTCAGACATCCTGATACATTGGAAGCAGATGGGCTGATGGTCTCGAACAACAATTCCTGACCGTCATACTCTCCAATGAGTGGAGCATTCGTATCAGGTCCATCGTAGATCGCCAGTACGTCTCCTACCGACACGTCAAACCCGATGAAGTAAAGATTCACCTGCGTTTCAGGAGCTGCAGGGCAAATGGTTGTTTGATTATTCGAATTAGGGCCATACGGCACTAAGCCACCGTTGGAATCGTGCATGATTGCATCGCAACCAATATAGGTGTCACCATTACCGATATTAAATACTTCCGACTGCGCCCAGGCACCGAAAGTTGCCGTCATAGCAATGACGAATGAAAGTACTTTTTTCATGTTACTTGGTCTGGGATTTTGCATTCTTGGTTACACGACGCTTCCATTCTTTCTGCATCTGCTCTTCTGAACGGACAATTAGTAGGTATTGATTTCCCGAAGTCGTCTGTACCGGGAGGTTTTCGCATTGCACGGCTTGCTGGGGAAGATTGAAAAGCAGTGGATTGAAATCAGCAACCATGGCGTCGGTCAGCGCAACCTCATTACCGTTTACATCCGTTAAAACATACCACGATGTTGTTTCATTTTTGAGTTCCTCGAACCAACACAACTTCTCAGCCCGAAACTCGAGGGCTGCTAATTCCTGTTGGCTAAGCGCAATCAGTTCTTGGGTGCTTCGGGCTTGCTGCACTCTGACAGCAGGGGAGCTTTGGGCGTTTGTGCTGAAGCACAATACCACGAAAGCACACGTAAATAGGAGTGATTTCATTCCTTCTTTCCTTTTTGGTTTGGTTTACTAGACAATGACAAAAATAGCCGTC
>Ga0169931_10005443_pt1 | contig 19405 bp, 11 predicted proteins | sample Kivu_15m_20L_FD_129675 | JGI IMG/M metagenome (GOLD analysis project Ga0169931, IMG submission 129675) | Freshwater microbial communities from Lake Kivu, Western Province, Rwanda to study Microbial Dark Matter (Phase II) - Kivu_15m_20L... | ecosystem: Environmental > Aquatic > Freshwater > Lake... | reverse complement strand
CGCCTTGGCGATCAGTGCCTGTTTGGTGTCGCGGAGCTGCAGAAAGCGGGGAACGACGTCGTTACGATAGTGGCGATAGCGGCCGAGCAGATCGCGATAATGGAGCGTCATCTTTCCCCCCACGATCCGCGGATGTGCCCCCGCCAGACCGCGGAGCTCAACCGCGACAGGGGCTGACAGAACCTCGAGGTCATCGATCGAGCCACGAAGGATCAGCCAAGCGAGTTCCTCGCGGTAGAGAATGCTCGAATCAGGGTCCTCTGGCAGCGGGCGCTCGACCGTTTCGAGAAACGCCTCTGCCCAAGTCCGCGCCAGGACCAGGGCTTGATAAAGGCTCGTGCTCGTTCCATCTCCGGAATGCTCCGGAGCGTCTACGGCGAACTGCATCCGCGCCGATTCGGGGAACGACTCGCGAAACTTCTGGTAGAGCGCCACACTCTGCTGGCTCGCCACGATCGCTTCCCCGCGGACCCGCTGGGCAAAGATAAAAGCGGCAATTTCCGCGGGGGGATTTTTCGTAAAAAGTCCCTCCAGCGGCGCTGCGGTCAGAGCCTTTTCGATGCTCCGCTCAAGCGAGTCACGAAATTCGGCTGCAGGACGGGCCTGTGGAAATTTTTTCGCAATCCTGGCAAAGCCCTCAATCCACTTCGCGAGCCCTTGGCGCTCGGGAGCGGAAAGAAGAAATTCCCACCAGATGTTCCCCGCCGCGCGGAGCGCGGGCTCGAAACGCATCAGCCCGATCTTCGCTTCGAGCTCCCAGAGGGTTCCGAGAATCTGCGCGGCATCGTGGTCGTGGACCCCCTTGGCATACCCTTCGCTCAAGCGGCGTCCGCAGGCTTCGGTCACCGCTGAGAGCGGCTCGGTCCGGCCGAGACCTTCGGTAAAAAGTTCCGCAGCGAGATATTCTCCGCGGTAAAGCCGCTCATTTTCGCTGATCAATTCCTGCTGCCAGAGCTCGCGGGCAGCCTCGAGTGCAGGATCCTCCAAGGGTTCAAAGTACTGCGTCCCGGTGAGATGGAGGCAGAGTTTGCCCTCGCGAAGAACCGTCGTGAGATCCATCGGCTGCTTGTTGACAGCAAAACGATGTTTGCCCAGGCGAATCGCCTCCCCGCCCGCTTCGAACAGCTCCTGCCGATCCTTGAGCTGGCGGATCGCATCTTCGCGAACCGTTTTCAGGCGACTGCGGAGGTCTTCGCTGCGGACCATATCTTCCATCGCCACCAATTGGTCGACGATCCCACGCAGCTTTTCGACCATCAGGTCGGATGCAAAGAAAGCGTGAATGGCCTCGAGTTGATCGAGCCGTGCAACCCGTGAAACGATCCCCGCAAGGATCCGCTCCGCCGCTGCGCCGAGCGTTTCCGCGCGGCGGTTACGAGCCTCGACCAGCTGGACCTTCTTCGTTTCGAACGCGTTGTAGAGCTCTTCTCGCTTTTCCGTGAGACGGACGACGAATTCATCGAACTCCGCAAACTTTCCTTCGATCTCTTCGAGCTGAATCATCAGTTTGGTGAGATATTCATCGCATCGCTGCGGTGTCTCGCTGACATCCAAGTAACCGGCGCTCGTTTGATCGATCAGCTTGAGCTGCGAAGCGAATTCCGCTCGCCCCTCAGCCCCCACAAGGTCGCTCAAGCAGGCTTTGAGTCGACTGCGGATGCGGTTCAGATCGGCCAGCGAAGTGCCGATGCGGTCGATGATCCCAGTCCGCTTGGTGGCATCTTCGATGCGGAGGTTCGAGACGGTCTCAGTCAGCAATTCAAGCTGACCCGCCGCCTCGTCGATCTCTTTCTCTAGACCTCGCCCCTGGACGACGGTCTGGATATCGGCGATCCGCGTGGCGAGCGCCACAGCGCGATGCTGGTAGGGCTCGAGAGCTTTTTCGGTGAGGAGGAAATCGACGCAGCGGCGGCTGAGCCGATCGGATTTCTCGGCCAGGGTGGTTTCGAGATTACTGATCTGCTGCAGGTCGATAAAGCGGATCTCACGAGCGCCGATCACCTCACCGCGCGATCGCCGCAGTTGGGCGAGGTGCTTGACATAATCATCGATGATGTCGAAGCGCGCCCGATCGATCTGTTTGACGAGTCCCTCGACCCCCTGCTGCAGTTCGGTCATTCGCTGCTCGGCCTGGCGGCGGACGCGAACGACTTTCTCGAATTCCTCAACGGCTGCCGAAGCCGCCTCGCGGATCAGCGCCAGCGGCTCGTGGAGATGAAAGGTTTCATCTTTATCAAGCCAGAAATAGCTGTCCAGCACGTCGGTCGACCGCTTGACGAGGTCGACATAGAGGCCGTCGTAATTGTCATCCTTCTCGATCAGAGAGAGGATCTCCGCGGATTCAGCCATGCCACGAACAAGATCTTTATTGCCGATCTTGAAGAGCATCGAATCGGTGTTGCTGGCGGGGATAAAATCGGCACCGACAAACGGGGTTTGCCAAATCTGAATAGCATGGTGCTTTTGCGGCTCGTCATGGCTGCGAAAACAGACCATTTCCCCACGCTGAAAGAACGCCTGGCCACTGCAAATGTGAGGTGTCTCGACTCGCTGGCGGATGACGTTATAGCGGAGCTGGATAAAAATCCCGCTCTGCCTTCCATAAAACAAATAGAGGTAATCCTCGCCGTTGGATGCGGCCAAAGTCCGTTCGAAACGCATGTCCTGCAGCCCATGATCAAACTGCTTTGCTTCCCCTGTTTGCAAATAGTAGCCCCCGGGATAGATAATCCCATGATCATCGGGGAGCAGAACGCATGCATCGGCGATTTTGTCGATCCGCGTGACACGATTGACTTTCGCGTTATAGACAAGGTAGCGAAAGATTTGCTCTTGATACGGGCGGATCTTCAGCAAATAGAGATTTCCCAGCGGGGCATAAAAGATCTCGGCATCATCGAGGGTCTGGTCTTTATTGTCGACTTTCTCGGCATAGATCCCCAAACCTGATTCGGTGTTGTCCTCGACCTTAATCGTCAGATCGCCACCGATACATTCGACAAACAAGCAATCATCGATGGCGATGTGCGGGTGTTTTCCGTAGCGATGCTGGTCGCGGGTGGTGCGGACCCACTGAAATTCATGCTGCGGTGGATCGCGGACTTCATGCTCGCTGCGATTATCGATGTACTCGAGCGGTTGGTCGTCGTTTCCAGCGGGGAGCCGAAACTTGAAAGTCTTAATGTCGGTGGTGTTTTTGCCGACGCGAAAAACAAGGTAGAGAAAGGGGCCGCTGGTAATGAAACGGCGGAGATAGGTCCCTTTGTAAAAGCGGTAGAGCTCCTGAAAATCGCGCTGGAATCGCTCGTCGCGAAATAAGGAATTCAAGGGGAGGGCGTGGAACTGATGGGCGTCAAAGCGATAGACCGCCAGCACGTCTTCCAGATGGGTCTCGGTCTTGAGCCCAAACTGGACGTTGTACCCAAAGAGAAACCGCTCGCCGACCGCCGCCAAGTCACAGGGGACGCAGTTATGCTCGGTCGTCACCCGGACAGTTTCCAGCAATCGTGTCTGGATGTTTCCAAAGACCGCGCCACGAGCCTCATTGAGCCGGGCGATGCGAGACGTTAGATCGTCGGCCGCAGCGCGAAGGCGTCCACGGAGGACCTCGTAGGTTCCAGCATCGAGGGCATCGTCGGAGGACATTGAATTTAATTTCCTCCGCGAGTGCCCGTTTTCGGTTTCCCTTCAATCATCGGCAGCGGTTTGTCCGCAAGACCCGCCGAACCCGCCATTCCGAGCAGCGCGTTCAACTGGCTCCGCAAATCATCGGTTTTCGCAAGCCCGAGGAGCTTGGCAATGAGCGCCGCAATCGAGAGGTCTTTGACGTCGGTGGCGCTCAGATTCAGCTCTTCAGCAATCCCTTGCAGTTTCTCCCGAAAGTGATCGGCGTTTCCATTGAAGAAGGTCTCTTTGATGTCGGTGGCCACGCGGCTGTTATAGACAAACCGGTCGATGGCTTTGCCCCCTTTAACAGCCGAGGTGATTTGATCAAAGAACTGGCCATCGCCGCCGACGATATCGATTCGTGCGGCACGCAGCGCCTCGCCCACCACACCCGCTTGAGATTCGGCGATGTCCCGCTGGGCCTGGATAGCAGCGATCTCGACCGCTTTCTCTTTCTCGAGCCGCAATTTGAATTCCTCGTGTTCCTTCCCGACGCCATCGAGCTTTCGCATCGCTTCGGCCTTCTCGGTGATCCCTGTCGCTTCGCTGCGGAATTTCTGCTGCATCACTAGCGCCTCGGCAGCCCCTTCCTTCTCAATCGCCGCCGCGCGAGCTTCCATCACGCGGACATCGGCCAGTCCGAGGGCTGCGGCTTTGGCGGTTTCGGCTTCGGCCAGCATCTTTGTCGCTTCGGTTTCTCGCTCCGCTGCATCGCGCTGAGCCTGAGCTTCAATACGGATTTTTTCGGCGAGCATCTCTGCGGCTTGCCGCGCTGCCTCGGCCGCCTTGACCTGCTGGATCAGCGCCTCCTGGGCCTTCATTTCTGCGGCAGTTACCTGGACCACTTTCAATCGGTCCGCAGCCGCTTTTTCCTCCGTGTCCTTGATTCGTTCCTGCTCTTCGACAACGGCCCGTTCGACAACCACGCGCTCGCGAATAACCTCCTGAATATTGCGGTTTTCAATTTCGATCGCTTTATCTTTTTCGACTTTCGCAATCCCCACGACACGTTCCCGTTCGGTCGCTTCGAGCATCCGATCGCGCTCGACCCGCTCGAGTTCCACGGCATCGGTTTTTTCCTTGTTGCGAAGGGCCACAAGGACTTGCCGAAGCTTATTTTCCTCGGCAATCCCCAGTTCCTCTTCGGTACTGATTCGCGCTCTTTCGGCGTGCAAACGCTGTTCTTCCTGGACCTTCGTCGCCGCCGCATGCTCGCGCGCAGAAATCTCGGCAATCTCACGCCGCTGCTTTTCCACTGCCTCGACACGCTGTCGCTCGAGTTCCAGAATCGTCTCCTCCGCTTCGACGTCCTGCTTTTTGAGGGTCTTTTCCTTGTCGCGAGTGAACTGGTTCTCCTTGACCTTTTCGGCAGCCGTGAGTTCCGTAATCTTTTTAATCCCCTCGGCATCGAGAATGTTGTTAGGGTTCAGCAATTCCAGCGGCGTCTGTTCCAAATAATCGATCGCCGCATCGTCGAGGCGATAGCCATTCAAATCAGTCCCGATGACGCCAAGGATTTGATCTTTGAACTGGTCTCGTTTGTCATAGAGATCGACGAAATCGAATTGCTTGCCGACCGTCTTCAGGGCCTCGCTGAACTTGGCATCGAAGAGCTCGCGGAGGGTGTCGATTTGGCTGGCCCGCTTGGCTCCGATCGACTGGGCAACCTCGCGAATTTCCTCTTCGCTGTTATTGACGCGGATAAAAAAGGCAACCTTGATATCGGCGCGAATGTTGTCGCAGCAGATCAAACCCTCGGAGCCTTGCCTGGCAATTTCAAAACTTTTCAGGGTTAGGTCCATGCGCTCGCTATGGTTAAAAACAGGAATGACAATCATCCCACCTCCGGTGACGACGCGCATGTCTTTTCGCCCCCCGGTGACAATTAAAGCCTCATCGGGACCGACTTTGACATAGAAAATGCTCAGCAGCGTGAACACGGCCAGGAGCAGCACAAACACCACCGCGCAGACGATGACCGCGGTCTGCCAAGAAAGCAGCTCGAATGCAAGCAGTTGGAAACTCATCAGGGTGCCTTTGCAGAGGAAGATTGAACAATGTAGGTCGTGGTCTCTGGATCATAATCAACAATTCGAGCACGCTCGCCTTTCCGCAGGATTTCTCCCGTCGTGCGGACGTTGAGCAGGAGGGGTGCGCCGCGGGTGCGAAAGCGGACACGGCCAAAAGTCGGCGATGCCTCACCTGTCTCAATCTCGCAGTCATGCCCGACGATCTGTTCAGGTCGATACGGCGACGCATGCGCGAACCACTTGCGCAGTGGATTGGTAACGATCTTTGTGAGGCCCACGGCGATCACCAGATTCCGCGTCGCCAGCAGCAGGCTGATACCGAGCGTCGGTGGCCCATGATGCTGGCGGTCATAGGCGACCCAGATCCCCAGCGACAGGAGCCACCAGAGAAGAGCGAAAATCACGAGCCAGACAAAAACCGGGAGGCTGCTGAGGTTGAGCCAACGAATCGTCACCGCTCCGAGCGAGGAACCGGTGTCGATCCAGTCGACTCCACCCGCCTCGGCCTCAGGAACCTCCAGTCCATAGTCGAGCAACCCGCCGAGCAGGAGCAGACTGTAGAGAAGAAGAAACGAAACCAGGAGGCTCGCGGGCCATACCGGACCGGTGAAGAGCGTTTGGAAAAAATCCGTCCAACCAGCAAACATGGCTGCTCGATCCTCGAAAGATTCAGTGCGGACTCTCACCCCTTAGGCAACGAATAGATTATCGCAGGGCGCGCGGCGGGAAAAACTTTCGGTTTTTCACATTTTCAGGCCTCAGCTCCGCAGCAGCGGAAACCCGCTGCGAGCAATCGACAGGCTGGGCGGCGCGCGTCGCGACCCCGCCGCATTAAGCGTACTGGTCTCCCGTCCAGCCGCTGGGAACCACCGGCGATGCGGCGGTGGGTGTTTGCTCTCGGAGGTGGAGCAACTGCGAACGGAGCCGAGCCCAGCGTGGGTCGAGCATCCCGACGAGCCGGCCGGCATCGTCGACGACCGCCACGGGTTCCTCAAGTCCGCCGAGCGCGGACGCTTGCTTGGAAAGCTCGCCTGGGAAGGTCAGGGAGGGAGCCTGCGGATCGGCCAAATCCATCGCACTCAAGTTCCACTGCATCGCTTCCGCAGCGGCCACGGCCGCAGGTAGATCGATCCAGCCGAGGAAAAAATTGTCGACTCCGACAACGGGAAGGGCAGCGCTGTCGATGCGGGAAAAGCGATCGAGAATCATCGGCAGCGAATCGCTCGCCAAGATCACTTCCTGCGGACGGACCATCGCATTTTCGATCCGAATACCGCGGTACGCTTCGAGCAGCTCGACCTGTCGCGCTTCGACCCACCCGGCATAGCCAATGAAGGCAGAGATCAGCACCATCGGGGCATGGTGGAGGTAAATGCCGAGGGTCCCCATACCGATCGCCATCAACAGCCCGATCCGCGCGGCAATCCGCGTCGCGCGGCGATAATCCAGTAGGGCGGCAAGGATCGCGCGCAGGACCCGTCCCCCATCCATCGGAAAGGCGGGGATCATGTTGAAGAGGACCAGAACGGTATTGACGATCATCAACCAGCCAAACGGATCCTCTCCAATCTCTTGCAGCGCATATTCCAAAGAGTCGAACTGGACATTCTGGAAACGAAAAAAGACAGCGATCAGGGCCAGCAGCGCGATGACCACATTGACCGCCGGCCCGGCGACTGCAATGAGAAGCTCTTGGGAGGGCTCGCGCGGCATTCGTTCCAGCCGTGCCAGACCGCCAATCGGAAGAAGAGTGATGTCTGCCGTCTGGATACCAAACCTCCGCGCCATCAAGGCATGTCCATACTCGTGGAGGGTCACACAGAGGAATAAGGTCAAAATTTGCAGGACTGCGATTCCAGCCGTTTGCCATGACTGATCTTCGGCCAGGCCACTGAGGGCGACCAGCAGGATCAGGAGCCAGAAGGTCCAGTGGATAAAGAGATCGATCCCCAAAAAGCGGCCGATCTTCAGACGATGCGAGATTTTTCTTCGAAACATCCTTTTATCATAGCAGGGAGCCGCGGCATCGTCAGGCTGCTTTGGCCGCTGACGAATCGACGAGGCTCCGCAGGAAGGGATTGCGGAGTGCGACTTCCCGCAGGCTCCCGCTGTCGCTCACCTCCCCCGCTTCAATCACCGCAATCTTATCGACCAAAGCTAAGGTGCTCGGGCGGTGCGTGATCATGATCCCGGTCCGACCGACGAGAAAGGTTGCCAGGGCATCGTGAATCAGGCGCTCGCTCTCCAAATCAATCTGGCTGGTCGCTTCGTCAAGAATGAGGATCTCTGGATCGCGGAGAAAAGCGCGGGCTAGCGCGATTCGCTGCATCTGCCCACCAGACAAGCGGACACCGCGACCCCCAATCTTTGTTTCATATCCGTCGGGCATCCGCGTGCAGATGAATTCGTCGGCAAAGGCCTGCTGCGCCGCGCGAATCGCTGCTTCCCGCGTTGCCCCAGGGGATCCAAAACGAATGTTATTGAGAATCGTCTCCTCGAAAACGACCGTACGCTGCGTGACCAGCCCGATCCGTCGCCGGACATCGCGAACACGCATCTGCCGCAGCGAGACCCCGTCGAGCGAGACCGTCCCTTGCAGAGGATCGTCGAAACGGCAGAGGAGGCTGACCAGCGTGCTCTTGCCCGATCCATTGGGACCGACAATCGCCCAGCTCTCTCCATGGGGAATCTCCAAATTCAAATTCCGCAGCACCAGCGGCCCGGAAGGATAGCGGAATTGCACATTCTTCAGCGACAGTCGCCGATGGGGACGCGGGACCGTTTTCGGCTCGGGGGGATCGGTCACGCGAACCGGTTGGTCGATGACTTCCATCAAGCGTTCCGCGGCGGCAATACCCCGCTGCAAATTGCTCCAAACATCGCCCAGCTTCTGCGCGGGGTCCGAGGCCCCGATGAGGAGCCCAAAAAAGAGAATCATCTCCGTCACGCTCAGCGGTGTGTCGCTCATCGGAATCCCAAAAATCGCTACTTCGCGGTTCAGCACGAGATATCCAGCCGCCAGCAAACCCACACACATCATCGATGTCCCAAGCGATTCGTTCGCAAAGCGGCTGGCCGCATTATAAAAAGTGACCTTCATCGATTTGCGATAATACTGCCGCGCGCTGCGACGAAATCGCGCCCGTTGCTGGGCTTCGGTGTTGTAGGCACGGACGACGACAATCCCCGCGAAGGTCTCGTTCAGCATCCCATAGAGCTCCGTCATCTCTTCCATCACGCGGCGGCTGGTGCGGCGAATACTGCGGCTGAGCTTCTGGATGACAAACCCAACCAGCGGGGCAATGATCATGATCAGCAGCAGCAGCCGCCAGCAAACGAGTCCCGCCCCCACCAAACAGACAATCATCTTCAGGGGCTCGCGCAGCAACCGCCCAAGAACAATACTGACCCCCATCGATAAATCATTGACGTCCCCAGTCAGTCGACTGGTAAACCCCGCCGCTCCCGAATCCCCATAATGCTCCGGATCATGGCGGAGCGCTTTGCGGAAAAACTGTTCGCGCACCTGGAGCGCCGCTTCCTGGGAAAGATCCTGCACAATCAGTTGATTGATCGTCAGGGCGGTCAGCTTGACCAACGTCCCACCCACCAAGAGGGCCACAAGGAAGACAAGCGTCGGGTACGGAGCATCCGGAAGATAGCGGCTGGAATAAGGTTCGATCGAGCGGAGGCGGGAAGCGGAAACTTCGTAAGCCTCCGCCGCGCGAGTCGCGAGCTCCTGCTGCCAGCGGAGCGATCGAAGTTCGGCCTGGAGCCGGCGGAGCGAATCGCCTGCTTGAGAACCTGCAGGCCCAGAAGCAGCAGGCCCAGAAGCAGCAGGCCCAGCAAGCGCGGCCAGTTTTGCATCCACCTCGTCAGCCTGGCCCGCCAGCGTTTGTGCCTCAGTCCGCTTTTCTTCTGCGAGCCGCGCCGCGTCGTCGATCCGCTGCTGGACATAGCCGGCCGCGCCATGCCCCTCGAACACGACCTCGATGAGGGGAAAGATCGCAGAAATATTCAGCCCCCAAAGGAGGGCTACTAAGACCGAAGAGCAAACGCACAGGACCAGCGCCCCGCGACGCCGAAAGACCCCTCGCAAAACTCGTGCAAAATCCCTCATAGATGGTCATCCCTGACCCGCTTGACGATCGACAAACAGTGATTCCGGGGGGAGAGTATCAGGAATCGTTGATTGAAGGCAAGGCGAACGGCGACTGAGAAAAACCTACCCTCAAAAGAATTCTCCCGAATTGCTACGCTGCGATCGGCGGAGAATTTCGCTCCATTTGACCTTTGCAACCTTCGGAAGTGCCCAATTGTTCGAACTGGGCATGGAAACAACCGTACTGCTCGTTTTTCTTTTTGGTTAACTGGTCATTACTTTGGAACATCCGCTGCGGCTCGATAAAGCGGCAACAGCGCTGGCGACGGGGGTTCTCTGCTGGTCGAGTTATGCCATCCACTCCGGTGGAGGGGCTGAAGGGACCCATCAAGTTGAACACCAGTTGCTCGAAGCGCTCGGCGAGCTTTCGGGAATTTTGTTCTTCCTCATGGGGGCGATGACGATTGTCGAGCTCGTCGACGCGTTCGAAGGATTTTCGCCCATCACATCCCGCGTCACGATGACCAACCGCCGCGGCCTGATGTGGTCGGTCTCGTTGTTGACTTTTTTTCTCTCCGCCGTGCTCGATAACCTGACGACAACACTCGTCATTATTTCGCTCCTGAAAAAGCTGGTCGCCGACCCTCAGGATCGCTTGAAGCTTGCCGGTCTCGTCGTCCTCGCAGCAAATGCCGGGGGTGCCTGGACGGTGATTGGAGACGTCACGACGACGTTGCTGTGGATCAAGCAGCGGATCGATCCGGTGGATGTGATGTTTGAGCTCTTCATCCCCAGTCTCGTCTGCATGGTTGTTCCGTTGCTCGTCTTAACTCCTTGGACCAAGGGACACGTGCGACGACCGAAGGAAGCGGTCGATGGAGGGAGTCCTCACGCCCCCGGTTCGATTCCTCGGTCGCGGCAGACGATCATTTTGGTGATGGGTCTGGCAGGTTTGATTGCCGTGCCGATTTTCAAGTCGGTCACGCACCTCCCGCCATTTATGGGAATGATGCTTTCGCTGAGCGTGATCTGGTTGGGTGCTGAGCTGCTGAACCACAGCCTCCCTCCGGAGGTTCGTTCAAGCACTCAAGTCGTCTCGGTGCTCCAGCGGATTGACCTTGCGAGCGTCCTCTTTTTTCTCGGAGTTCTCCTGGCGGTCTCGGCACTGGCGGCGACGGGAACGCTCAAGGCGGCAGCCGTATGGCTCGACGAAAACGTCGGCAATATGTATCTAGTGGCAATGTTCATCGGCCTCCTCTCTTCGATTGTCGACAACGTGCCGCTGGTCGCTGCAGGGATCGAAATGTACGACTTCCCGGTCAATCACCCCTTCTGGCTGAATCTCGCTTACTGTGCCGGCACGGGAGGCTCGTGCTTAATTATCGGTTCCGCAGCCGGGGTCGCCGCGATGGCGCTGGAGCGGAGCCACTTCTTCTGGTACGTACGGAATATCAGTTTCCTTGCCCTGCTGGGATATCTTGCCGGGTTCGCCGTCTACTACGCCCAGCAGATGTTCTTTGGCACGACCGGTTCGACGCTCTGAGCACCGAACCGGTGATGAACTCCAGGTCGGCTCAGCGCGAAACCTCAAACGCATAAATCGTTGTCTGCCGATAATTTGCTCCCGCCTGTAACCAGGTCGAGGGGAAATTATCGTGATGAACGGCGTCGGGATAATGCTGAGCTTCGAGGCAAACGGCGGAGCGATAGGGATACGCCTTTCCCTCTTTACCGACCTGTGACTTAAGAAAATTCCCGGAATAAAACTGCAATCCGGGTTGGTCGGTGGAGACGACCAAAGATCGTCCGCTCTCTGGATGCCGGAGTACCGCCACACGACGGACGCTGCCAGCGGGCGAAGAGAGGACGTAATTATGGTCATAGCCCAAGGAAGGGGTCTCCGTGAGGGAGTCGATTCGTTTGCCGATCGGTGTCGAGGTTCGGAAATCGAGGGGAGTGCCGTCGACCGAAGCAATTTCGCCGGTGGGAATCAGACCCGAATCGGTCGGGGTATACGAGTTGGCTTCGATCATCAGTTCATGATCGAGCACTGTCGGGGCGCCAGCTCCGGCCAAATTGAAATAGGCATGGTTGGTGAGATTCACAGGAGTCAGCAGGTCGGTGGTGGCCTTGTAACTGATGACCAGCGCCCCGGCATCGGTGAGGACGTAGCGGACGGAGGCATGGAGGTTTCCTGGAAAACCCTCTTCACCGTCAGGGCTGAAATAGAGGAACTCGGCTCCGACACCATCATCGAGTTCCAGTGCTACTCCTTTCCAAAGAACCTTGTCAAAACTCTTCCCGTTCCCGCCATGGAGCGTGTTGCTGCCATCATTGGCAAAGAGGTTGTACTTCAACCCATCGATTTCAAAACTCGCTCCACCAATACGATTGCAAACACGGCCAACCGTGCAGCCGAAGTATTGATTGGAGTCTGATTCGTAGCCGGCAACGTCATCAAACCCGAGCACGACGTCGGCTTTGTTTCCATCTTTATCGGGCATCAGAAGCGCACGCAGGGTCGCCCCGCGCGTGATGATATGAGCCTCAATCCCACTGGGACTCTTGAGGATAAACTGGTCCACCTGCTGACCGTCCTTGGTCATTCCAAAAGGTTCCACGGTCACCGTTCCAGCGGCGACGACAAGGGTTGCAGAAAGCATCCAGAAGATGCACGAAACGAGGAAGTGACGCATCGATAAGGACTCCAGGGGTGTCGAACGAGGAACGATCTCTCTAAGCTAAAAGCCTCTCCGAAAAGGGGTCTGACCCTTTGGAGGCAAGTCGATTTCATTGGTTTTTGGACCGCGCCGGAGAGGGTCAGACCCCTTTTCGGAGAGGCTCTAAGCCAGCGGCAGCGCGGTTGGCTTGGGTGAACGGACAACGCCGATTTCTCGTGCGTCAAACGTTGCTTGCACGAAATCGACAATTTGTTCAGGGGTTTCGAAATACTGCTCATAGCACCAATCGTCGTCGTACTCGCAGCCATCGGTGCTGTACTGGCGACAGATTTCAGGACGCGTCTCATAGATCCCGCAGCGATAATCATCGCGGAGATGACGGCAGGTGGTGTGCACCAACAAGTACCACGTCCCCTCGTCGGTAAAGACTGTCGCGCGATCATGAAGGAGATACCAGCGGATAAAATCGAAATCACGACGCTCGGTCGGGGTCTCGATCGGGAGCGCGAAATAGCGACAGCACTTGGCAGTGCAGTGCTCGCACAGATTGACACCTTCGGGGATTTCGTCGCGACGAGGCTTGCTGGATGTGAGCTGGGGCATTGGAAAGGGGGATGCGGCAGGGGGGATCGGGTCGGCAGCCTGAGGGAAAGCAAGGAAAAGCGACCGGTTCATCTTCTCCCTCGATAGGTTACTCTAAGTAGATGAGCATTGTCAGAGCCTCGCGGGAAAGTCCGCGCGGCGTTTTTTTCTCTCTCCCCTGGCAGCCTGTGTGATGGAAGTTGTGATTACTGCGCTTGGTCCGGACAATGTAGGTCTGGCCGATCCGATCATTCATTGCTTGACCGGCCAAGGGGCGCGGATCGAAGAGATCCAGATGTACGACCATGACGAGGAGCAGCTCTTTGCGATGCTCTGCCGATTTGAAATCGAGCCGCAAAAGCTCGGTTTTTTGCGGGCCATCATGCCCCAAATCGCGGCGCACACAGGCCTCGCGATTCGAGTCTGGAGCCCGGACCAACGGGAAGCCAAGCCGCGTCTGGCGATCTGTACGACCTACCTCGAAGAGACCCCCCGCGCGGTCCTCGAGGCCGTGAGTCAGGGGAGGATTGCGGCGGATGTCGCCGTCATTCTCGGGAACCGCAAAAAATGTGCTCCGCTGGCCGCCCAGTATGGTGTTCCATTCGAGTGGATTGGGGATGGCGATGGGCATGCCGACGACGCAAAGATGGTTCGCTTGCTCGACCAGTATGACATCGATTATGTGGTGCTTGCCCGCTACATGCGGGTGCTCCCCGCCTCGACCTGCTGGCAGTTTGCTGGTGGGCGGATTATCAACTTGCACCATGGATTGCTCCCCGGGTTCCCCGGATTCCGCCCCTACCATGATGCCCATGCGGCGCGGATGCTCTCCTTCGGTGCGACCTGTCACTTCATCATCCCCGAACTCGATGCGGGGAATCAGATCATTCACCAGCGAACCTACTCGGTTGTACCGGGGACACCGCTGAGCGAGATCATTGCCCGCGGCGAGGAGGAAAATGAACCGGAATGCCTTGTCGAGGGGGTCCGCCGCGTGGTCGCCCGCGAAGTCCGGCTTCATTTTCATCGCGTCATCGCGCGGCGCGTCGATCGCGCTACGTTGTTAGCGGATGGTCGGGGAGAGGTTTGACATCCCGTTGCCCTGTTCAAAGTTCTCGATCTTGGCGAGCCGGCGGCTATGCCGCCCCCCTTCAAACTCGGTTCGCAGCCAGAGCAGCACCAGTTCATCAATCGGCCGATCGCCGATCATATCGCCCGGGAGGCAGAGGACGTTCACGTCGTTATGCCGCCGTGCCATTTCGACCATTACTTTTTCATAACAGGCGGCAGCCCGCACGCCGGGAAATTTATTGGCCGTGATCGCCATCCCGAGGCCTGTCCCGCAGATGAGGATGCCGCGATCGACGATCCCCTTGCTGACCTTCCCCGCCACCACAGCAGCAATATCGGGATAATCGCACGCTTTGTTTTCGAAGGTCCCTTCGTCAGTGCATTCGTAACCATGGCTCTGCAATGTTTGAATCAATCGCGGGCGGATGGCGATTCCCCGATGATCACTTCCCAAACTGATACGCAACATCGTTGTGCTCCTGAATCATCAGGGGTTTGATGGGGGAAACCACTCGCCTGCCAGCCGCTGTGACCAGACTTCCAGTTGCCGATCGATCTGCGCAGCGCACGCTTCGTACGCTTCGACCGGGGCACCAACTGGATCGGCAACATCCCCACCATCGATGCGGAGCGTTTTCACGCGATGCTCGGCATCAGGGAATTTCGCCAAGATCGCGTCGCGATGCCCCCGCGTCATCGTCAGCACCAAGTCGGCCATCGCCAGCAATTGCTCGGTCATTGGCTGGCTGCAGTGAGAACTCAGATCGAGCCCCCGCCGCTGCATGACTTCGACCGCTTGCGGACTGGCGCGGTCCCCCTGGAAGGCCGCTAGTCCAGCGCTCACCACACTGACCGACCCCGGCTTGCCGGTCACCTCATCGAGTCGCTTCCGCATCAGCACCTCAGCCATCGGACTGCGGCAGGTATTGCCTGTGCAGACTAAGACGAGCAGCGGCTTCGCAAATTTGTCGATCGCCTCGGATTCCACAACACCCTCTCGGAGCACTTCGTATTGATTCCCCACAATGCGGACGACTGTCGTTGGACCCCCGTACCGCGTCGGACCATCTTCCAGCACTAATGGTATCCGATTCCCCGCTCGTCGCGCAAACGACGTGCCGGTCGTCGCAAGCGTTCCGTCTTCGCCGCGGCCACTGGCAATCACAATCGGTCCAGCCAAAAAACGATGGACCTGCTGGAGCAACCAATGACCGACAACGCGGATCGCCACGAGGCCCGCTTCATCCATCAGCAGCCGACGAACTTCGAGATCAAGACGCGAAGTCGCGGAATCCTCCGCATCGCACTGGACCAAAAGGGTCACCGGCCCCGGCCAACAGCGCCGCGCAAGCCGCTCCGCAAGCGGCGAACCCCGATTCATATAATCCCACGCTGCATGCGAACTCGGGACCAGCAGCTCCAAAGTGTCCTCGCCACAGCGACAATCAGCCAGCGACTCGCCCGCCAGCCGCTTCACCGCCGAGGGCACGAGTCCGCTGGCCGCAATCCCGTAAAGAGCATCGGTCGGGAGCCCGATGAGTCCCCCTTCGGCAAGCACCTGCACAGCCCGATGGACGAGATCCCGCGGATCTTCAGCGCGCTGCAAATCGACAAGGTTGGGCATGAGGAGCCGTCGAATCCATACGAATGTCCCCACCCCTACGACTTCGGATCATTCCTTTGGGGGGGCTGAAAAGTGACGCTTATTCTAGAATCGAGGAACAGTGCTCACAACCGGGAGAACTGCTTTACACTAAAGCGGCTCCTGGTCGCCAAGTGTTTTCAGTGATTTACCGATGATTCCTTCGCCTGCGACTGCCCGAATTCGCTCACGACGTTGCTTTCTTCGCAATGCCGCGGCGGCATCGCTGCTGACCGCCACCGCGGGCTGCCTTCCATCCCCTGGAGGCCTCGGGGAGGATGCTCGGCCCGCAGCCATTTGGGGACGCCGCGGATGGAGCCCCGGTCGCCTCCTGAAGCCTCGGGCCCTGGCGATCGATGCCGCCGACCAGCTCTACCTGGTCGATACTACCGGACGCATTCAAGTCTACAGCAGCCAAGGGGAATATCTCCGCGGGTGGAAGACACCGGAGACGGAATTTGGCCGCCCCACGGGTTTGTCGATCACCCCCGACCAGCAGCTGCTGGTGGCTGATACGCATTACTTTCGAATGCTCGTGTTCGAACTCGATGGGACGCTGCTTCCGGAGCGGACAATCGGCGGGACCTCGGGTCGTGCCCCCGGCGAATTCGCCTTCGTCACCGATGCCGTCTGTGACCGTCGCGGTATTTATTACATCGGTCAGTATGGAGACTGGGATCAGATCCAGCGATTCGATCATGACGGCTCCCTGATCGATGCCTGGGGTGCGACGGGGCGCGAAGCGGGGCAATTCCTCCGCCCCCAAAGCCTCGTTCTTTCGGAGGACCATCATCAATTGTGGGTCGCCGATGCCTGCAATCATCGCATTCAAGTCTTCGATATCTCGACGCGCACCGCCCCGCGCCTTGTCCAGTCGTGGGGACGGGAGGGGAAAGGTCCTGGGGAGCTCTATTACCCCTATGATCTCGCCATCGCCGGTGATGGTTCGATCTTCGTCTGCGAGTACGGCAACCAACGCGTCCAGCGATTCTCTCCGGCGGGACAGTCGCTCGGGATCCTCGGCCGCCCCGGGCATGGCGAGGGAGAATTCTATCAGCCGTGGGGCTTGACGTTCGATTCCCAAGGACGACTTTTTGTCCTCGATTCCAACAATCATCGCGTCCAGCGCTTCGATCGTTTCGCATGATCCCGCGCGAACCGCGCGATCGTTACTGACGGGTCCGATCCTGAATCCCGCTGAGGATCGCTTCCTGGACCTGCGCCTCGATCGCCAAGGTTCGCGCATTGAGTGAAAAATAAGGAAGGCTCGCATTGAAGATCGGTTGATTGTTCAGGTCTCGATGTTGGACGATCGCGGGGGTACCATCGAGCAGAAACCGGTCTTTACTCGAGTCATACGCCATGCGATTGGCGGTGCCACTGACCAATCCGCGCTCGCTGAGAATCCGAAAGGCAACGCCACCGAGCGCTTGCACTTCCCACGCCAGCGGCTGGAACGACGACCGAATCACCGGTGCCCGTGCCAAACGAAGTCGATCGCAGTCAATCGTTCCCTGACGGAGCTGCAGCTGCGACATCGCCGCGGCATCGAGCGCTTGATCCCACCCGGTCACAATCCCCATGCCGACGCGGACTCCATGAAAGAAATCGATTTGCGAACGCGCTAGATTCCCCTCAATCCCCCCACTGTAGATCAAGTGCGTGGACGACAATGTTCCCTCGGGCGAAATCGATCGGAGCGGACTTTTCTCATTTCCCGCAGGAATCCACGAGCGATAAGAACCCGGTCCCTCTCCGGTAAGCTCGCCGGTGGTCGCGAAGAAATCGAGCCGTGGGCTCTGCAGCAGATGCTTGCCGGTCACCTCCCCGCGGGCACTCCGCTGGAGGGCGAAAACCTCAACCCCCTGCACTGAGTTCTGCTGCGCTGCGTTCTCTTGCACTGAGTTCTCTTGCACTGAGCCCCGCAGTGTTACCATTTCGACCGCGGCCTGTTGGGCGGAGGTCGGATCGACGATTTGAATCCCACGGTTGAGCATCACTTTCAAATGCGGTGTGGTCGCCGCGACTTCCCACTCGCTGCGTTCGGTACCGACGAGCACCTTTCCTTGCAAGCGAACCTGATTGCCAATATCGATCGACTGTCCGTCAAATACCGCTTGCCCGCGGAACTCGCATCGTGGTGGCGCAACCCACTGGACTTCGACCGAATTGCCTCGCGGGATGAACGACGAGGGCATTTGGAAGGTGCCTTGCTTGTCGATCACAACGCGGTTCGATCCCCCATCGATGCTGACCACTGGTCCTTCAAAAAATCCGTCTCCCAGTCCAATCCGCGACGGTTGACCGGCGATCTGAATCTGGGAGCTCGTACCATCGTGAATCACGCGGAGCGTCTCGCCGCGAAATTCCATCGGTAAACTTCCCTGCACGGTTTGCAGTGGATTGACCAGCAGCACCTCCTGCTCGACGCTCACATCGTAGGCGAGCACTTCGGACTGGCGCAGCGAAACCAGCGCACTGATCTGACGACCCCGCAAACTCGGTCGTGGACGAGCGACGGGCTGGGCCACGGGTTGTTCGACCGGCGATGCCCCAGGCTCCCCGCGCAACCATTGCCGCATCCGCGGCCCGGTTGGGGCACCCAGCCGCGGTCCTCGACGCGCCGGCCCCTGGCCGGACACTCCATCCTGGCCAGCAACCCCGGTATCGTACGGAACATGATCGATGATCACAAAGAGCTGATCGGTCTGGGCTTCGAGCTGGGGCAAATCGATCCGTACATTCCCTTTGGCCAGCGCTCGCTGGACATTCGGCGGGTTTTTGCTGGCATCAATTTCCACGAGCAACCCGTCGCTGGAGAAACTCCCGCCGTCGGCCCCTTGGCCATGGACCTGGCCCTCAATCCACAAATGATGCAACCCTTCCTTGGGGACGAGCTTGACGGCCGAGTCCCATCGAAAGCGTTGCAGTGGAAACCCAGCGACAAGCGCCGTCAGTTCACCGGCTCCGCGGCAATAGAGTCTCCCGAGCGCTCGCGGGTCGCGCTGATCGAGCGTGTATTCCAGGCTCGTACCGGTCCAGCGAAAACCGCGATGTTCGAGGATTGCCGCGGGCGCGGTCCCTCGGACGCGGAAGGTCCCGGCCTGCAAGTCGACCCCTATCTCGCTGGCCAGTAAGCGGCTTTCCAAGGAGGGAACATTCGCTTCCACCGGCGCTCCCTGGGCGACAACTTTGCGGACAATTCCCGCTGCTTTCATCCCCTCGGCGCCACCAGACTGCTCGGTTGCGGGACCTGTCGCACGGAGAAAAGGATTCACCAGATGGATGTCGAGGGTGCGGCAGGCAAATGTGTCGACCTCGTCGGTCCCCCAGCGATGTTCAATCCGAACTCCCTCGAGCAAGCTGAGGTTAAAGGTCGTAAAATCAAAGACCACGCGGCCCTTGCACTGGACATTCAGCTCCGCCACCTGAGCGGGAACACGAGGTGGCAACGGCTGCCATAGCGGGCCTTCGGGAAGGATCAGCTGCAACTGGTCCAGGTAGATCAGCTCGAGCGAATCGAGGACCGAAAGTGGTGTTTCGGGGGCGGTCGAAATGGTCCCCCCGCCTGCCAGATGTATCGTCAGGTCGCGTCCCCGCAGCTGGGCACCTGCCAATTGCAGCGCCACTT
>Ga0169931_10005442_pt1 | contig 19407 bp, 10 predicted proteins | sample Kivu_15m_20L_FD_129675 | JGI IMG/M metagenome (GOLD analysis project Ga0169931, IMG submission 129675) | Freshwater microbial communities from Lake Kivu, Western Province, Rwanda to study Microbial Dark Matter (Phase II) - Kivu_15m_20L... | ecosystem: Environmental > Aquatic > Freshwater > Lake... | reverse complement strand
CGTGTGCAGATAGGCGCGGTTCAGCGCGTCGCCATTGAGCGCCTCGCCCCACCGACCGACCTCGCCCAGGGCGAACGGCACCACCTTCACGGGTCCCGCCTGCAGCGGCAGGTCGATCTCCTGCCGCGTGATCAGCCGCTCGCCGTGCTGGCCGGGACCGACCTCCCAGGGCAGGTAGGCGAATTGCGCGGCCAGGGTCGGCTCGGTCGGAAAAGTGGCGTAGTTCAGGTCGGCGTAGGCGGCCTGGGAATGCGCGAACCAGGTGAACCGGTCGCCCAGCAGCGATTCGCCGAGCCAGTAGTGGTCGAGCCGCGGCAGCCACTGCGTCTCGGTGAAAAAGTCGTTGACCTGCGCGTTGGCCTCCAGCGACAACGACCGGTTGTTGGCCAGGCGGTTGAACGAAATTCCCGTCCGCGGGCTGCGCCACTCGTCCCATTCCTGCTCGTAAAACTGCTCGAGGAACGTGCGGTCGCTGATCCAGCCCGACTCGGCCTCGACGATCCAGCCGTTCTCCAGCCGCTGCCGGTGCTCGCCCCGCAGCCGAAACCGGAACGATTCCTCGGGAACGATCGCCCGGCGACCGAGCCCCAGGTTGTCGAGCCCGTCGTCGTCCGGCAACGCCCAGAAGTCGAGGTCGCCCCGGGCAGGGCCGACGAAACCGAAGATCTCGTTGCGATCCCACGAGAAATCGGAGCCCAGACCGATGCCCCGCTTGGTCAGCAGGTCGGTGCTGATTCCCCACTCGGTGCCCTGCGGCGCGTTCCGCACGCCAAACAGCTGGTAAGCGTCCCAATCGACCATCAGCTGCGTCCCGAAAATGCCGTCGTTGCCCACCCTCACGTTGTCGACGAAGAACGAAGGCTTGGTCAGATCCGTCGACAGCGTCGGCCAGTAGAGCACCGGCACGCCCCCCAAGTAGACGAAGTTCCCCCGACTTTCGGCCGATTGGGCGTGCTGCACCGCGATGTCCTGGGTGGCGGGATCGATCATCGGCTGGCCGGTGAGCGGGTCGGCCGGCACGCTCTGCCGGTCCTCGAAACGGATTTCGTTCGACGCGAAATGGTAGGCAGGCTCTTCCAGGCGGCTGGTGGTCAGCAGGGCGTTGCTGGCCACGAACTGCGATTCGTTGAGCTGGCGAATCGCTCCCGCCTTGAGCCGCACCAGCCCCGGATAGCGGTACTCGCCCAAGGCCGGCAAGGGCGCGAGCAACTCCGCGTTGAGCACGACGCCGCTCTGCAACCGCACGTCGTAATACATCCGCTCGGCGTAGACGACGCGGTCGCCCTGCCGGAACTCGATGTTTCCTTCCAGATAAAACTCCAGCGGGATCTCCTGGCTCTGCATGCCGCCCCCCAACGCGGCCGCGTCGCCCCCCTGCGTCCAGATCACCGCGCGGTCGGTCGAGACGTCGATCACTCCCAAGGGGCCGAATTCGCCCGGCAACGCCGACGAGGGAAGCCCCTCCACCAAGAGCCGCACGCCGCCCGAAATGACCGCCGCCCGCTCGCCCGTCGGCAGCTGCGTCCACTGGATGTCGCTCGGCGCGTCGCTCCGCGACAGCAGCGTGAACCGCCGCATGCCGGGGGGCACCGGCGACGCAGGACTCGCCGCCGGCGCGAACTGGCTGTATTGGGCCAACTCGACCTGGCGCCGCCGGGCCGGATCGAAGTGCACCCGACCTCGCCCGCAGATCGCCGGCTCCGCGCCTTCCCGCGGTTCGGGCGTCGGCAGGCGGTGCTGCAACGGCGCCCGGGTCGTGAACCGCCCGAACCACTGCGGAGCGCGCTCGACGCCCAGCGCCGCGCCGCTCGGGTCGTCCTCGGCGGCCCCTCCCCGGTACGATACGGTCACCGGTTCCCGCGGACTCCCTTCGAAATAGACGATCGCCTGCGTGGCACGGGCGTCGTCCGGGTCGGGACGTACCCACACGACGGCCTCGGATCCGCGCACGTAGGTCAGGCCCTGATTGAAATAACAGTTCCCCTGCAGCCACCACACCTCGTACGGACCTTCTTCCCACCGCGCGCAGCGGTCGGCCGCGACGGTCATCGGCTGGTCGGCTGCCGGACGCGCCGCGCCAATCTCGCCGGCCCGCGCGGCGCAGCAAGTCCCGGTCGCCGCCAGCACGCCCAGCAGCAGTCGGCCGCACCGCTGCCGCGCCGCCGCCGCCCACGCGCCCCGCGCCGGCAGCCCCAACAACGGCAGCCCCAACAACGGCAGCCCCAACAACGGCGAGACGCCGCGCGCGCACCGCGACGCCGACCGCATTCCGCGGCTCGCGACCAGGCAATCAGGCATGTGCCGCGCAGGTTTCAGGAGAACGCCTTCCTGGCGATGCCACCCTGACGAGAGGGCCCACGGTCCGCGCCGCCTCGCCGGATCCGCGTCTGCGACCCGCTGTCGCAAACGATCGGCGCGTACCGGATCCCGAGCCCCGGCGCGGTCCGCACGCCGGGGACAAGGGCGGCGGATTATAAGGACGCCTCGCCGTTGGGGTCAAGCCGCCTTGGGCCGCTCCACTCGATTCGCAACCGCTTGTATGGCAACGACTTACAAATGTCCGCCGGCCGCGGACCCCGCCCCCGCAAGACCGCCGCGGCGTGCCCGAAGCCGGAATCGCCTCGCGGCGACCGTGGAGCGAACGCCGTCGTCGCGGCCGCCTCGACGGTCGCTCGACCGCGGCGGAGCAGGCCCCACCGCGGGGCGTCCCTCCGCGGGCGACACGCCGTCGCTGCCGCGGGGCAAAACGGGCCGAGGGCCTAGCCAGTCCGCGCTCCGCGCGGTCTGCTGGTCGCCTGCGGCGGGTCGCGCGCCGCGGGGTCGGCGGCGGGCGGCGGCGCGTGCGTTCGCCTGCCTCTCTCGGCGGCGCCGGCGTGGACGCGGCCGGCGGCAGTCCGCGGGACGTGCCGCTCGTCGCCCGGGGCGTCTCGCTCGGCGGGGCGGCGGTCGCTTCCGGATCCTTGCCGCGCGGCGCGGCGTTCTGCCCTGGTGACGCCATGCCTTCCGCCGACTTCGCCGGGCCTCGTTGGATCGCCTGGATGCTTCGTCAGCGGCGGGCTCTGCTGGGCGGGGCGACGGTCGTCGGTCTGCTGGCGGCGATGGCGGGTCGCGAACTGACGCTGGATCGCTCGATCGAGCACATGTTCGCGCCGCACGATCCGATTCTCGAGCCGTACCGGCGGCTGCAGCGGACGTTCGGCCGCCACGAAATCTTGTTGGCGGCCTACCCCGATCCCGAATTTGCGACGCCGGCCGGGCTGGACCGGGTGCGGGCTCTGGCGGAGAGGCTGCGCCGCATCGACGGCGTGGCGGCCGTGGTCACGGTGCTCGATCCGCCGGGGGCCGCCGACTTCGCCGGCGACCCGCGGGGGGAGGCCTTTCGCGAGGTGTTTGCGGGCTACACGCACAGTGCGGCGTTGGACGCGGGGGGCGCGATCTGCCTGATCGAGCGTCCGGAGCAGGGCGATCCGGCGGAGCGCGCCGCGGCGCGGCGCCGCACGCTGGCGGAGGTTCGCGCCGCGCTGGTCCCGCTGCCCGGGAGCGTGGCGGTCGGCGAGCCGGTGCTGATGGAGGAGGCGTTTGATTTGCTGGAGGCCGACGGCCGCCGGTTGAACACGTGGTGCACCCTGCTGGTGCTGCTGACGATCGTGGCGGCGTTCGGCAGCGTCCGCTGGGTGCTGCTGCCGTTGGCGGTGGTCCAATTGGCGCTGGCCAGCACGCGGGCGGTGCTCGTGCTGGGCTCGCTGCAGTTGAGCATGGTCAGTTCGATGCTGTCGGCGATCGTGACCGTCGTCGGCGTCGCCACGGTGGTGCACGTGATGGTGCGTTACCGGGACGGGCTCGACGCGGGCCGGGAGCCGTTGCAGGCGTTGGGCGAGGCGTGCGAGCAATTGGCGCGGCCGGTGCTGTTTGCGTGCTTGACCGACGCGGTGGGTTTCGCCTCGCTGATGCTGTCGGCGGTGGGACCGGTGCACGACTTCGGCTTCATGACGGCCATCGGCAGCCTGCTGACGATTCCGGCGACGGCGGCGACGGTTCCGGCGCTGGCCCTGTTCGGCCAGCGGCGCGGCGACCGCCGTGCCGCGGCGGACTCGGCGGCGGCGCCGCGGCGGCGGCGGCTCGACGCGGCGCTGGCCAGCGTGCTGACGATGTCGCCGCGGCGCGCGCGGCTGTGCGGGGCCGCGGGCTTGACGGCGGCCGCGGGGCTGGCTTTGGGAGCCGCCCAGCTCGAGCGGGAGACCGATTTCACCCGCAACTTTCGGGACGACAGCGAGCTGGTGCGGGCGTACCGCTTCGTCGAGACGCGGTTTGGCGGAGCGGGGGTGTGGGACGTGCTGCTTCCCGCGCCGGCGCGGCTGTCGCGCAGTTTTCTCGTCCGCGTGCTCGATCTGGAGGCGCACCTGATCGCCACGGCGCCGACGTTGGGCAAAGCCATCTCGCTGGCCGACGCCCTCGACGCGGGGCTCGGCGGTCTGCGGGGCCTGCAGTTGGAGGTCGCGCTCCGCGGAGCCCTGTCGTTGCTCCGCGCGCGGATGCCGGAGTTCATCGACGCCGTGTCGCAGGTCGATCCCGCCGACGCCCGTCCGTGGCTGCGGATCATGCTCCGCGCCCCCGAGCGGCTGGAGGCGGAGTCGAAGACCGAACTGATCGAGCAGGTGCGGAGTGCGGTGCAGCAGAAGTTTCCCGGAGCGGAGGTGACCGGCTACTACGTGCTGCTCACCGAATTGATCCAGAGCGTGCTGGCGGACCAGTGGACGACGTTCGCGGCGGCGACGGCGGCGATCCTGGCGACGATGGCGTGGGCTTTCCGCTGCTGGAAACTGGCCGTGCTGGCCCTGGTCCCCAACGTGCTGCCGGTATTCGCGCTGTTCGGCGCGATGGGCTGGCTGGGCCTGCGGATCAACATGGGAGCGGCGATGATCGCGGCCGTGTCGGTCGGTCTGTCGGTCGACGGATCGATCCATTACCTGATGGATTACCGCCGCCGCCAGTCGCTGGGCTGCTCGCCCGCCGAGGCGCTGGAGCAGGTCCAGAGCGCCGTGGGCCGCGCGGCCACGCTGTCGACCCTGGCGCTGGTGGTCGGCTTCTCGACGCTCGCCGCGAGCGACTTCGTGCCGACGATCTACTTCGGCGTGCTGGTGAGCCTGTCGATGATCGGCGGACTGGCGGGCAATCTCGTCGCCTTGCCGCTGATGCTGCGGGGCCTCCACGCGCGGCGGGGCTGAGCGGCTCGCCGGAGGAGTGCGCTGCGGCGGAGACTTGCGCGCGGCGCGGATGGCGGTCGGGGCGGCCCGCGTCGTGGCGTCGCCGCGCGGCGTTCACGGAACGTCCGGGTTCAGCGAGTACATCAGCACGTTGAGCGCGAGGCGGGCCGCGTCCTCGCGGGCGTAACCGCGGCATTGCAGCGCTTCGTGCTGCTCCAGGGCGCAACTGACGTCGTAGGGCGAAAAGATCACGGCCAGCCGGCCGTCGATCTCCATCCCCTCCAGTTCGGGTTCGACCTCCTGCACCCGGCCCCGCAGCGGCTGGCCCGCGATCGCGGCGGCCGGCTCGCGGCGGCGCACGCGGCGGAGGTCGAAGCCGCCGGGACGTTCGCTGAACAACGGATGCTCGATCGGAATCCGAGTTAACGGCCGATCGGGAAACATCGCCGCCACCTCCCGCCGAAACGCCTCGGCGAACGGCTTGCTCGCACAGATCGCATCGGCGAACAGCGTGCCGCCGTTCTCCAGAAAGTTCCGCAGCCGATCGCGCTGCTGCGGAGTGAACTGGAATTCGTGGCGGCCGTGGGCGAACGCCAGATGGAACCGGGCCAGATCGTCGTCGTCGGGCGCGATCGGCCGGGGGGCCGTGCTGACCCGCAGTTTCAGTTCGCCTTGGGCGGCGGCCCGCAGCAGATTGGCGAGCGCTCCGGGAGCGTCGTTGCAGCCGCCGCCGTGCACGAGCTGGGCGAGGCGGATCACGCCGCGGCTGCCGAGCACCTCGACGTCGGCCTGCTCGTTCGTGCCGAACGCGGCTTCTTTGGCTTTCGGCTCGCGGTTGGTGGCGTACGCCAGGACGTTGGCGCCGAGCGCCATGGCGTCGCCGATCCGCTGCTGGACGGCCGGCGGATAAGCGTCGATGCGGCCGCCTCCGTACAGCTCCCAGTAGCACGACAGGTCGACCTCGCAGAACACGACGCACGTGCGGCAGCCGTACTCCACCGTCCATAGCCGACCGACGTAGGGCGATTCGGGGCGGACGAGCTCGTCGATCCGCCAGACGGGATGCTCGGGCCCGGCGCGGCGGAGCCGGTACTCTTCTTCCGGAAAGACGCGCTGCAGCAGCCGGCGGACGCCCTGCTCGAAGTCGCCCCCGCCCAGGCAGCAGGCCTCGGCGAAGAGGAATCCGCCGCGATCGAGGTACGCGCGCAGCTTCTGCTCGGCGCCGTCCAGGGCCGGCGTCTGGCTGCCGCTGAGAAACAGCACGGGCGCCTGCAGCAGGTCGTCGGCGGTCGCCGGAAGCGGGTCGATCGTCTGCCAGGTGAGGTTGAGCCCCCACTGCCGTTCGAGGCGGCCGACGAGGTTCGCGAGGTCGCTCGGATGGCGATTCCAATCGTCGTCGGCTCCGTGCCGCAGCTTGGCGGCCAGCACCGGCCATCTCCCCTTGGAGAGAAACAGCAAGGCCAGCGCCGTCGCGATGTGCGGGTCGTCCTCGGCGTGGCCGGCCCCGACCCAATGGCGGCTGAACGCGTCCTGCTGCGCGATCAGGTACTCGGCGCCTTCGCGATACCAGTCGTGCTCCCCGACGAAGCGGCGGGCCGTGAGCCGGCCGACGCGTTCCAGGCCGTAGAGGTAGTAGTAGTGCCACTGGTAGCCCTGCCGCAGCCCGCCGGGATTGCGCTGCACCGAGAAGTTGCGGGCCAGCCAGGCCACGGCGCGGTCGAGCGCGTCGTCGTCTTCCCGCGGCAGGCAGCACAGGGGTTGCTCGCCTTCCACCTTGGCGCGGGGCTGGGCGACGCGTCCGGCGCAGATGACCGTGGCGCCGATGCCGGCGCAGGTCATGCTGCCCAGGCCTTCCCAGCCCGGCTGGTAGCCCCAGGATCCGTCCGGATTCTGGCACTCCTTCCAGTAGCTGGCGGCCCGCTGCCAGGTCTGGGGATCGACGCGCGCTCCGACGCGCTCGGCGTCGTGGAGGGCCAGGACGGCGAACTGGGAGTTGCTGTTGTCGCCGCCGATGTTTTGCGGGTACGACCAGCCCCCGACGCGGTCTCCCTGGGTGACTTGGGTTTTTTCGAGCCAGGCCACGTTCTGCTGGATCAACGCCAGGTCGCGTTGCGGCTCGGCGGCGCAGAGGGCCATCGTCTGCAGGGCGATGCTGTAGGTCTTGTCGAGCTTCAAGCCGCGGAGATACGCCAGCGCCCGTTGAATCTGCGGGTGGGAGGGCTCGACGCCCGCGTTGAGCAACGCCAGCGTGCACAGGCCGGTCACGCCGCCGGGATAGCCGGTCATTTCGTTCCAGGCGCCGCGGGCCGACTGCTCCTTGAGCAGGTACTCGGCTCCTTGTCGGATCGCCGCGCGGACCTGGTCCGCGGCGACTTCCGCCCCGGCGGCGGCCGTCCGCCTGGAGCCTGCCGCCGCCGCCAGCGCGAGCCCGGCCAGCACCCACCGCCTCGTCGCCGTCGCACGCCTCTGCGGCATCGCCCACCTCGCCTCGGACTGCGTATGAAAAAGCCGTCGTCGTCGCATTGTAGCGGCGGCGGCGGCGTGCGGGCCACCGCCGCCGCGGAGCGGGCCGGCGGGTCGGCGGCGGCGCGGCCAGGGCGGTTTGCGCAGAGTTTGCCGAGCTGCGCGCGCGATCGCCGCGGCGCGCGGCCGGCGGCGCGGCCCGGGCGCGATCATTGTCGCCCGTTCGAGGGGCCGATAGAATCCGGTGGGCTCGCTCGAGGCCCTCGACCGGACCCAGGAACCGCGCATGTCGACGCCGACCACACGCAATTTGGGCGATATTCTGCAGGAATTCCGCCAGCATCGCGGCGTCATGCAGCAGGAGCTGCAGAAGATCATCGTCGGCCAGGACGACGTCATCGAGCAGGTCTTCGCGGCGATCTTCACCCGCGGGCATTGCCTGCTGGAAGGCGTGCCAGGCTTGGCCAAGACGCTGATGGTCAGCACGCTCGCGCGGATCCTCGATCTGGGGTTCAAGCGAATCCAGTTCACGCCCGACCTCATGCCGTCGGACATCACCGGGACCAACGTGCTGGACGAGGACGAGCACGGCCGCCGGAGCTTCCGCTTCGTGGAGGGGCCGGTGTTCACCAACATCCTGCTGGCCGACGAAATCAACCGCACGCCTCCCAAGACCCAGGCCGCGCTGCTGCAGGCGATGCAGGAACGGGAGGTGACGGTAGGGCAAACCACCTACCCGTTGCCCGAACCCTTCTTCACCATCGCCACCCAGAATCCGATCGAGCAGGAGGGAACGTATCCCTTGCCGGAGGCGCAGCTCGACCGCTTCATGTTCAACGTCAAGATCGACTACCCGACCGCGGCCGAGGAGGAGCGGATCCTCGCTGCCACCACGCGGCAGGAGAAGCCGGAGGTCCGCAAGGTGCTCTCGGCACGCGCGATTCTCAACCTGCAGAAGCTGGTCGGCTCGGTGGCCGTCAGCGAGTACGTGATCAAGTACGTCGCAACGCTGGTGCGGGCGACTCGACCCCGCGACGCCTCCGCCCCGCAGTTCGTCCGCGACTGGGTCGACTGGGGGGCGGGACCGCGCGCCGGCCAGTTCCTGATCCAGGGGGGCAAGGCGCTGGCGGCCATGGACGGCCGGTTTTCGGTGGCCATCGACGACGTCCAGCGGATCGCCTTGCCTGTCCTCCGCCATCGCATCAGCACGAACTTCCAGGCGCAGGCCGAAGGCATGACCAACGAGGACGTGGTCCAGAAACTGATGCGGGAGATCCCCGCGCCGAAGATCGAGAAGTACGAGCGCTGATCGGCGGCGCGGCCGCCGCGCGGGGCCGCCGCGCGGGGCCGCGCGGGGCCGCTCCCGACCGGCCGTCTGCCGCCGCGCGGCGCCCGCCGGCGGCGGCGCCCGCCGGCGGCGCTCCGCCCCGACGCTCCGGCCCCAGGCCTCCCCCCTCGCGGGCTCCCGGAAACCTGCCATGACCGCCGTCGAACAGTATCTGAAGCCGGAAGTGATCCGGCAGATCGCACGGCTGGATTTGCGGGCCCAATTCATCGTCAAAGGCTTTCTCCAGGGCCTGCACGCGAGTCCGTTCCACGGCTTTTCCGTCGAATTCAGCGAGCACCGGAAATACACGGCCGGGGACAATCCCCAGGACATCGACTGGCTGGTGTACGCCAAGACCGACAAGTACTACGTCAAGAAGTTCGAGGCGGAAACGAACCTGACGGGCTACCTGGTCATGGATTTGAGCGGATCGATGGCGTACCGCCGCGATCAGCAGCTTTCCAAGTTCGAGTACGCCACCTGCCTGGCCGCCGCGCTCTCGTACCTGATGGTGCACCAGAACGACCCCGTGGGACTGGTGACCTTCGACAAGCAGATCGTCGACAGCCTGGCTCCCCGCTCGAAGCGGCAGCAGATCGGCAACATTCTGTCGCTGCTCAGCCGCCTGAAGCCGCGGGAGACGACCGACGTGGCGCACAGCCTCAACCAGCTGGCCGCCATGCTCAGCCACAGCAGCCTGGTGATTGTGTTCAGCGATCTGCTGACCGAGCCGGAGCCGGCGTTGGCGTCGCTGCGGCGGTTGCGGCACGGCGGCCACGACGTGATCGTGTTCCATATCCTGGATCAGGCGGAGGCGACCTTTCCGTTTGCGGGCCTCGTGGAGCTGGAGGATCCGGAAACGGGCGAGCTGCTGGTCGTGGACGCCGACGGCTATCGGCCCGACTACCTGCAGGCCCTGGGCGAATTCCGCGACGCTTTCCGCCGCGAGTGCCTCAAGAGCCGCATCGACTACGTGCCGCTCGACACCTCGATGCCCTTCGACCGCGCACTGATGGAGTATTTGCTCAACCGCCGCGCCTGGGGCTGATCCCCCGACCGCGGCCGTTGGGGAGCGTCCCATGGGATTTCTCTCGCCTGCACTGCTGGGAGGCGTGGCGCTGGTCGCCCTGCCGATCGCCCTGCACCTGATCATGCGGCGACGACCGCAGCGGCTGCCGTTTCCCGCCCTCCGCTTCGTCAAGCAGCGTTGCGACGCCAACCGACGCCGGCTCCAGCTGCGACAGCTCGCCCTGCTGGCCCTGCGGTGCCTGCTGATCGCCGGCATCGCCGCCGCGCTGGCGCGGCCGACGCTGCGGGGAACCGGACTTCGCGGCAAGCAGGCCGCGCCCCTGGCGATCGCCGCCGTCATCGACAACGCCCCGCGGATGGGTTACGTCCGCGACGACCGCACGCGCCTCGAGGCGGCCGTGGCGGCCGCCGAAGCGTGGTTCGAGCGGCTGCCGGACGACAGCGCCGCCGCCGTCCTCGATCGCACCCGCCCCTCGGCCGGCTTCGCCCTCGATCTGAACACCGCCCAGGCCCGGCTCCGCAACGTCCGCGTCGCCGCCCGCCCGCGGCCCCTGGCCGACGCCGTGGTCGAAGCGCTCGAACTCGTGGCGTCGCGCGGCGACGCCCGGCAGGAAGTCTTCGTGTTCACCGATTTCGCCGCCGAGGCGTGGACCGAAGACGCCGTCGCGCGGATCGGCGCGGCGCTGCGGGCCGTCCCCGAAGCGCGGATCTATCTGGCCGATTTCGGCGTCGACCAGCCCCGCAACGCCGCGCTGGGCGCGCTGGAAATCGGCCGTGCCGCGCTGCGGCTGGGCGAGCCGCTGGCCCTCGAAGCGCCGCTCACGGCCGACGGCAGCTTCGACGCGCTCGTCGTCGAGCTGGCGCTGGAAAACGCCGACGGCCAATGGGAAAAACGGGGCGAGCAGTTGGCCACGGTCCGCGCCGGCCAGCCGGCCCGCGTGCAGTTCCAACTCGCCGATCTCCCGCTCGGAACGCATCAGGGCGCGCTGCGGGTGGCGGCCGCCGACCCGCTGGAGTTCGACGACGCGCGGTACTTCACCGTGACCGTTCGGCCTCCGGCGCGGATCCTGCTGCTGGCCGAGCAACCCGAGCGGGCCGTCTTCGTCCAGGAGGCGCTGAGTCCCTCCCTGCTCGCCGCCGGACCCCGGCAGGTCGACTGCGTCACGGCCGACTACGCCGCGCCGCGAGGGCAATGGGACGCGTTCGACGCCATCTGGCTGCTCGATCCGCCTCCCCTCGAGGACGCCGTCTGGGAGCAACTGGCCTCCTTCGCCGAGGCGGGAGGGGGCGTCGGCGTGTTTCTCGGGGCCGCCGTGGGCGATTACCAGGCCTTCAACCGCGCCGCCCCCCAACAGGTCCTTGCCGGACCGCTCGCACGACGCTCGCGCGACGCCACCTTCCTGCGACCGCAACGCCTCGACCACCCGGCTCTGCGAGGACTGAAGAAGTATTCCGAATCGATCCCCTGGCAGGTCTACCCGGTCTTCCAGTACTGGCAACTGGGCGAGCTGGCCAACGACGCCCACGTGGTGGCCCCCCTGGCCAACGGCGATCCGGCCCTTCTGGAGCGGGTTGCCGGCCGCGGCCGGATGGTGACGATGACCACGCCCCTGTCCGATCCGGTCCAGCCGGAAGGACGCGACCCCTGGAATCTGCTCCCCACCGGCCCCGAACCGTGGCCCTTCCTCGCCCTCTGCGACCAGTTGGCGGCCTACCTGACCCATGAAGCCGACGAACCGCTGAACTACCAGGCGGGCGACACGGCGCGGATCGTGCTGGCCGCGCGGCAGCACGTCAGCAGCTTCGTGCTGCGGCAGCCCGATGGGCAGAAGATCCGCCGCTCGACGCCCGCCGGCGACGCGGAAATCGCCATCGGAGCCACCGAGCTGCCGGGCAACTACCGGTTGAGCGCGGGGGGCGCCTCGGAGCAGCTCGACCGGGGCTTCAGCGTGAACGTGGCCCCCGAGCAGAGCGACCTTTCACGGGCCAGCCGCGACGTGCTGGCGGCCCATTGGCCGGCCGGCCAGTTCCGCCTCGAGGCCGATCCCGCCGCGATGGAGGCGTACGTCAACGTGGGTCGCTCGGGACGCGAGCTGTTCGGCTGGGCGCTGGGCGCCGTGGCCCTGCTGTGGGCGGGCGAGCATCTGCTCGCCAACCGCTTCTACCGGGAGACGCCATGACGGGCGGCGGATTGACGCTCGATCCGGCGGGGGGATGGCCGGTCCTCTGCGGCCTGGCGGCGGCGCTGCTTCCGCTGGCGTTCGTCGGGCCGCGCGGCCATCGGCTTGCGCCGCCGCAACGCCGCCTGCTGACGGGGTTGCGGCTGGCGTCCCTGGCGCTGTTGCTCGCGCTGGGGGCGCGTCCCGCGTGGGAGACCGTGACGCGTCGCCAGTTGCCCGCCGCCCTGCTGCTGCTGGCCGATCAATCGCGGAGCATGCAGGTCGAGGACGCGCAGGCCGGCGCTTCGCGGTTCAGCGCGCTGCGGAACGGTCTGGAGCAGTCGCGGGCGATCCTCCAGCGGCTGGCGGAAAACTCGGAGATCAAGGCCTACGCGTTCGCCGACGGGATCGTTCCCCTGACGTTTGCCGAGGGCCGCCTCGACTTGCCGTCCGAGGCCGACGGCGGGCAAACGGCGCTGGGCGCCGCGCTGGACGACGCCTTGTCGATGGCGTCGCAGCAGCGGATCGTGGCCGTCGTGCTGCTGAGCGACGGCGCGCAGCGGGCTTTCGCGCCCCGCGACCTGCCGCCGCAGAACGGAGCCCGTCGCCTGGCGACCGACGGCGTGCCGCTGCTGGCCTTCACCTACGGCCAGCCGGCGCTGGGGCAGCGTCCCGACCTGCGGGTGAGCGATCTGTTGGCCAGCAGCACGGCCTTTGCCGAGGCGCCCTTCACGGTCGAGGGGCGATTGACGGCGCAGGGGTACGCCAACCAGGAAGTCGCCGTGAAACTGCTGTGGGAAACGCCCGACGGCACGATGGAAACGGTCGACGCCCGGACGCTGACCGTCGAGGCGGGCCGCACGAGTTACCCGTTGAAGCTGTCCTACACGCCCCGCGTCCCCGGGGAGTTCAAGGCGACGCTCGAGGTCCGCGGTCCGGAGGGGGAGCTGGTCTCCAGCAACAACCGGCAAAGCACCTTTGTCACGGTCCGCAAAGGAGGCGTGAGCGTCCTCTATCTGGCGGGTGCGGCCCGCGTCGGCGGGGGTCCGGGGATCGAACCGCGGTTCGTCCGCGCGGCGCTCGCCGCGCATGCCGACCTCAACGTCGCCTACGAGCTGTTCAACTACCGGACGCCGCAGTTGGACTACCGCCGCCGTCTGGAAGAGGCCAAGGCCGACGTGTTTCTGCTGGGCGACCTCGACGCTTCGGCCCTGGACGCCGCCTCCTGGGAAGACATCGCCGCGCGGGTCGAACGCGGCGCGGGACTCGCCATGTTGGGAGGCTTGCACAGTTTCGGCCCCGGCGGCTTTCGCGGCACGCCCCTGGAGAACGTCGTGCCGATCGAGATGGGCCGCGCGGAACGGCAGAACTTTGGCGAGCCGATTCGGGAAGACATGCACCTGCTGGAACCGCTCCGTTTCCTGCCGGTGGTGCGCGACGGGCGACTGCACCCGCTGTTGCAGCTCGACGACCAGGCCGATTCCCTGCCGCTGTGGCAAGCCCTCCCCCGTCTCGACGGCGCGAACCGCTTCGACCCGCTCCGCCTGAAGCCCAACGCGCTGACGGCGGCCCGCGCCGACAACGATCTCCAGTCGCCGCTGCTCGTCCTGGGGGCTTGGGGCGAGGGCCGGTCGGCCGCGCTGGCGGTCGACTCCACCTGGCACTGGCAGCTCGAGGGATTCGGCGAACTCCACCGACGGTTCTGGCGGCAGTTCGTCCTGTGGCTGGCCCGCAAGGACGCCGACGATCGACGGCAGGTCGGGGTGCGGCTCGACCAGCGCCGCTACCAGCCGGGAAGCCGCGTCGACTTCGTCGTCGGCGCCGCCGACGACCAGGGCCGGCCCCTCGCCACCGCCGATTTCGACGTGCAGCTCCAACTGCCCGACGGCAGCCGCCAGAGCGTGCGGACCGTCGAGGCGGGCCAGGAACGGCGCGGCAGCTTCGCGCCGGCCGTGCAGCCGGGCGACTACCGGCTGACCGTCACCGCCCGCGCGGCAGGAGAGACGCTCGGCGCGACCGACGCCCGCTTCCTCGTGGTCGACCAGGATCTGGAACTCGACCAGCCGGCCGCCGAACCGGCCCTGATGGCGGCGCTCGCCGAGCCGACGGCCGAGGCGGGCGGGGGCGCCTTCGCTCCCGAGGAACTCCCCGAGGCGCTCGCCCGCCTCGAGGCAAAGACGCCCGAGTACGAGGAGCAAATCGTCGAACGCGTCACGCTGTGGGATCGTTGGCCCGCCTTGCTGGCGATCACCGCCGTCCTCTCGGCCGAATGGTTCCTCCGCAAGCGATGGGGACTGGCCTGAGCCGCTGCAGGGCCGCGCGGCCCGATCGGGGCACGGCGCACTTCGTGCGGGGCCCAGCCCGTGCGGCGCCCGATCGAGGCGCGGCGCATGCCGTTCGCTGCGCAGTCGGCAGGGAGCGGGGCGGCAGGGCGCGGGGCGGCGGGGAGCGGGGCGGCGGGACCGTGCGGGCGTCGCTAGGGCGCCACGAGCAGCTTGCCGCGGAGCGGACGCTCGCCCAACACCGTGTGGGCATGCTGCCAATGGTGCAGGGCGGGGGTTTCTTCCAGCGGACCGCAATGGGCGATCGGCACGGCGAGCTGGCCGGCGGCAAGTCGCCCGTTGATCGTCTCGGCGGCGCGGCGCTGCACGTCGGGGGATTCGAGAAACATGACGAACCCCAGCGCTTTGCAGCACTTCGCATAGAAGGGGCCGATCGGAAACTCGGGGCGCGCGTCGCGGCCGGCCATCAGCACGAGGCGCCCGCGAGGGGCCAGCGCGTGGACGGCGGTCGACAGGCAGGGGGCGCGCGACGTCTCCCACCACACGTCGACGCCCTGCGGAGCCAGCCGCGCGAGTTCGGCCCCCACGTTCTGGTGCGTGTAATCGATCGCTGCGTCGGCTCCCAGTCCGCGGCAGTAATCGACCTTGTCGCGGCCCCCCGTCGCCACCACGACCCGCGCCCCCGCCGCCTTGGCCAGCTGCACCACGACGGAGCCGACGCCGCCGCTGCCGCCGTTGACGAACAGCGTCTCGCCGCGGGTCAGCCCCGCATGCTCGGCCAGCCCCAACTGGGCCGTCAGCCCCACCAGCGCCGACGCCGCGGCGCTCTCGTAGCTGACGCCGTCGGGCAACGGGTAGAGCCAGCAGGCGTCGACTGCCGCCAACTCGGCAAACGTCCCCTGCCGGCCGAGCAGTCCCTGATTGCTTCCCCAGACGCGATCGCCCGGTCGCAGGTCGGCGACGCCCGGACCGACCGCCGCCACGTCCCCCGCCAAATCGCAGCCGACCACGAAGGGCGACGGCAAGTCCATGGCCACCGCGCCGCTGCGGACGTAGGTGTCGATGGGATTGACGGCCGCCGCCCGCACCCGCACCAGCGCCTGGCCGGGTCCCGGCTCCGGATCGGGCAGCTCGGCGACGACCAGATTCTCGACGGGCCCGGTGTGGCGAATGAACGCGGCGCGCATCGGCAGCTCCAGCGAAAGCGACGGGACGACGCATCGGTTCCGCACAGCATACCGTGCGGCGGCGGCGGCGGGCAGAGAGCGCCGCGCCCGCCGCCGCCGACCGCCGCGGTTTTCGCCAAGCGCGCTAGGAGGGGTCGGCGAGGGTGGTGTACGATGCGCCGTTTCTGGCGGCGCGTCGCCGGCGCCGGCCCGCGGCGGCGCGGCCCCCCCGCAAATCGTTCCTGCACCGGCGCGGAGATCGGCATGCCCTGGACGCCGCGAAAACTCGGGTTCACGCTGCTCGCCTGCGCGGCGGCAGGGGCCTACGCGGTGGTCGTCGGGCTTCCCGGGCTGGTCGAGAACTACCACCGGCTGGCCGATCGCCATCCGGCGTTGGGCCGGACGTATCTCGCCGCGGCCGCGGCGGTCGTCGGGCTGTTGGCGGCGGGCGCGGCGGCGCTGGCGGCGCGGCTGTGGCGCGCGTCCCGGCGCAAGCGGCAGGCCCGACTCCGCCGCCAGCGCCACCCGAGCGACCTGACGCCGGCCGAGCTGCAGGCCGAATTGGCCGACAATCTGGCGGCCGGCGCCGAGCTGGCCGACGACGCCGCGACCGCCGCGGCGCTCCGAGCCGAGTTGCGCGCGCAGCTGGCGGCGCTGCAGCAGAAGCAGCAGCGGCAGCAGCTGGAGATCGTCGCCTTCGGCGCGATCTCCAGCGGCAAAAGCTCGTTGCTCAACACGCTGGCGGGTCGCGACGCGTTCGCCTCCAGCGTGCTGGGCGGGACGACCGCCCAGCGGTGCGAAATTCCCTGGCCCGGGCACGACCGCGTCACCCTGGTCGACACGCCCGGGCTGGCGGAGGTGGGGGGCGCGCAGCGGGCGGCCGAGGCGGCTGCGGCGGCCGGCGACGCCGACCTCGTGCTGCTGGTGATCGACGGTCCGTTGAAGGCCTACGAGGTGGCGCTGGCCGAATCGCTGCTGGCGATGGAAAAACGGATTCTGGTCTGCCTCAACAAGCAGGATTGGTACGAGCCGCCGGCGCTGCGACGGCTGTTGGACCAGGTCGCCGAACAGTTGCCGGGCATACCGCGGGAAGACATGGTGGCGGTCCGCTCGCGACCGACGGTGCGGCCCGTGGTGCGGGTGGGGGCCGACGGACGGCAGACGCACGAGGAGGCGCTCGTGCCGCCGGACGTTTCGGCGCTGGCCGAGCGGATGCTCGCGGCCATCGATCGCGAGGGGCACGAATTGCTGCTGGCGAACCTGCTGCTGCAATCGCGGGGCCTTGTCGACGAAGCGCGGCAACGGGTCCGCGCGGAACTCGACCGCCGCGCCGAAGAGATCATCCATCGGCACATGTGGGCGGCGGGCGGGGCGGCGGGCGTGAACCCGTTTCCGCTGCTCGACCTGGCGGGCGGCAGCGCGATCACGCTGAAGATGGCCTTGGATCTGGCCCGCGTCTACCAGCAGCCGCTCGACACGGAGATGGCCGTGGAACTGCTCCAGCAACTGAGCAAGAACCTGGTGGCGATGCTGGGGGCGTCGGCCGCGACCCCCGCCGTCGCCAGCCTGCTGGCGTCGCTGTTGAAGACGGCGCCGGGGGTGGGGACGATTGCCGGAGGCCTGCTGCAGGGCCTGGTGCAGGCGCTGGTGACGCGATGGATTGGCAACGTCTTTCTCGACTACCTGCGGAACGACATGCGGCCTCCGGCCAGCGGTCTGGCCGAAACGGCCCGCCGCCACTGGCAGCAGCTGACGACGGTCGATGCGTTGCGGCGCCTCATTCAGGAAGGTCGGCAGCGACTGGGCGGGCGGCATGACTGACGGCCCACCGGCTGCCAACGCCGATTACGATGCGTCGCTGGCCGCGCTGCGGCGGGCCATCGACCAGTACCGCGCGTGCGAAGACGCCGAACTGGCGGCGTTGGCCGCCGACCTGCAGGCCCTCGCCCGCATGGCCGACAAGCTCCAGCAAGGCCGCGTGGAGCTCGTCGTGTTCGGCGAGATCAGCACGGGCAAAAGCGCGCTGATCAACGCCCTGGTCGGCGAGGCGCGGACGGAAGTCGACGTCCGGGGGGGCTGGACCAAAGACGTCTGGCACGTCGATTGGGACTCGGCCGGCTATCGGATTCCGGGCTTCGCCGACTCGGAGGTCGTGCTGATCGACACGCCGGGACTGAACGAGGTCGAGGGCGCCCACCGCGGCGAACTGGCCCGCGAGGCTGCCGCCCGCGCGGATCTGGTGCTGTTCGTCGTCGACTCCGACCTCAACGACGTGGAGTACCGGGCGCTGCGCGACCTCTCCGCCACGCACAAGCCGCTGCTGCTGGTGCTCAACAAGGCCGACGTCTACCGTCCCGAAGACCTGCAGGCCCTGCTCGGCCAGCTTCGCGGTCCGCGGCTGCAAGGAATCGTCGACCCCGACAACGTCCTGGTCGCTCAAGCCGATCCCCGCGAGGTGCAGTACGTCATCGAAGCGGCCGACGGCTCGACGCGGTCCGAATGGCGCAAGCCGGCTCCCCAGATCGAGGCCGTGCGGATGCGGATTCTGGAACTGCTGGCCGCCGACGGCAAAGAGCTGGCGGCGCTGAACGCGGCGTTGTTCGCCGCGGACAAGAACGACCGCATGGCCGCGCTGCGCGTCCGGCTGCGCGAGGACCGCGCCGCCCGCACAATCTGGAATTTCGCCGCCGCCAAGGCGCTCGCCGTCGCCCTCAATCCGGTCGGCGTCGCCGACGTCGCCGGCGGCATCGTCGTCGACGCCGCGATGGTCGTGACCTTGGGGCGCCTGTACGGCATCCCCGTCTCCTCGGCCCACGCGCGGTCGCTCGTGACCTCGGTGCTCAAAAGCGCCGGATTGGTGACCGCGCTGGAAGTGGCCGTCGATTGGCTCGCGTCGGCCTTCAAGCTCCTGACCGGCGGTCTGGGCGCCGCCGTCACCCTGATCCCCCAAGGCGCGGCCGCCGGCTACGGCTCGTACATCGTCGGACAAGCCGCCCGCCACTACTTCCAGCACGGCGCGAGTTGGGGCGACCAAAGCCCCAAACAGGTCGTGCAGCAGATCCTCGCCCATACCGACAAGGCCTCGATCCTCGAGCAGCTGAAGACGGAAATCCGCGAGAAAATCGCGCTCAACCGCCACGCCTGACCGCCGTCGCGACAAGGCCTTCCCCGCGGGCCCTCGGCCCGACCGCCGACGGCGCCTCCCCGGGCCGTCGACGCCCCGGGGACGCGGGCAACGATGCTGCCGAAAAGGGGGGTGGGAGGAATTTTTCGCTGGACTCCGAAGGGGCGCGGATTAGAATTAGCAGGCTGAAAAGGCCGGATTTTCCCCCCGTTCCAACCAGAACAAGCGGGCAGCCAGACGCACGATTCTCCCACGGTTGGGACGACCCCAGCCCCGCCCCCGAACCCCTGCGAAACTCCGCCTGTCGCCGACAGCGGACGCCGCCGGGCGGGGGTCGGACGCGCTGGTCGGCTCGCCAACCTCTGCCTGACCGGCAAATCCATCTGAACGTGCATCTGGACGGGGGTTGCGAATCACGGGCGTCGGGACGCTGGGCGTGTCGGCATCAAGGCCGGGCAGGCCGGCAGACCGAGCAGACCGAGCAGACCGAGCAGGCCGAGCAGACCGAGCAGGCCGGGCCGGCTGGATGGGCCGTGCACCCATGGGGCGTGCGTGCTCGGTCCTGGGCGGCAGGCGTCCGCAGGGCTGGCAGTCGTCGGGCTGGCAGTCGTCGGGCTGGCAGTCGTCGGGCTGGCAGTCGTCGGGCTGGCAGT
>Ga0169931_10005441_pt1 | contig 19407 bp, 16 predicted proteins | sample Kivu_15m_20L_FD_129675 | JGI IMG/M metagenome (GOLD analysis project Ga0169931, IMG submission 129675) | Freshwater microbial communities from Lake Kivu, Western Province, Rwanda to study Microbial Dark Matter (Phase II) - Kivu_15m_20L... | ecosystem: Environmental > Aquatic > Freshwater > Lake... | reverse complement strand
TGGAGCAATTGCAGCAAACCGAAGCAGTCGGTCGCTTGGTCATCGATCTCGACCGAGTTTTGTCCATGGGTGTGGGTGCGCGAGGCGACGTCGTGCTGCGGGGCGGCGATCGACTCGTCGTGCCGATTGTGCCGCAAGAGGTCAGCGTCATCGGCGAGGTCAATCTTGCAACCTCGCACCTGCATGTCTCGGGTCTCTCAGTGCGCGATTACCTCGCAAGATCAGGCGGATTTACCGATCAGGCGGACAAAGGTCGAGTTTATGTCGTCAAGGCTGACGGCACTGTTGTCGGCGCGAATCGCTCATGGCTTGGTCCTCTGAGCGGCGGCGCCACTCAAATTGAGCCGGGCGACACCATCGTGGTGCCACCTGATGTCGCGACACTGCCACCCCTACCATTCTGGCAAGCTGTAACGACCATTATCTACAACACCGCCGTTGCGGTGGCGGCGATCAGGTCGTTCTGATGCGAATTGCGACTGAACCACCGCCTTTGACGGTAGTGCTATGACGTTGAACTCCAGTTTTCTTCAAGACGATGGTTTCGATGCCGTCAGAGTAATTACTACGGCTTGGCGTGCACGCTGGCTCATCATTTTTACCACTCTTGCATTCGGCGTGATTGCGGCAGTTTATTCTCTTCTCGCCACCGAGTGGTTTCGGACTGATGTCGTGCTGATGCCTGTCGAGCGTCGCACCTCCCAACCCGGCTTGAGTCAACTAAGCGGACTAGCGAATTTGGCGGGTATATCCGTCGGTCAATCGAATAACCAGGAAGCAATCGCAGTGCTTCGGTCCAAAGACTACGCACGAGAGTTCATTGCCAAGCACGAGTTAGCTCCGTTGCTGCTTGCCGAAGATCAATCGTCGGACGATCTGGGAGATGATCAACGAGCGTTGCGTGTATTTGAAAAACTCGTGCGAACCGTCGAGTTTGATCGAAAAACCGGTCTTGTCACGGTGACAATTAGATGGACCGACCCGGATACCGTCGCGACTTGGGCCAACGATTATGTGTCGGGTGTAAATGAGCGAATGCGACGCCGAGCATTAGCCGAATCTGAGAACAACGTCGCGTATCTGAACAAAGAAATGGCGGCTGCGGCAGTTGTCTCGATGCAACAGTCTATTGGAAGAGTATTGGAATCCGAGATGCAGAAACTAATGCTTGCAAAGGGCAACGCCGAGTTTGCTTTTAAGGTTATTGATCCAGGTTACCCGCCAGACCGCCGCTATGCCCCGCGACGTACTTTAACGGTTGTGATTGCAATGTTCTTGGGCGGTATCGCTGCGGTCCTGTTTGCTTTGCTGCGTGATTCGCTTGCGCGCTCTCAAAAGTTGGAGACCTTGAATGGTTGATCAAGCTGTCGCGGATTCGCAGAAAGTGATCGGAGTTATCGGGCTAGGCTATGTGGGTTTGCCACTGGCTGTGGAGTTTGCAAAAGTCCGTGATGTTATTGGATTTGATGTCAAGCCGTCGCGCGTCGAGGAACTTAGGGAAGGTCGTGATTCGACTTTAGAGGTCTCTGATGAAGCTTTGTCGCGCGCGAGCAGACTCCGCTTTTCCGATGAAATCGACGAGTTGCGACGATGCGACATCTTTATTGTAACGGTACCAACACCGATAGACGAGGCAAATCGGCCCGACCTTACGCCCTTGGTAAAGGCTAGTGAATCGATCGGAAGTATTTTGCGCCCGGGAAGTATCGTTGTTTACGAATCAACCGTATATCCTGGCTGTACCGAAGAGGTCTGTGTTCCAATATTGGAGAGGTCTTCCAGTTTAAAGTTCAATCGTGATTTCTTTTGCGCCTATAGCCCCGAGCGAATTAATCCGGGCGATAAGGTAAACACTCTCGCCAAGATCAGAAAAATTACGAGCGGGTCGACCCCAAAGGTCGCCCGTGAGATAGATGATCTTTACAACGAGATAATTGACGCAGGAACATTTCCTGCCACGAGTATCAAAGTTGCCGAGGCAGCGAAAGTAATTGAGAATACGCAGCGGGACCTGAATATCGCCTTGGTAAATGAGCTGTCGGTGATCTTCGCGAAATTGGAGATCGACACCATAGAAGTATTGGAGGCAGCCGGTAGTAAATGGAATTTTCTTCCCTTTCGTCCGGGTATGGTCGGAGGCCACTGTATTGGGGTTGATCCTTATTACCTCACGCACAAGGCGGAGCAAGTCGGTTACAGCCCGCAAGTGATTCTGGCAGGACGTCGAATCAATGACGATATGGCGCGATATGCCGCCCGAAAGGTTGTGCAGTCCATGCTGCGCGTTGGGGTCGATGTATCTCGCAGCGTGGTTGGTGTCATGGGCATAACGTTCAAAGAGAATTGTCCGGATATTCGTAATAGCAAAGTCGTTGATTTAATTCGCGAGCTGCAGTCTTGGAGCGTCGAGGTATTGGTTTATGATCCTTGGGCGGATCCCGATGAAACTTACCACGAGTACGGAATTCGTTTGACAAGCGCTGAACGTTTCGTCCAATTAGATGCTTTAGTGATTGCGGTTGGACACAGCGAGTTTCGTGAAGCTGCGCCGGCGTCCCTAAAAGGTTTATGTAAGCCCGCGTCAACCGTTGTACTTGCTGATCTGAAGGCGCTTCTTCCGAAAGAGGAAGCTGTGAAGGCAGGATTTGCCGTTTTTCGCCTTTAACAGTTGAGGTGCAATGATGAGCTTTATTCCTGCTTTGGAAAATCGTCGTATCAGGATTGGTGTCGTTGGTTGCGGTCGAATATCGGCTAATCATTTTGCTTCGATTGAAACCCATTCCAACGATCTAGAGTTGGTGGCGATCTGCGACAGAAATCCCGAAGTGCTCAGATCCGTTCAGCAGCATCGCCGGGTCTCCGCCTATGAGTCGTTTTCGGATATGTTGTCTAGCACGCAGTTAGACGTTGTAGCTTTGTGCACGCCGAGCGGTCTCCATCCAGAGCAGACAATCCTTGCGGCAAAAAAATCTGTTCATGTGATATCGGAGAAACCAATGGCCACCCGCTGGGGTGACGCCTTGCGGATGGTGGAGGCTGTTGATGAGGCTGGGGTTCTGTTGTTCGTTGTGAAGCAAAATCGACTTAATCCGACGCTGCAATTGTTGAAGCGAGCCGTCACGGAAAATCGTTTTGGCAAGATCAGATTGGTTCAAATAAATGTTTTTTGGACTCGACCGCAATCCTATTACGACCAAGCTTCCTGGCGGGGGACATGGGAGTTTGATGGTGGTGCGTTCATGAATCAGGCAAGTCACTACGTTGACTTGCTACGATGGCTCATCGGTCCTATCGACAAAGTTCACGCTCTGACGAGTACAGCGCTAAAGATTGAGGCGGAGGATACGGGTGTTCTGAATATCAAGTGGCGTTGCGGCGCTCTCGGATCAATGAGTGTCACGATGCTTACATATCCTCAAAATCTTGAAGGGAGCATAACTATCCTCGGTGATTCGGGTACTGCAAGGGTAGGGGGTATCGCTGTAAACGAGATCCAGACCTGGCAGTTCGCAGATCAGAGAGACTATGATCAGGCCGTCAAGGATGCCAGCTATCAGACCACCTCCGTCTATGGTCTCGGACATCCCCCGTATTATAAAAATGTAATCGATGTTCTTCGTGGTTGGGCGCAACCGGAAACGGATGGACGCGAGGGGCTTAAGTCGTTGGAAGTCCTTATCGCCGCCTACTTGTCAGCGCGCGACGGCAGGACGGTATCCCTACCACTCCAGTATTGAAACTTGCGGGTTCAACCAAATGACTAGCGGCGCAAACATCCATGCCACATCAATTATCGACGACGGTGCTGTGATTGGTGAGGGAACTCGTGTTTGGCATTGGGTCCACGTCTGTGGTGGGGCGCGGATCGGCAATCGTTGCTCGTTGGGTCAGAACGTCTTTGTTGGGAACGATGTAGTTATTGGTAACAACGTCAAGATCCAAAATAATGTTAGCGTCTATGACGCTGTTGAGTTAGCGGATGACGTATTTTGCGGCCCGAGTATGGTCTTCACAAATGTCTATAACCCTAGGTCAGCGGTTAATAGGAAATCGGAGTATCGAAGGACGATAGTGGGTAGAGGGGCTACTCTGGGTGCTAACTGCACAATCGTGTGTGGGGTTTCCATTGGCGAATACGCGTTCGTGGCTGCCGGCGCTGTCGTTAATCGTGACGTCAAGCCGTACGCGTTGGTGGCTGGTGTTCCCGCTCGCCACGTTGGATGGATGAGTAGGGATGGTCATCGACTATCACTGCCAGTCTCCGGCGAGGGAACAACGTCGTGCCCGGTCTCCGGTGACGCATATGATCTTGTTTCCGGGGAGATTGTTCGGCGCCAGCTGTGATCTTGCTTGCGAAAAACCGAAGTTTCAGCTTACTGATCCCGTATTCTTGGGTGGCGTGGATCTTCCTTGCGGCATTTATACTGCAGATTGGTCAGAACATCACGAGCGAGATAGCAGGTTCAAGCTCCATCACTGATCGAGCCGGGTTTGCGCTCATGCTGTTATCCGGGTTTGTGCTTTTTCTGCGGGCGTTGACCGCTAATTCCGTGCTCTTGATGCCGTTACTTTTGGCCCTCGGTTTCGCCGTCTACAACGGCATAGGAATAGCCTTGACGGGTGATGGACCGATGTCATCTCTGTCGACAATCTTTATTCCGCGCTACGGTTACTTTTTATGGATGTTGACTGGACTTCTGGCTCATCTCGCCATTTCGGAAATTGAACGACGGTCTGCGCAGAAAGTTTACTCGTGGCACGTATTATTTCCCGGCTTGGCGGTACTTGGTCTCGTTCTTGTGTTACGCGACTACATCATCGAACCCCTTCGTAGCGACTCTTACCAGTTCGCGGCGATGAACGCTGCGATCCTACTTTTGCTCGCTACCTTAGCGCTGGACCGATGGCGCTCGAATCTCACTGAGGGCTCGCCGCTGTTCTCCACTGCGATCGTGCTTTACATGTTGGCGGGATCGACGCTTGTATATTCGGTGGCGCTCATGGGGGCTACCTCGATTGTACTGATATGGTTCGCCCTCCTCACTCTCTGGATGATTTTCGTCACCAAGATGCTTGGGGTGTTATCTCGATTCTTACTATTTGGGATTATTCTCTTTGCTGGATTTTGGTTTTACGAGAATCTCTTTGACGATTTTCTGCTATTGACTCGATTTCAGGCGGTCGAAACCGAAGGTCTGTTCATCTCTTCAGTCACATCTAGATTAGATTTATTGCCAACATTTTCGAAACAATTTGACGTCAGCCCCGTTTTCGGTCACTCGTATGCGGAAATGCTCTCGGGCTACGAGCGCGGTGATTATGTTCATAGCGTACCGCTTTCTTTGTTGACTCACGCTGGGATCGTCGGTTTTTTTATCTTCGTTATGCTGTTGGTTGCTTTGATCTTCAAGCAGTCGATATTGCCGAGAGCGGATGGAGCAACCGCGACAGGCACCAACAAAGTAAAAATAGCTGTTTTTTCGGTAATACTGTTGATTGGTAGCGCCGTCGCTTTTTTCTCGTGGCTACCGCTCTGGTTCATGATTGGTTATTTGATGGTTTCTGACGGCGCCCGCTCTTCCGTGGTAACGCCCGTCGGTCAGGCCCCCAGCGCCGCGCCAAGGCAGCCTTGAGATGCGACGCGTAAACCTTCATTTATTCTTCTCGCCGATTCGCAATGAAACTCGTCTGCTCAAGGAGGCGAAAGCCTTGCACGACTTGAGGCTTTTCGAGCAAGTCGTGGTCATTGGATTATGGGATACGGACTTACCAACCCAAGAGCGTCTGAATGATGTTCTCGACGTCGTCAGGGTTAAAACTTCGCTTCACCGCTGGCGTGAAGTGCATGGTCCGAAAGTTTCATCCTTGATGGGAAAACTCCTAGCACTACTGTCTTTTCTGCAGTACATGGTGGTCGCAATAATAAGTGTGCGGCGAGCCCGTCCGAGTCATGTTAGCTGTCACAACTTGTTGCTTTTGCCCGTTGCGTGGGTCGCTGCATTGCTAAGTAGCGCTCAGCTCATTTATGTTCCGCATGAGCTTGAAGTCGAGCGGACAGGTCTTGCCGGTAGCATGAAGCATCTATCGAGAGCTGTAGAGCGTCTGTTCATCGGTGCCTGTCATAAGGTCGTCGTCGTCTGCCAGCCGATCGCGGACTGGTACACCGAGCGGTACGCGTTAGAGAACGTTTATGTCGTGAGAAGTATCCCCGAGGTTGGCCGGTCTGCTGAGTCATTGGCGTCGCGTACCGATCGTCGATTACGGCACGGTCTGCCTCGGCAGGGTCGTGTCTTTATATATCAGGGAGTGTTGGCTCGAGAGCGCGGTGTAGACGCATTGCTCGCTGTATTTGAGCGTCGACAAGCAGAGTCCGATCATCTGTTGTTGATGGGCTACGGGGAGGCGGTTCCGCGAATTAAGAATGCAGTCAGCGGCTCGATAAACATACACTTTATTCCAGCAGTACCAGTATCGAGGATTGTGGACCACACCGTCCTCGCTGACGTCGGCGTTTTTTGCCTGAATGATCCATTGACCTTGAGCTATCAGTACTCGTTGCCAAACAAATTCTTTGAGTACCTTGCGGCTGGAATTCCTGTCATCGTATCACCTAATTTACGGCTGTTATCCGAAATTGTTTTGGAGAATCAACTTGGTTGGGTAGCATCAATTGATGAGCTAGAGACCCTATTGCATACACTCACGGAGACAAGTATCTCGCAGAAAAAAAACGCGATAGACGAGTATGTCAGGAAAAACAGTTGGGAATCTGAGAGGTTGATCTACGCCGCGGTGTATGCGTGAAATGATTTCGCCGGAACTGGATCCGCGGAACCTGTTTCGACGTCTGCTGAGGCTCTCCAGCACTGATGTAGGCCGCTTTGCCTCAGCGTCCGCCACCGTCCAAGGGTTACCGTTGATCAGTGCGCCAATACTCTCAAGGCTGTATTCGCCAGATGCCTTTGGTCAGTATGGTGTCTTTTATGCTCTGGCGGCAATCCTGAGTGCTGTCGCCTTACTGTCGCTTAACAACGCTGTTTTAAATGAGCGGGACGACAGAACTGCATTCCGAACGCTTGTTGCGCTATTCATTCCTTGTGCAGGATTCTGCCTGATTCTTGCATTCACTCTGTATTTTGTCCCAACCGAATTCCTGACGATGGCTTTCCGAGAGGTGGATCGCCACATCTTAGTTTTTCTCCCACTTACCATTTTACTAGCATCCTTAAATACCGCGGGCTACACGTGGGCGCTTCGCATGGGTCGATACGTTTTTCTCGCCAAGTACAAGCTGGTCTTAGGACTTGCGACTATGTGCTTGCAACTTGGAATTGGAGTTTTTCAGTTTGAAGCGATCGGGTTGGTTGTTGCGAACCTGCTAGGATACTTTTTAGCGGGTTGCTTGCTGTTGCGACATGTAATGCAGAGTGATCGGGAGTTTCTTACAGCAGTTCAGACTTTGAGCTTTTTTGACCTGCTTCTTCGAAATCGCGGTCTGGTTACTCATACGACGCCAGCGAGTTTGATAAACATGCTCGGCACCTATTTGCCTGAGATTCTCATTAATCGTTTTTTTGGGTCGTATGTTCTTGGCCAGTATAGCCTCGGAATGCGAGTTATTGGGATGCCGGTCGCCTTCGTGAGTTCGACTGTTCAGGACGTCTTCCGCAGAGAGGCGACGCGTGAATACCTCGAGTCCGGTCGCTGCGATAAGAGTTTTCGGCGAGTATTCGGATTGATGACTGGAATAGCCGGATTTGTGCTCCTTCCGATAGTGCTTGTTTTGCCCAAGATTTTCCCTGTTCTCTTCGGTTCGGCATGGAGCGAGGCCGGTGGCCTAGTTCAAGCGGTTGCTCTTCTGATTCTGGTACGATTCGTCGCCTCTCCACTCAGCTATGTGTGGATCATAACCGGACGTACGGGGCTTGATTTGATGTGGCAGCTGGGATTGGTTTTGCTTACCTTGGGAGTTTTTCTCGGCGCCCGATTGGTTCAGTCGGCTGTGTCACCAACAGCCCTATTGCAAACCTACAGCCTAGTTATCGGGTTTTGGTATCTCCTGTGCTTAGCCCTTTCTTATCGTTGGTCGAGGACACCCTGAATGCGGGATTTTGAGAAGAATCCATTTACAGAGACTTTGCACAGATATCCGTTTCAGCAGTGCGTGCACTGTGTCATGGATACGAGCGACCCGGAGATTACCTTCGACGATCACGGTGTCTGCAGTCACTGCTTGAGTTACGACGCGTATTCCGCGTCTCAAGGCTCTTTGCCAGATCGAGCTCGGCGACTAGTAGAGATGGTGACGTCGCTAAAGAGAGAGGGCTCGGGAAAGCCCTACGACTGCATTATGGGGCTAAGCGGTGGGGTGGACAGTTCTTATCTGGCCTACTACGCAGTCAAGGAGCTATCGCTGCGACCGTTGGTTGTACACGTTGATTCGGGGTGGAATTCTGAGTTGGCGGTGAGCAATATCGAGGGTATATGCCGAAGATTGGGCATTCATCTCCATACGCTCGTTATTGATTGGGAAGAGATGCGTGATTTGCAACTTGCCTTCTTCAGATCCGGAGTCGCTAATCTTGATGTTCCACAAGACCACGCCTTCAACGCCGCGCTCGTGAGAGAGGCGAAGATCTATGGCGTAAGGCAGGTGTTGAACGGCGGCAATATGCAAACCGAGTCGATTCTGCCGAAGGCGTGGGGTTACGATGCGAGCGACCCGATCCACCTTAGCTCAATCCATAAAAAGTTCGGATCGCGACCATTAAAAACCTTCCCGATTCGCAGTGATTTCTCGAGATTCATCATTGATCCCTTCCTCTTTAGAATGCGAGTCCATCGACCTCTCGAGTTTATTGATTACAACAAGTTCGAAGCGAAACGCCTTCTGCGAGATGAGCTCGGTTGGCGTGACTACGGCGGAAAGCACTATGAGTCACGGTTCACTAAGTTTTTCCAGGGACATTATCTTCCGGAAAAGTTCGGATACGATAAGCGAAAAGCACATTTATCGAGTTTGATCGTCTCGGGGCAGATAACCCGGCAAGAGGCGCTAGCAGAGCTCCAGACGCCGTTATACTCGTCTGAGGAGCTTGAGGCTGACATTGCGTACTTTTGTAAGAAGTTGGGAATAACCCGGCAAGAGTATGACACCGTAATGCGGGCGGCGCCGCATGCCTTCACCGACTACCCTAATAGACAAGAAATGTACCGGCGACTCAGAAGCGGTCTAGGGTTCGTTTCTAAGGTGATTCGCGCCACTCGCGGCGGACGGTCACGATGATCGGGGTGGTTGACTACGGCGTGGGTAACCTAGCCTCGGTTGTGAACATGCTGCGACGCGCTGGAGCCGATGTGCATGTTGTAGCAACGGCAAAAGATCTAATGCGTATGCATAAACTATTGTTGCCGGGTGTCGGTCATTTTGACCACGGGATGAAGCAGTTGAACTCGTCAGGTCTACGAGTTGCACTCGACAACTTCGCGCTTGACCTACGGCGTCCCGTGCTGGGGATCTGTTTGGGCGGACAGATTTTAGGTGAAGGAAGCGAGGAGGGCAGTGAGCCCGGTCTTGGATGGATCCCTATGACGTGTCGACGGTTCCCTGATAGTCCGGAGTTCCGAGTCCCTCACATGGGCTGGTCGGCGTTGAACGTAAAGCGGTACTCACCGTTGCTATCAGCTATTGCGCCGGAGTCCAGATTTTACTTCGTACACTCGTATTTCATGAATGTCCGCGACGACCAGTCTGTTGTCGCGACAGCATCGCATGGGATTGAGTTTTCGTGCGCTGTTCAAAAAGGATTGATATTCGGCACGCAGTTTCATCCGGAAAAGTCGCTTAGGCATGGGCTAGCGGTACTCAAGGCATTCGCGCAACTCGAGGCGCCTGTCGGTGATTAACAAGACTCGTGTGATCCCCGTTCTGTTGCTCAAGAACGGTGGTTTGGTTAAGACGGTGAAATTCAAGGATCCGAAGTATGTTGGCGACCCGATAAACGCCGTGAGGATTTTTAATGAGAAAGAAGTTGACGAGTTGGCTTTCCTGGATATCGCGGCGACAGTTTCTGGCCGTGGACCCGATTTTGAGACACTGGCAGATATCGCGGGCGAGGCGTTTATGCCAATGGCATATGGTGGGGGGCTGTCGTCGCTGGATGACGTGAAGCGCGTCTTCGGTTTGGGCTTTGAGAAGGTTATCGTTAACTCCGCTGCCTACGGTTCGACCAACGTGATATCTCAGGCTGCTGCAGTTTTTGGGTCGCAGAGCATCGTAGGCTGTATCGACGTAAAGCGAACGTTCTTTGGTCGAACGGAGCTGTTCTCCACCTCAGGAAGAAAAAAAAATGCAGTGCCGTTGCAGAAGCACATTCAAACTTTGGTGGACGCTGGTGTTGGCGAGCTATTACTTAACTCAATCGATAGAGACGGCACCTTCTCAGGATATGACTTGGCCTTGATTTCCGATGTTTCGTCAATGGTATCCGTGCCGGTTGTGGCGTGTGGGGGTGCCGGAGATATGGTAGACATGATCAAGGCTGTTCAGGCAGGCGCGAGCGCAGTCGCAGCTGGGAGCCTGTTCATTTTTTACGGTCCGCATAAGGCTGTATTGATAAACTACCCAGAGCGGTCTGAGTTAGCCGCCCGGCTTCCTTGATTATGTTTTCGGCGCCACCGTCCCTCAATTAGTCGACGAAATTTTTTGAGGGAGTCAATGCAAGTTTGACGTTGCATAATCCCGGTCGTAGCTGTTCGTTGTCTGACGGTCCATTCGCTCTCAAGCTTTCAATGGGTCTTGGATGGCGCTTATCGCAAGCGGGTGCTACCCGCTGGCGTGACAGGTAATCCCGTTGAGCGTAGGCGATCGGGCAAATAGTGGAACGGTGGGGCATCGACGAGATCACTAACGGACATTGATAGATGACCGACATGCAAAGCGATGACCACCCCGTTAATTATCCGTCTCAGCGGAACACACGTGTGTGTTCGATGACACTCTATGACGACACGATTCCCGGTCTGACATTCGATGGTCAGGGAGTCTGCAATCTTGCGCGAGAGGGACAGTGGCGCTTGCGAAACGAGGTTTTTCATGGGGAGGATGGTCGACAAAAGCTCGAAACTTGGGCCGAAAGAATTAGATCGGCAGGAAAAAACCGCGATTACGATTGCATTATTGGCGTATCGGGCGGTGTAGACAGTTCGTATGTTGCGGTGCGGGTTGTCGAGCTCGGCCTTAGACCCCTTGCGCTTCATCTGGACAACGGATGGAATATCGACCTTGCGGTCTCGAATATCAAAAATCTGCTTAGCAATCTTAAAATTGACCTAATCACACATGTAGTCGACTGGCGCGAGATCCGCGACCTGCAGCGCTCCTATATCAAGTCGTCGGTGATGGATTTGGAGTGCGTGAGCGATCATGCGATCAACACGCTGTTGTTTCGGACTGCGCATAAGATGGGGATAAAATACGTGATTCATGGTGGCAACGTGGCGACAGAGTCGACGATGCCGGCGAACTGGGGCTATGACAAGCGTGATGGCAAAAATCTGTTGGCGATACATAAAGCTTATGGCGAGGTACCGCTGAAGACATATCCGTACATGAGGCCATATCAGCTTTTTTGGTATCTATTTGTCGACAGAATCAAGGCTTTTCCCATCCTCAATTACCTTGATTACAGTAAGCAACAAGCACTGCAAGAGTTACAGTCGCGTTTCGGTTACCGACCTTATGCTCGTAAACATGGCGAAAATCGATTCACGCGGTTTTATCAGGAGATATACCTTCCGCAGAAATTCGGAATAGATAAAAGGATCACTCATCTATCCAGCCTGATTATCGCCGGCCAGATCACGCGTGAGCAGGCGTTGATCGAGATCCAAAAGCCACTCTACACGCCGGAGGAAGAGGCGGAGGAGTTGAGTTTTATCGCCAAGAAGCTAGGTTTCACCGTTGAGGATCTGCGTGCCTTTATTTCGGCGCCACCAAAGCAGCATACCGATTTCGCAAACGCCAGCCGCTTATTTGATCATAAGAGGCCAGTGGTTCAGCTCGCTCGCCGGATTGCAAAAGGTGAGTTCAAGTTGTCTGACCTTCGAACGATACGTCATCCGCAAGTGTGATGGCCCGACATCTTCATTGTTACTTCAGCAACTGGACTGACGAGTCGCGAGCGTGGCGCACGGGTGCATTGGCGCAAGAGAAAGGTTATGCGACGGCGGTCGATTACATCGGCTACAAGGACAACGCATTACCGGACGAGGAGTGTCGAGCAGACGGGCAACGCATTATTCGTCTGGGGGCTGAACCTGCGCGTCCTGGTAGCCCCCGACTCTTGCGCGCCCTGGCGCTGCCACTATGGTTTCAAGCGTGTCTGCGCGAGTTTCAAGTAGACGACGCTTCGCTGATTGTTGCTCACGGCCTTGCGGCGTTGCCCGTTGCAGTTCGAGTGGCTCGAAAGTATCGCGTGCCGCTGTTTTACGATGCCCACGAGTTGGAGACTGAACGCGCGGGCTGGTCAAAGACCATCCGCAAACTTGCAAAAGCGGTGGAATCGCAGCCCATCCATCGATGCGATCACGTCACGCCGGTAAATGACTCAATACTCAACTGGTATCTGGATGCGTATCCAGGAATCGATGCCAGTGTGGTGCGCAACGTCCCGGTTATTCCCGCGAAACTCGGGCAGAGCACCCTGCGCCAGACGCTGCGCTTGCCACCCGAGGCGATGGTCTTTGTCTATTGCGGTTCGCTTGGCGGCGACCGCGGATTATCAGAACTGATTGACGCCTTTCGTGGGCTGGGACCAGAGCGGTGTCTCGTGATGATCGGCTATGGACATGGAAAGGAGCTCTTGGTGGAGCAGGCACAGCAAATGGATAACGTACTTTTTCATGACGCTGTGCCACAGTCCGAGCTAGTCACCTTGCTCAGCGGCGCTGATGTTGGCGTGGTAGTCCTTCGCGCCTCTTCGCTTAGTTATGAGTATGCATTGCCGAACAAGCTGTTCGAATACGCTGCCGCTGGCTTGGGGATTATCGTCGGCAAAGGACTAGAGCTTTTGCGTTTCGCGGCGGAGTATCCCGTAAGCCAGTGCGTAGACCTCAACGTCCCAAGTCTGCGTCAAGCAGTGATGTCTTGGTCAAGGGATGAACTTCAGGCGTTGAAAGCTTCGCTTACGACCTATTACCCTCCAACATGGCAGAACGAACAGCACCGGGTGATCACGGCTTTTGATCGAGCTTTGGAGAATGGGCGGCGTCGGTGGACCTAACTTGCTGGCCGCGATGGTTGGCTGACCACTTGAGCTGTGTATTGCCTTAACGGCTCTAGACTCATGAAACAAGTGTGGCTCCTAAACCATTACGCGACTGACCCCAGCGGTGCGGGTGGTACAAGACATTTTCATTTGGCGGAGCACTTGACCGCCTTCGGTTGGCAAGCAAGCATCATTGCAGCGAGCGTTGATCACTCTGACGGTCACCAGCGTCTGGAAGCGGACGAGCACCAGCGGGTCGAGTATCTGCAAGGCGTGCCCTTTTTGTGGATAAAGACCCCGACTTACCGTGGAAATGGGGTCGGTCGAGTGTGGAACATGCTTGCTTACACCTTGGCTGTTTTGCGACCACAGACAACTGCCGGGTTGCCTCGGCCGGATGCGGTGATCGGATCCAGCGTGCATCCTTTTGCTGCAGTGGCGGGCGCCCTGTTGGCGCATCGATTCAAAGTTCCATTTCTATTTGAAGTACGTGATTTGTGGCCACAAACATTGATCGATATGGGTCGATTGAAAGAGGGCTCTTGGATCACCTGGGCGATGCGAAAGCTCGAGCTTTGGTTGTATCGTCGTGCGGCTTGTACCATTGTACTTTTGCCCCGGGCGTGGCGATACATCGTGCCGCTTGGTATTCCAAAAGAGCGAGTTGTATGGATACCCAATGGGGTTGATCTATCCCTTTTCTTCTCAGCCGCTCCAAAGTCGCCATCTGCGGATGGAAGCTTCACGATGATGTATTTCGGCGCGCATGGTCAAGCCAACGGTCTGGATAATGTGCTCCAAGCCATGGCCAAGCTACAAAAAATGCCAGAGGGACAACGAATCCACCTGCGGTTGATTGGCGATGGCCCACTTAAACCAAGGCTGATTGCGCAAGCTGCAAGCTTGGGTCTCGGCAACGTAAGTTTTGAGCCGCCAGTGCCTAAGCGCGAGATACCGATGCTTGCTTGTCAGGCCGATGCGTTTGTGATCTCGGTTAATCACTTGCCAAATTTGTATCGGTTCGGTGTCAGTATGAACAAGATTTTTGATTATTTGGCATCCGGACGACCGATCCTAATCGCCTCCGATATTCCAGATAATCCAGTCGCCGAAGCTGAAGCTGGCTTTGTGGTACCGCCAGCACAGCCACAAGCTCTCGCCAATGCAATCCTTCGGATGGTCCAAACGCCAATTGACGAGCGACAGAGAATGGGTCGTTCCGGACGGCAATATGTCGAGCGGAACCACGATTTTGAATTCCTAGCCAAGCGTCTTGCAGACACCTTAGATTCAGTTTTGTGATCGGCGTCGAGCAAGCGTAATTGAGCAGTGAAGCAGCCCCCATTTCGACCGGACAGTGCTGTTGTAAAGAGGAGCTAGGCATAAGCTAGTGATACGACTATGTCTTCGAATTCAGAGCGTGTTGAGATTTATTCGGGTATTCAGCGCCGTAGACATTTCTCCGTCGACGAGAAGCTGAGGATCTTACAGAAAGCGTCCCGTCCCGGGATCACGGTTTCCTATGTCGCTCGCCAGCGTGGTTGTATCCAATTCTGGCGCTTCTTCGAAAACAGATTACAACCGATCATTAGTACGTGTTCATGTAGTATCCATCGGCTGACGTTGAAGGATCACTATTCGTGACGCTGTGTAACGATGCGATTTTCGACGAGCTCTGTGTCCAAATCCGTAAGGGTATAGACGGGTTTGAGCCCGAGTTCTAATCATCGAACGTCTTGACCGGCTGCAAAAGAAGCCCATTGAAGATCGGAAATTTGTATGCAGACAATAATTTGATAATGATAAAGCGGAGCCTCGACATCATAATTAGCGCAGCTGGCTTGTTGCTTGCTTTTCCAGTTTTTCTGGTATTGGTTTATCAGATTCGCGTTCGGCTGGGATCTCCTATGTTTTTTATTCAAGAGAGACCAGGGAAGGATGGCTTGCCGTTCAGATTGATAAAATTTCGCACGATGCTTGATGCAGTCGACCGCGACGGGCAGCTGCTGCCAGACGCCAAAAGACTGACCCCTTTCGGTTCATGGTTGCGCCAGACTAGCCTCGATGAATTGCCAGAGTTGTGGAACGTCCTTTGTGGCGACATGAGCTTGGTGGGGCCGCGCCCGCTACTGATGGAGTATCTTCCGCTCTACTCGGAGTTTGAGCGTCGCAGGCATGAAGTAAGGCCAGGGATTACGGGCTGGGCGCAGGTTAATGGACGTAACTCGATTTCATGGGCCGAGAAGTTTCAGTTGGATGTCTGGTATGTCGATAATCAAAGCCTCTTATTAGATTTGAAAATCTTGTTCCTGACAGTCAAGAAAGTGCTTTGGCGAGAAGGCATCAACTCGAGAGACGATGCCACCATGCCTAAATTCCGAGGGCATTCGTGAGCCGACTAGCACTACTTGGTGCTAGCGGGCACGGGCGGGTTGTGGCCGATGCTGCATTCGCTACCGGTTTTACGGAAGTGTTTTTTTTCGATGACGCCTGGCCGGCAAAATCAACATGTGGTCCGTGGGGGGTCTCGGGGTCGACGGCAGACCTGCTAGCTGACGGCAGCCACCACGATGCTGTGATCGTCGCTATCGGAGACAACCGTATCCGTTTGTCGAAGGCCGAACAGCTGGAGACTTCAGGTGTTCGTCTCAGCCGGGTGGTTCATCCAAGTTCCATGGTGAGTCGACACGCCGAGGTACACGATGGCGTTGTTGTTCTGGCTGGTGCGATAGTCAACATCGGCGCGCAAATCGGTTTTTCAGCAATCGTGAATTCCGGAGCAATTGTCGAGCACGACTGCCGTCTGGAAAAAGGTGTCCACGTCTCGCCTGGCGCCGTCTTGGCGGGCGGCGTGGCGGTGGGCGCTCGGACGTGGATCGGCGCCGGCGCCATCGTCAAGGAGGGCGTCGTGATCGGCTCTGACGTGACCGTGGGGGCGGGCGCAGTCGTGATCCGCGACGTTCCCGATGGTGTGACGGTTGTCGGTGTTCCGGCGCGATCTATCAAGTGATCAGTACTCTCGGTTCATGATTTTGTCTGCGCTACGGGTATCATCAGGCCCTGGCCTGCCTCGTTAAGCCGAAGACATCGCGAAGCTATGCTCACGACTCCCTTCTCACCTTGGCCCTCCTTCTCCGACGAAGAAGTACAGGCCGTCGCCGAGGTCATTCGGTCGAACAAGGTCAATTACTGGACCGGCCAAGAGGCCCGTCAGTTCGAGCGCGAGTTCGCCGGGTGGGTGGGCGTGCCGCATGCCATTGCACTCGCTAACGGCACCGTCGCTCTCGATGTCGCGTTAAAAGTTTTGGGTGTTGGCCCGGGTGATGAGGTCATCGTCACGCCGCGCACATTCATCGCAAGCGTGTCTTGCGTCGTCAACGCGGGCGCTATCCCGGTCTTTGCCGATGTCGACCCTGACAGTGGCAACATTTCTCCGGCCACGATAGCCAAGGTCATCTCGCCGCGCACTCGGGCGGTGATTTGTGTTCATTTGGGCGGCTGGCCGTGCGACATGGACGGCATCATGGCGTTGGCTGACCAGCATGGTTTCAAGGTCATCGAAGACTGCGCGCAGGCGCACGGTGCGCGCTACAAAGGCCGCAGTGTCGGCAGCCTCGGTCATATCGGCGCCTGGAGCTTCTGCCAGGATAAGATCATGACCACGGGCGGCGAGGGCGGCATGGTCACGACTCGCGACGAGTCACTCTGGCGCGACATGTGGGCCTTCAAAGATCATGGCAAGAGCTATGCGGCCGTCTACGAACGCGAGCATCCGCCGGGGTTCCGCTGGTTGCACGAAACCTTTGGGACCAATTGGCGCATGCTCGAAGTGCAGGCGGTGATTGGGCGTATCCAACTGCGTCGCATGGCGGCTTGGACCCAAACTCGTCGGGCTTATCTCGAGCGCATTTGGGCCGCGGCCCGAGATCATGCGGGTTTGCGGGCGCCGCAGTTTCGTTGCGCCCGTGCGTGCGCGACAGACTGCGCGGTCGCTTCGGGGTGCGAGCACGCGGGGTATCGCGCCTACGTCTACGTCGTCACCGAGAACCTCAAGCCCGGCTGGTCACGCGATCGCATTCAAGAGGCAATCGTGGCGCGCGGGGTGCCGTGCTACTCCGGTTCTTGCTCCGAGGTTTATCTCGAGAAAGCATTTGACGGCACCGGCTGGCGTCCCGAGCCACGATTGCCGAGTGCGCAAGCGCTTGGTGAAGACTCGCTGGCCTTTCTGATCCACCCGACACTCACTTCCCATGAAATTGAGCAAACTTGCGCGGCGATCCACGCCGTGATGACCGAGGCTTCGGCGTGATCGAAGTGCGTTTGCCCTCATGGGTGTTGAGGGCGCTCTTGGCTGGGCTCGAAGCGCCGCGTCGGGCCAAACAGCTCGTGATGTTCGGTGCTGATCTGCTGCTGATGGCGCTGTGTTACATGTTGGCGGCCAATTGGGTCAAGGGGTGGTCGCCGCCTTACCCTGTCGGGTTGTGGCTCACCTTGGGCGCGACCGTCACGGGCGGCAGCTTGGGCTTGCTGCTCTCGGGCATCTATCAGAGTTACTTGCGTTACTGGGGTGGCAGCACGCTTGCGCGGGCCTCAGTGGGTGGGGTGGCCGCTGGGCTTGCGGGCTACCTGCTGAGCCTTGCGCTTTCCCCCGGGGTACTCGGTGCCGGTTTCTTCCTGCTCGTTGTGGTGCTCGTTGTGCTCGCGACATCCGCGGCGCGTGCGGCACTGTCGGCGCTGCTGCGTGTCAGTGTCGAGAGCACGGCAGAGCCCGTGGTGATTTACGGCGCTGGGTCTGCGGGTCAGCAGGTGCTCTCGATCATCCGCTCGAGCCGCGAGTATCGGCCTGTCTGTTTCGTCGACGACAACAAGCGTCTATGGGGTCAGAGCATCAACGGTCTCAAGGTGGAACCACCCTCGGCCTTGCCCTCATGGTCTCCGGGTATCGGATTTCGTCGCATCATCCTCGCAATTCCCTCGGCCGAGCCGCAGCGTCGTCGCGAGATCATCACCCGCCTGACTGGGCTTGGTGTGCATGTGGTGTCGATTCCGCCGCTCGATGAGGTTTTGACGGGCCGTCGACGTCTCGATCAGTTTCTCGAGCTCGACGTCAACGATCTCTTGGTACGCGATGCCGTTGAGCCCGTGCCCGAACTCTTTAAGCGTTGCGTCTCGGGCAAGACAGTGCTGGTCTCGGGTGCCGGTGGCTCGATCGGTTCGGAGATTTGTCGACAGTGTCTCGCCGCCGGGGTGTCGCGCCTCGTTTTGTTTGAGCTTTCCGAAACGGCACTTTACCAAATCGAACGCGAGCTACGCTCAGCTCTGCCCGTGGTGTCAGGTCAGGTCGTGCTGGTCGCGCTGCTGGGTGACGTGCGTGACCGGCGGGCGCTCGAGAAAGCCATCGCCGCGTTTGCCGTCGAGACCATCTATCACGCTGCAGCCTACAAACACGTGCCCTTGGTTGAAACCAACATTGCCGCCGGCATTCTCAATAATGTTTTCGGTACCCGCGCTGTTGTCGAGGCGGCACTCGCAGGCGGTGTCAAAGATTTGGTGTTGGTCTCGACCGACAAAGCCGTCAACCCAACCAATGTCATGGGTGCAACCAAACGTTGCGCTGAGCTTGTCGTTCAAGCGCGCGCTGCCGAAACTCCCGTCACCCGCCTTTCGATGGTGCGTTTCGGCAATGTGCTGGCTTCGTCAGGCTCGGTCGTGCCGCTGTTTCGAGAGCAAGTGCGCAAGGGCGGGCCGGTCACTGTGACTCACCCCGATGTCACGCGTTATTTCATGACGATTCCTGAGGCTGCGCAACTCGTGTTGCAGGCGAGCGGCATCGCGCAGGGCGGCGAGGTGTTCCTGCTCGATATGGGCAGGCCCGTGCGCATTCGCGATCTCGCCGTCCAAGTGATCGAACTGCTCGGCAAGACCGTGCGTGACGAACACAGCCCGGAAGGTGATATCGAGATTCGCTACACCGATCTGCGCCCGGGCGAAAAGCTTTACGAGGAGCTGTTGATCGATGCCGAGGCTAAGAGCACGGTTCACCCCAAGATCCGCTGTGCCGTCGAGCCGCATCTCTCATGGGCGCTGCTCAATGAACAGTTGACGGCGCTGGAGTCGGCTTGCGTTGCCGGAGATACCG
>Ga0169931_10005439_pt1 | contig 19413 bp, 20 predicted proteins | sample Kivu_15m_20L_FD_129675 | JGI IMG/M metagenome (GOLD analysis project Ga0169931, IMG submission 129675) | Freshwater microbial communities from Lake Kivu, Western Province, Rwanda to study Microbial Dark Matter (Phase II) - Kivu_15m_20L... | ecosystem: Environmental > Aquatic > Freshwater > Lake... | reverse complement strand
GCTGATCTCCGGCGGCACCGGCGCCGGCAAGACCACGCTTCTGAACGCCCTCTCGGCCTACATTCCCCGTGGCGAGCGGCTCGTGACCATCGAGGATGCGGCGGAACTGAAGTTGCAGCAACCGCACGTCGTCCGCATGGAGACACGCACGGCCAACCTGGAAGGCGCGGGCTCCGTGACCCAGCGGGATCTGCTCCGCAACGCGCTCCGCATGCGTCCGGACCGCATCATCCTCGGCGAAGCCCGCGGGCCCGAAGCCGTGGACATGCTCCAGGCGATGAACACCGGCCACGAGGGGTCGCTCACCACGGTACACGCGAACGACACGCGGGACGCTCTCGGCCGCATCGAACTCATGATCGGCCTCGCCGGCGTGGACCTCGCCGTGCCGGTGCTCCGCGGGTACATCGCGAACGCCTTCCACCTGCTGGTTCACGTGTCGCGGCTCTCCGGCGGCCAACGCCGCATCACCCGCGTCTCGGAGTTGCTTGGCCTCCGCAAGACGAACTCGTACCGCGTTCGGGACATCTTCGTCTTCGAGCAAACCGGCGTGGTGAACGGTCACGCGACCGGTTCGTTCAAGGCGACCGGCTACGTGCCGAAGATGTTGGCGAACTTCACCGCGTCCGGCCGGGCGCTCCCCGAGAAACTCTTCGCCGCTCGATCGTTCGGCCCGATCGCTCCGCCCGCGACCGGAGGTCCGGACGATGCCTGAGATTCTCCGCGGATTGCCGAACTGGGGCCTCGCCCTCGTGCTCTTCGGCACGGTGGCGCTGCTGGTGTTCATCCTCGCCGGGCTCGTGCTCGGCATTGGCTCCGCGTTTCGCCGCGCCGTTCCCGCGGAGGGCCCGTCCCTCGCGGAAAGCGCGGAACCGCTGCTTCGTTCGCGTCGCGGCCTCGGCCGATTCGATGCCAGGTTCAACCGCCTCGCCGAGGGCACGCAGACCGGCTTGGACGGTGAAGGGGCCATTGGCTGGATCCTGTTCGGCGGCGCGCTCGTCGCCGCGGCCGTGTACCTCGCCGCGTTCGCGTTCGTGCCGCTGCTGGACGGCGTGTTCCTCGCGCTGCTCGGCTTGCTGCTCGGCGGTCTGGTCGTCTTCACGGTCCTGTACCTGCTTCGCAATCGCCGCCGCCGCGCGATCCAGGAACAACTTCCGGACGGCTGCTTCCAGTTGGCTCGCTCGCTGCGTTCGGGCCTCGCGTTGCCCTCGGCCCTGCGGGAGACGTCGCAGTACTTGCCGATTCCGCTTTCGAAGCTGTTCGCGAGGCTCGCGGCCGCTCTGGCCCTGGGGGAATCGACCCGCGGCGCCCTTCGCCGCGCCGCGGCCGATGCCGAGGTCACCGAATTCGATTTGTTCTCCGAAGTGCTCGCGATGAGTTCCGAGTCCGGCGGGAACCTGCCCGCGATGCTGGACCGCCTCGCCGCTTCGATCCGCGACCGCAACCAGTACCGCGGCTATTTCCGGTCCGTCACAGCGCTGGCCCGCATGGCCGCGTTCTTCCTCGCGCTCGCGGCGCCGGTCGCCCTCGTTCTGTACGCCCTGTTCCCGGAACAGCGGGCGCTCCTGCTCCGCTTCTTCGAATCGACCGAAGGCCAGTACATCCTCCTCGCCGCGATCGTGCTCGAGGTGATCGGCATCCTGTGGATCCTGTGGCTCCTGAGACGCCAGGACGATTACTGACCCGCGATGTGGAATCATCCAGAATCCAGAATCCGAAGATGAACGAAATCGCTTTCTACGTCCTGATGTTCACCGTCACCGCGGCCCTCGCGTTTCTCGGGCTCGCGATGCTGACGATGTTCCGCCACGACGAAGATGAATCCGATCTGGAGCCGGCTCCGCGGCTGTTCGGGCCGCTCACACCGCTGTTCGCCGGGCTGTTGCCCACGACCGCCACCGGTCGCGAGGCCATCAGGAAGGATCTGCTCCGCGCCGGATTCTTCGAGCCGGTTGCGCTCGTGAACTTTCTCGCCGTCCGCAGTTTGGCCTGCTATGTGCCGCTCATCACCTGCCTCGTGTTCGCGATTCTCGTGACCGTCCCGCTCGCCACGGTCTTCTTCATCACCGGCATCGTGCTCGGCCTGCTCGGGTTCGCGATCCCGCGGCTCGTGGTCCTCTCGATGGCGAAGCAACGCAGCGAGGCGATCCGCCGCGGGCTGCCGATGCTCATGGATACGCTCGGCCTCACGCTCTCCACGGGATCAAGTTTGCCCGCGGGCCTCTCCCGCTCGGGCGAAGCGATCCAGCGGGGCAACCCGGAACTTTCTCGAGAAGTCCGCGTCGTGGTGGCCCATTCGAAGATGCGGAGCCTCTCGCACGCCCTCGATCGCTGGAAGGACCGCCAGCCGATCCCGGAACTCGGCAGCTTCGTGTACCTGCTCAGCCAATCGGATCGCCAGGGCACGGACATCACGCGCGGGCTCTGGGAACTGTCGTCGAGTTTGCAGGTGAACGCCCGGCAGCGGGCGGAAGCCTCCGCGAACCGCGCCAACTTCTTCATGATCTTCCCGACCGTGCTGTGCCTGCTCGTCGCCGCCGGGTTGATTCTCGCGGGCCCCGGCATCGTGCGGCTCATCGACGCCAAACGCGAGACGGACGCCTATATCGAGGACGCGAAGAAGTCCGAAGACCTGATCAAGCGGGAACTCGATTTGAAGCGGGGACTGACGACCGTGACGCCGGTTCCCGGCCCGCAGGCTCTCGAGACGCCGAACAACTGATCTACCCGGCGAACCGGCTTCGCGAGCGAGTCTCGACGGGTTCGCCGTCGATGAATCGGCGGCACTCCGGCAACGCTTCGAGGAATGTCCGGCCATATCGCTTCGTCAGCACGCGCGGGTCGAAGAGGACAACGATCCCGCGGTCGCTCGCGGTGCGAATCAGACGGCCGAATCCCTGCTTCAACTTGATCGCGGCCTGCGGCACCTGATAGTCGACGAACGGATTCCCGCCGTCCGCCGCGATCTTCTCCAGACGCGCTTCCGTGAGCGGGCGATCGGGCACGGCGAACGGCAGTTTCGTGATGATCACGTTGCTCAGCGCTTCGCCGCGCACGTCCACCCCTTGCCAGAAACTGTCCACGCCGAAGAGCACGGCCCGAGGCGACTCGCGGAATCGTTCCAGCAACTGCGTGGCCGGGGCTCCGCTCCCCTGGGCGAGCAGCGTGTAGCCGTGCTGGCTGAACCACGGGCCGAGCCGATCCGCGGCGCGAGTCAGGAACGAATAACTGGTGAAGAGCACGAACGCGCGGCCCTCGGTTCGCTCCACGTGCTCGGGGATCTTCTCCAGCACCCGCTCCTCGTACGCCGCGGCCTGGTTCGAGGGATCCGGCATGTTCTTGAAGAGGTGGAGTTCGGCTTGCTGCTGGTAGTCGAAGGGGCTGCCGAGTTGCTTGGTCGTGGCGTCTTCGAGGCCGAGGCGGCGTTGGAAGTGTTCGAACCCGTCGCGGCCGCCGGCCGAGAGGGTCGCGCTCGTCAGGATGACAGTCGGGATGCGTTCGTAGAGTTGAGCCTTGAGCGCGGGACCGACGTCGATCGGGGCGCTCGCGAGTTCCACTCGCGGCACGCGGCCTTGCCGCACTTCCACCCAGTACACCTGGCCCTCGAGTTCCTGGCCCAGCCACTCTTTCACGGCCGCGGCCGTGGAGAAGAGCCGATCCCCGCGGCTCGTCAGTTCGATGCGTTCCTCTTCGGAGTTCCGTTCCTTCGCGAGATTGTGCAGGATCGTGGCGAGTTTCAGGAGTTCCTCGGAGAGGTGGTCCGGCACCGGGTGCTTCTGGCGAACGCGGCCCGTCCCCTTCGGCTGCGACCGGAACCACTCGAACACCGCGTGAAAGAACCTCTCGCTCGCCATGCGAACGATGTCCAGTTGGCTCACGGCGTCGCCGTCGCCCAGGGTCGCGAGGATGCCCTTCTGGCTCCGCGGGTTCAGAAGCTGGTTCAGCAGATATTCGACGCTCCCTTGCGTGACCGAGAGCCCGAGGTGATCCGCGGCCACGTCCTCGAGCGTGTGCGCTTCGTCGAAGATCACGGCGTTGTACTCGGGGAGCAGGCTGGCCCCGACCCGCCGCAACGCGAGATCCGTGAAGAAGAGGGCGTGATTGACGACGAGAATGTTCGCGCCGAAGACCTTCTGCCGGGCTGCGAAGTAGAAGCACTTCTTGTGGTCCTCGCACTTGCGGCCGAGGCAGTTCCCCGAGTCCGACTGCACGAGGTCCCACACGTTCTCGTAAGGTTGCATCGGCAGATCGGAGCGGCTGCCGTCCAAGGTGCGTCGCGACCACTTCCCGATTTCGATCAGTTGCTGCACGGCGGGGTACGAGTCGAGAAGCGAGTGCGCCCGCTGCTGGGCGTTCCGGAGCCGCCGCAGGCTGATGTAGTTCCCGCGGCCCTTCACCAGCACGGGCGTGAAGTCCAGTTCCGGCAACGCTCCCTGAAGGAACGGGATGTCCTTGCGGACGAGTTGCTCCTGCAGGCTGATCGTGTGCGTGGAGATGACGACCTTGAGGCCATCGTTCGCGGCGGCGGCGATCGCGGGCACGAGATACGCGAAGGACTTGCCCACGCCGGTGCCCGCTTCCACGAGCAACTGCCGCTTCTTCGCCAGAGCCTCGGCCACGGCCTGAACCATCTCGACCTGCTGCGGCCGAGCCTCGAAGTTCGGGTACGCGGCGGCGATCGGGCCGCTCGGAGCGATCAGTTCACGCGGTTTCATCACCGAGATTGTGTCCGGATTCGAGGTGTGAACCAATCCCCGTAGTGAGATGCGAGGCGAGCCGCTCGGGTGAAGCGGCTCGCCGGTGAGGTCAGTGGCGGGCGCGGAGGCGGGCCATGATGCCCGTGCGCGTCGTCGTCGTGGCTTCGGTCGCCATCGGGGTCATGGTCACGGTGCCCGAGGCGGGCACGACCGCGCTCATCGGCGTGGTCATGGGTTCCGTCGCGGTCGTGGTTCCGCGCGTCCGCATGCGGGAGAACAGGCTCGTGCGCGGGGTCGGGGTCGTGGAGTAGCCCGCGGTCACGACGCCGCTCGTGGTCGTGGTCGTTCCGCTCACCGGCTTCACGGTGGGCAGCGGAGCGGGAACGGTCGTGTTCGGTGCGGGGGTGACGGTGGCCGGGGCGACGGTGGTGGCCGGCGTGGCGACGGTGGCGCCGGCATTGCGACGATCGCGAAGTCGAGCGATCAGGCCGCGACGCGTCGGCGTGGCCGACTCCGTCATCACGACCGGCGTCGAGGCCGTGGGGGTGGCCGGCGTCGTCGGCTTGGCCGGTTCATCCGCCGAGACGGGAACCGCGGTGAGGGCGAAGCCCAAACCGGCGAACAAAGCGAGAATGATCCGTTTCATGTTGCTTCCTCCTGAAACACGCCCCGGTCCTGAGGCCGACGTCCGACCCGGTCACCGGGTTGCGGCCATTATAGGCGCCGAATTCGGGCGGGGAACCCTGCGGCCCCGCGCCTTACAATTGCGTCATGGGTTCCGATTCGCCGCGTATCCTGCTCTTCGGCCATCCGGGCTCGGGGAAATCGTCCCTGCTCGGCGCCCTCCAGCGAGCCGGGGACACGCAGGGTGAAACGCTCGGTTACGAGGTCCTGGATCCGACCGGCCGCCTGCCGCGGATTCGCGATCACCTCTACGACGGCTCCTCGTTCGAACGCACGAACACCGAACTCGTGAGCCATGAACTGCGGCTGAAACCCTGGCGCGTCGGCGAGCGACCCGCGGGCTCGGTTCAGATTCTCGACTGCGACGGAAACGCCGCCAACGCTCTGCTCAAGCATCCGGACCCGATCACGGAACGTGCCGTTCACGGCCTCGTGGCCTCCGCCGTGGTGCAGGCCGATCTCATCGCCCTCGTCGTGAACGCCGCCGCCGCGGACGAGGATCTCGACGACGCGTTCGACGAGTTCGTCATGTTTCTCGAACGCGTTCACGGTCGCAAGGCGTTCGAGCGCGAAGTCGGCGGCTTCCCCATCGAACTGATCCTCACCCAGTGCGATCTCCTGTTCGAACCGGGCGACACGCGCGAGCGCTGGCTCGAAGAAACCGACCAACGGTTGAACCGCGTCCTGAAGCGATTCGCCGAGTTCATCCGCGAGCATCGCTGCGAGGGGGAGGGCGGGTACTTCCCGTTCGGCGGTATCCGCCTGAACGGGCATGCGGTCGCGGTCCGCGAGCCGGGCGGAAGCGAACCCTTCCGTGTGGCCGAGTGTTTCCGCGACCTCTTCGCACGGGCCCGGGAACAACGTGCTCGCGTGTGGCAGTCGCAACGGCATCTTCGTCGCATGCTCTGGACCGTGGCCGCGGCGGTGTGGCTCCTCTTCGCCGGAGCCGTGGCCGTGAGCCTGTATCAGCCGCAACCCGCGGACCCGGGCCTCGCTGACCGCGTGCGCGCCTACTGGGATCGGGAACCGCCCGCGGCGGAACGCCTCGCGGGCCGAAACCTCGCTCGGAATCGTCGCCACCTCGCCGAGTTCCAATCGGACCCCGGATACTTCGCCCTCCCGGACGATCTCCGTGGGTTCGTCGGCGGGCGATTGAACGAGGCGGACGAGTATCAGGCGTATCTCGCGAAGCTGGACGCGACGCCCGCTCCGGCCGAGGCTCGCTCCCTGGAGGAACTCGCGAGAATCGAGTCGAGCCTGAACGGCGAGTTGAACCTGCCTGCACATTACACGTGGGGCGAGACCGAGGCCGCGAAGCGTCGCGATCGGTGGCTCGCGGACATCCCGCCGATCCGCGCCGCGGAAGCGGCCGCTCAGGAGTGGTACCGCGGGCTCGTGAACCAGGCTCTCGCTCTCACCCACACTCGAAGCTTCGAGGGCGAGTGGCGGGATCGCGTGGCCGCCCTCGAGGCCGCCGGCGCCCGAATGCCCTTCGACGGATCCGCGACGCTTCCCGGCGCCGCGGACGTGACCTACCGCACCGCCCTCGAGTTCGATCGAGTTTATCAAGCGGCCCGCGACTGGGACTTCAACCGCACCCGATTGCTGCAACTCCGCGACCTCGTTGATGCGCTCGGGCTCACGGCCGAACTCGCGAAGCGCCCGCTGGACATTCCTCCCCCCGGAACCGCGGTCGATCCCGCGGAGCGACTCAAGGCGCTGCCGAACGACAAACCCCTGTCACTCCTGAGCTTCCCCGATCCGGCGCGAAGCGCGCTCGCGATCCGAGTTCGCGAATCGTTGGCGAACGGAACCAAGCACGCCCGCAAGCTCATCGGCGAATCGCTGACGGCGGACGCTCCGGAGGCCTGGCGGGCCCTCGCGGACCGCCTCGCCGAGCCCGCGATCCGCGACTGGGGCCGGCTTCTGCACGTTCTCATGAGGCTGGACGACGCCCAAGCCGTCGACCCCATTTGGACGTTGAACGCGTTCCTGAAATCGACGGAGTTCACTTTCGACGTGAAAGGCTTCGACCTGCTGGTGCCGCTGGCGTTGCGGGTGCCGCCGCTCGTTCCCGCGGGCAGGCTCGCGGTCACGGTGACGCCGAAGAACGGCGAGCCGATCGTACGTGGATTCAAGCTCACGGGCGAATCCGAGGTCGACGGAGCGAACGCCGTGTATCGTCTCGTGCCGGAGACACCCGGCCCGTTCGCGTTTCAACCGGGCGACGGGCTGAAGGTGGAACTCGCGGCGCGTTCCGGCGATCAGCGCCTGCTTCTGACGTGGGACGATTCCGCGAACCGAACCTTCCCGTTCGATCGCTTCGCTCGCGAGCCGAAGTTGCTGCCCGCGACCGGCGCCGCGGAGGCGGCCACCGGCGTCCGCCTCGTGCCGATCCCCGGTTCGCAATTCCCCCGGCTCCCGATCCTTCTCCCGGACGCGAAGAAGAACTGATCACTTCACGAGGCCCCGCAGCGCCTGCAAGTTGATCGCGTCCATCGGTTCGCCGTCGGCCCCTTCTTTGGGCGTCTCGAGGATCATCGGGCGATTCGCGAACCGCGGATCGTTCACGAGGCGGCGGAACGCGTCGAGCCCGATGAGGCCGAGGCCGATGCCCGCGTGCCGGTCCACGCGGCTGCCGAGTCCCTTCACGCTGTCGTTCACGTGGAACAGCTTCAAGTGCGAGATGCCGATGCGGTCGTCGAACTCCTCGAAGAGCGAGGCGTAGCCGTCCTTCGTGTGGATGGCGTAGCCGGCGGCGAAGACGTGGCACGTGTCCAGACACACGCCGATCCGCTTGGGATCGGTCACGCCGTCGCGGATGGCCGCGATCTCTTCGAGGGTCGCGCCGAGGCAGGAACCTTGGCCCGCGGTCAGTTCGAGCAGCGTCTTCACCTTGAATCCCGCGCAACGGGCGTGGGCCTCGTTCAACCCGCGGATCACGCGGGCGATCCCGGCCTCGACTCCCGTGCCGACATGGGCGCCGGGATGCGTCACGAGGTAGTTCAAACCGAGAGCCTCGGCGCGCTCGAGTTCGATGGTGAAGGCGTCGATCGACTTTTGGAACAGGCCATCGTCCGGCGCGGCGAGGTTGATGAGGTACGAGTCGTGGGCCGTGAGGTGTTTGAGCCTGGCTCGCTTCGCGGCCCGCTTGAACTCCGCGATGTCGGACTCGGCGAGCGGCTTCGCGGCCCACTGGTTCGCGTTCTTGGTCAAGGACTTTCCATCTCGGTGCAATTCTTTGGCTGCTGGGGCTACGGGCTTAACTGCCCACTGCGACGGACTATGCGTGAAAATCTGGACCGTCTCCATACCCAGAGCCGCCGCCGCTTCGACCGCCTTGTGAAGCCCTCCCGCAATCGACATATGAGCGCCAAGCAACGGCATCAAACGGCTCGCTTTCTGGCTTCGAGGCAACGACTTACGGTTTTCATTTCCATGTATCCCTTTTGACCGTCCAGCGTGATTTTTCCCGGCTGCAATCAACCAGATGGATTCCAACGGCACACGACCGAGGCCATGCCATCAAGCCGGTGACGAAGCCGTTATTCTATCTCGTGAAGCCTTCGCCGCCGACCGTCAGATCAACTGCGGAAACGAGGAGCGCCAATGACTTGGCTCGACTGGTACAACTCGCTCTCCAAACCAAGCTGGACCCCGGCTCCGGGGACCATCGGGCTGATCTGGCAGATTCTCTACCCGATCATTCTCGTCAGCTTCGGTTTCGTGTTCGTGCAGGCGATCCGAAAGAAAGTGCCGTGGCTGGTCGCCTTGCCCTTCGCCATCAATCTTGTCGCCAACCTGATCTTCACGCCGATTCAATTCGGGATGCGGAACCTGCCGCTGGCCTCAGTAGACATTCTGATCGTGTGGGGCACGATCATCTGGGCGGCGGTGGCGATCTGGAAGCATTACCGATGGGTCACCGTGGCTCAGGTGCCGTACTTTGTGTGGGTGTCGATTGCCACGGTACTGCAACTGAGCATCACGGCGACGAATTGGGGACGGTAGCGGCGAGGGCAGCTACTTCGATTTGTACTTCCGCTTTGGGAGTCGGCTGACTCGATACGATGGCGAAAGCTCCTCGATCAGTTCTTCCACATGATTCTTGTCTTCCTCGACGTTCGCTAATCGGTATCCGACCGTCTCGTGATCGGTCGATTCGCCCCATTCAAGGAGGTACTCGTAAGCATTGTCGAGTTCATCTCGAACCTCCTCGATAACGTCGTCGTCGTTAAAGGAATACATTTCCTGCTCGACCTCTTCGAGAAAGTGGAGCAGATCACCAAGAGTGCCTTTCGGATTTGCAGATCGCCAACGAGTAAAGTCCTCTCCAACGTGCTTTTTCAACCACAGGATGTGTTCCTTGTCTCGCTGGGCAGCACTCGTGGGCTTCTTCTTTCCCTTTTGAGCCTTCGTCTTCGTCGTCATCGTTAGTTCTCCGTGTGTTGGTGCTTTCTCAGCCCGGCCTATCCGAGCTTCGACACCATATATTCGGAAAGGCGGCGTTTACTCCCATTTCCACAATCGGAATCTCCAACTTCCCCCGATACGCCGCCAACGCCTTCGCCGCACCATCGGACAGAAACCGCAGGCTCTCGAAGGCCAGCAACGTCCCGTGATGTTGGGCGAGAGCCTCGGCCACATCGCCGGGCAAATGCAACAACCCATCGAGCATCAACTCACCACGGTGCTGGGCCAAAGCCTTGGCAGCAGCGGTGCCAAGGGTCTTGATCCCGCCCAACGAAATCACCTTCGGGAAGCGGGCAAGAACCGCAGCGACTTCAGGGGTAAGGTCGGTCAGGCCGTCCAGTTTGAGGTACGACCCACGGAAGCCAGAAAGGATCGTGGCAACTTCCGGCGAAAGTTCTTCCAGACCACCGAGGCTGAGAAAACTGACTGGCGATTCGGCCAAGATGCGGATCACTTCGGGGGAGACGACCCGCACGGAATCGAGAAAGAGAATGTCCATGCCGCTGTCGGCAATGACATTCGCCGCTTCCGGCGTCATCGAATCGAATGTCCAGAGCGAGAATCCGGCGACCTTCAGGACGGGATACTTGTCGAAGTAGCGGAGAAGCTCTTCGGCGGCGTCAGCATCGAGAATGTTCGGGGCTTCTGGGAATCGCATGGGAGCATGACCTCTCCATGCGATACGGGAAGTGGGGGTTTACTCCCACCTCCTTCATTTCTTTGGCAGTGTCCCGACGAAATCAGTTGCCTTCTGAATCCAGTCCGTCAACTGGCCGTCGTCCTCTACACCCTCCGGCTCGACCGCTACCCAATTCCGCATCGCCCTGCCGGTAATGTCGAACTTCCGAACGAATGGCTCCCGCAGCGCCGCTTCGCCCTCTTCGGGGCCAAGGCGAGCAATGAGCCGGTCTTTCCAGACGCCAACCAATGCGTTGCCATTGAGGAAGAAGCAGATGCAGCCAAACATCTTCTTCTCTTCGATGTTCCTACGGCGGGCCAACGCATCACGGATGCGGGCGGCGAGTGATTCGCTGAATGCCACGGACTCACTCCTTCTTTCAGTCCATCCCATCCCACGGGCCGTCATGCTTGGTCCTGATCGCCAGCAGCATCGCATCTTCGGAAGAGTACACCTTGCGGACCTCTGGTTTGGCAGACCTGTAGTAGCGGTCACGTTCGACGATCCGTGAGCCAACCGGCAGGGCCAGATCGACCACTACGCCTTCGGACTCGCACCATGCGTGTTCGATCCGCTTGCCGAGGGAATCGCTCCACACTTGCCCGTGGACGACAACCCATTCACCGTCGTCCGCTTCCCTCGCCCATTGCAGCGCCGCCGTGTAGCAGAGTCCGGCCCAATCACGTTCGAGCAGGTCATCTTCCTCTTGGGCTTCTACCTCTTCATCAATGAGGCAGGCTTCGAGCATCATTTCCAGCGGCTCCGGGTCGGCCAACCGATGATCGGTGCCGACTTCAATCAAGGTGGCCCCGCTTTTCGCCGCCAAATCTTCAGAATCAGTGAACGGGATCACGTCGTCAGCCCGGCTGTGCAGGATCACGGTATCGGGCCTCGCCGTCTTTGCCGTTCCCCAATTCTTCCATGCTGGGCACAGCAGCACGAGCTTGGCGGTTCCGCTGTTGATGTTCATGGCGACAGCGCCGCCACGGGAACTGCCAACTACGACTACGGGCTGATGCCGGTCAAACTCTGCTTGAGCGGTTCGGACTGCGGCATCGAAGTCGTCGTCATCGAGGGCCGGGTTTCGGAGTGGCCCTCGCCGCCGCCCGTTGCCCACGTCGGCGGGAACCCGAACAACTGCATGCCCGTCACCCACACCCGCCGTGTCCCATGCTGGCGACACAAGGTGTGGGGGCCAACTGAAATGATGTGCCCCTTTCAACCAGCCGGATGCCAAGAACAAGATGGCACGGAATTGGGAGGGGGCTGGACCCGCCAAAGAAATGGCTGGGCGGCTAATCACGCATCAGCAACAGTGCGAGCGTGGAGCCTATTTGCGGTTGAAAATAAAGTGGGGCTTACAGTAGAGATGTAAGTCAAGCAGTCGTTGTTGAAGTTGTTCTTATTGTAGGCACGAGAAGAACTCGATCAAGAGCGATTCATCAACGGCATCGCAGTGCCAATCAATGGCCATGCAATAAAGCGATGCTGGCGGGAAAATCTTCAATAGGCGATTGTCATACGCACGAATTTGTCGCCAGCTTGATGGGCAAGAACGAAAAAACCCCCGGCGACCGAGATGGATCACCGGGGCTGCGATAGTCACTTTACTTGCGGCGGGTCGTTGTTTCGGCGGGGCTGAAACTATCAATCAGGTCTGCGATCACCTTCAGCGCATCGGCAACTTGCTTTACACCGAGTGACAGTTCCTTCAGGTCTGTTTCCGACCACTCGAAAAGAGCCATGTATTTGCCGACCTTGGTAAGAAAGCGAGCGGCTTGAGGCAGGTCTTGCAGCAACCTTTGAGATTCGCTGGTACTTGGTGCTGGCAAAGTTGCGGGAGCGGCTTTTTTCTTCCTCAAGCCCTTTACGACCGATTTGGCTCGTACTTCGCCAGTAACGACCTTTTGAAACTCTTGCGGGGCGTCCCGCTGAACCCTCTGAACGGTTTCGACCGTGGAAGCACTGACCCCGACCATTCTTCCGATTGTGGCGGCGGTGCTTGACCTTTCCGTGCCGGTACGGGAGGGTTGGCCGGATTTCATTCGTCGGTCATTCGCTTTTCGGATTTCTTCAATCCGCTCGCCAACCTCCGGGTAATCCTCAGCGGCTTTCAGGAGAATGGCGGTTTTTCGATCAGGCGGCAGATGCCGATGGCAAAGATTGCCTGATTCTACGACGAGCCATGCCTTCAACGTGTCGCCAGTAACGACCGTGATCGGAGGTTCTTCCTTGGCAAAATACCCGCCACAGGCTCCTTCCTCGGCCAATTCCTTCCACGCCTGTTGGCGGTGTCTGCCATCGAGAACGTGATTGTCTAGCAACTGAATCGGATCGTGAATTGGCGGAAGCCCCTGTTCCTGCCTACAGACCATGTTGCTCTTGACGACGGACATTTCCTCTTCCGTCTTCGGCGGGAAGAGAAGGGCCATCGGGTGGATGGGATACGGGAAGCGACGTTCAGACATAGATAGACCCCTAGACAGCTACCTTGCGGTTGCTGCTCAGGGGTCTTGCGTGTCGCTGCGGTGGTCTATGGCGGCAAGCATGTCGTCCGCCACTCGATTACACCATCCCGGTATCGACCGGGGCGTTGCCTGTGCAGTGTGATGGCCGGATTCTACCACAGGATTTCGGGGTCATAAAGCAAGTCCGTCATCTCTTCATCAGTTTTCCGCTGCCCTCGCAAATATCTGGGAGTAGATCGCTGTTCTCCGAATTGAGAGTAGTCAGCAGATCACAAACAACAAGCGAAGGAGAGACAGGTGGAAACGGCGGTAAAGCAGATTCTTCGGATCAAAGAAATCGTGAGCAGCCTCGGCCTGCCGCATGAGGAAGCCTTGACCTTCATGGCGGGGATGTTCACCCAACACTTCCTTGCCGGTCAGGGAAGCGTCAGCGATGAAGGCGCAGCCAGCACGTCACCGAGCGTGGTGACGAAGCTCCCTGACGAACAAGACGCCAACGTTGAAGACCCTCAAGTGTCGCAAGCCTTGGGCATTTCGCACCGGGCGGTCAACCACATTGCCGAGAAGCTCGGCTTGCCGGTGAAAACAGAAAGCAAGTCGGTCGAACCGCTGGGGACGGTTCGCACGCCCTTCGTCGTGGTCAACGGTTGGAAGGTCACGACCACGGAGCGACGGGAAGGCCGGGCGACAAAGTATTCACTGTTGGCCGAAAAGTCTGGTGAGTCCCAGAAGGAGCCGGAAATCAAGTCCCTTCCGCACGCCTTCAATTGGGTCAAGAAGCACTGCCAATAAGTGGGAGTAGAACGCCGCCGCCCGTATTGCTGGTGACGACGACGCCTCTGGCCGTGATGGGAACGGAGGTCGCCAATTTGTAAGCGTGTGATCCGGTATCCAGAGATTTCCCCGTGCATACGGGTTTGCTCTGGCGGGAAAGTGCAGGTGGGTTTCAAGTCCCAGCTATAAGCCCGTCCCGTGTGGCCCTGCACCTGTAATCGGGGTGAATACCGGAGTTACTTCTGGCGATCAGGGGTTCGATCCCCCTCAGAGGCTTTTTTGAGGTCCATGCCTCAGAGTCGAGCAATCACAACGTACATGAAGGAAACGCAGATTATGAAGTGTCCAGAGTGCAAGAAGCATAACACCTTGGACGGCGGGCTGTGCTACGAATGCCTTCCGTTCAATATGTATGCCGTCCCGCCCGTCGTTCCCAACGAAGACCTTCGCCGCATCATGGTCGCAAGAAAAGGCGAATTGGAGAACTTGAACTTTGCTCAATTCACGTTTCCGAATGAGTACAGCAGTGAAGAGTGGCTAGACCGCTACGATCCAAAGGCTGTGAGTGATGGCATCGCCGTTGGCGAAATGGCAATGATTCCTTGCACCGACCACCACGGCTACAAGGCAGTCATTTTCTACCGAATGAAGAAGACTGAATGGGTATCGGACGGTCAGCATAAATGGTGGCGAGCGTAAGGTGGTCGGGGATTAGTAGCGGCATGAGGGGGGAGCGGAGCGGCAAACTCGGCGTCACTTTAATCCGGCAAAAGCTGTGGTAGAATCCCGCCGTCATAGGAAACGCCCCGGCCTGTTGCCGGGAGGCAGCGGGACATGATTCCCACGCACGGGCCACGCCCGCCGTCGTCTGCCGAGCGACACGCACGACCCCTTGACTGAACCAACACGGGTTCCGTTGAGGGGTCTTTTCATGTCGCAGGTCAATTCCATCAAGATTCCGGTTCAGCCGATCTACGGGGCTGAGCCATTCATGTGTTCGGTCAATGTTCAGAAACGCATCAAGGCGATGGGCGGCAGGGCCGTCTTTGGCTGGTTGATCCGCCACGACCCGCACATTGTCGTCAGGGTCAGCCATTGCGTCTGGGAAGATCAATCCGGGCAGTTATGGGACGTTACCCCAGAGTGTGTTTCGGTTGACGGCGTGATGGCCATGATCGAGTGGCAAAAGGAAACGGAGTTCGAGAGGGACGACACAGCGGCATTTGAGGGAAAGTCGCATCCCACTCGTTACGCCTCAATCCATCCCAGCCCTCACGTTGCCAGAGCCTGTGAATTCATGGGGCGGGCCGACGTGTTTCTTCGGCAAGGCGATCTTGACCGATGCCGCTATTGGACCGAGCGGGCCAACAAAGAAGTCGCAAAAGCCAAGCTCCCATTTCGTTGGGATACACCAGCCAGCACCAACGTTGAAGATGTTCTGGCAACCGTCGTGCCCCAGAAGCCCTGACACGATTGGTCATCGAAAGCTGGGAGTAAATCGGCTTCTCCCGTATCTCTGTTGCCGCCGCACCGCCTTGAGAACGGGAGAACGCAATAGCAGCGGGGTGTGCCGGTATCTGGTGAATCTGAACGTACCGAACATTGTGTGGAGAAGACTTCAATGGCCGAGAATTCTGGAATTGGCTGGACCGACCACACCCAAAACTTTTGGTGGGGCTGCAACAAAGTCTCTGCCGAATGCACGCACTGCTACATCGACGGGATCATGCGGCGTGCGGGCCGAGTTCCGTTCGCCGGGCCGATGAGGACCGTCGATTGGTCCAATCCGCACCGCTGGGAACGGCAAGCGAAAGAACAAGGCCGTCGCTTCCGAGTCTTCACTTGCTCAATGTCCGACTTCTTCCATCCCGGTGCTGACCAGTGGCGTGCCGAAGCGTGGGAAGTTATTCAGCAGTGCCCGCATCTCGATTGGCTTGTGCTGACCAAGAGGCCCGAACTGATCGAAGAGCGGCTGCCAGAGGATTGGGGATCGGGCTATCCGAATGTTTGGCTCGGCGTGACCTGTGGAATCGCCACGTCGTTGCCGAGGCTGGACATTTTGAAACAAATTCCAGCCGCACTGCGGTGGGTGTCCGCAGAACCGCTGCTCGGCCCGATTGATTTCCGCCCGTACTTGGACGGCAGCTTCGGCTGGATCATCACCGGCTGCGAGCAAGCGGGCGTAGGCAAGCGTCGAGAAATGAACCTCGCATGGGTTCGTGACATTGACCGCCAGTGTCGCAACGCAGGGATCGCCCACTTCTTCAAGCAGCGCTACGACGGTAGCCGGATCGTCCACGACGGCCTGCTCGATGGCGAAGTTCGTCAGGAATGGCCGGTGGTCAAAGCTCCCTGATCCACAAAGCAAGCCACGCAAATCTGGGAGTAGAGCGGCCATGACCGAATTGGTTGCGAAGGCCAACAACGTTGTTGGCCACAGTGTTTCAAGAACATTTTGAGGCGAAGAAGATGAAGGGTATGTCACATTCGGAAATGGCGGATCGTAGGGTGATGCTCGCCCACAACACGCCGATGGTCATCGAGGCCATGAAGGAGAGCGGCCTCTCTGATCCCGTGGGAATCATTGCCGACACACGGGACAAGATGGGGCGCAAGCTCTTCAAGATGGCACTGCTCGCTTCCGGTAAGTCCGAGCAAGATGCCGACGACGAAATCAGGGCCATGAGCAAGGAAATGGCCAAGAAAGAGCAAATCCTCACTGGAATCCTTGTTGTGGACTGGAAGCGAGCCGAGCAGATTCTGCCGCTCACATCGCCCACGGCAACGGAGACGCTTGGGGAAGTACGGCGGCTCCATCACGTTCAGAAGGACAGCTACGCAATTGTGGCAGTGGGCAGCGGCGGCAACACCTACACCTTGGTCGTGATTGACGACTTGCCCACTCAGCCGCAGCACGTCGAAGACGGCCAGCATCGAGTCAGGGGCATCTACTTTCCCAAACAGTAGCCCATCTCCTTCGTTCGTCCTTTGCACAGGGGCGAACACCATGCGTGACGTTTCAGTTTTCTTTTTTCAAGGAGATGTGCCGTGCAGAGTCTGATTCGAGTCGTTCATGGTTCCGCCGATGCACTGATTGACGCCGCTGGGCAAACCATCGGCCAGATTCAGGAGTCGTTGAAACACGCCCTGAATGTTTCGGTCGAAGCCTTCGCTTTCGTCGGCGGGGCAGTCGTTTCTGAGCAGTACGTTCTTCGGCCCGGTGATTCGGTCGAGTTCGTCTATCCGTCTGGTCGCAAGGGAGGCATCCCCAGCGATCAACCGCTTCGGTCGCCGTTCCCATACTTCGGCGGCAAGGCGAGGGTCGCTCCCGAAATCTGGCGGCGGTTTGGCGACGTGAAGAATTATGTTGAACCACTTTTCGGCGGCGGGGCGGTCTTGCTCAATCGCCCTCGGTGGAGTCAGGCCAAGATGGAAATCGTGAACGACGTTGACGCCCTGCTGGCGAACTTTTGGCGGGCACTCAAACTTCATCCCCGCAAGTTGGCCAAGGCCGCCGACTACCCGATCAGCGAACTCGACTTCCATGCCCGTCAAAGTTGGATGATCGAACAGCAAGAAACAATATCAGAGCGGCTTCGAGAACATGAAGCGTGGTGTGATCCGAAAGTTGCCGCTTGGTGGGTCTGGGGAGTGAGCCAACAGATCGGCGGCGGCTTCCCTCGGAAGAATTCACGGGGACGGCCCAGCGTTGAAGGCCGTGGCGTCCACCGCTTTGTCTTCGATCAGCCCCGTGGCGACCGGCTTCGAGAAGAATTCGGGCGATTGGCCAAACGACTGGAACACGTTCGCATTCTTCAAGGGGATTGGTCACGGGCCGTCACCGAGTCGATGACGTACCGATACGGGATCACCGGAATCTTCCTTGATCCGCCTTACGTCGAGGAATCGGGGCGTAGTACCCGGTTGTACGCCAAGGATGATCTTCGAGTGGGCCATCGAGTCGGGAAGTGGGCGGTTGCCAACGGTAACAATCCGCTTCTCCGGATCGCATTGTGTGGCTACGAGGGCGATTACGAGATGCCGTCTAACTGGTCGGTCTACGGTTGGAAAGGCGGTGGGAGCAAGAACGGTCGCAAGGAGCGAATCTGGTTCAGCCCGCATTGCCTGCCCGCATTGGGGCTGATGGCGGGTTAGGTGCTGTGCCCCGCCTCGATTGACCGTAGGAGAACCCATGCCCGACCCCATCCATGTCATCCACGGCTCGTGTGACGGCCAGTTCGATCTTGCCGGGCGAAAAGTCGGAGAGGTTCGGCAGGCACTGGCCGTCGCCATGAGCATTCCGCCGAACGGCGTAGCCTTCGTAAACGGCGAACAGGCCAAGGCCAGTTACGTCTTGGAGCCGGGTGATCGAGTCGAGTTCGTCAAACCGGCTCGAAAGAAGAAAGAAAAGGCACGTCGGAAGCAGCGGATCACGATCATCGGGTGCGGCCAGATGGCGAAGTGCCTGATTCACCCGCTCTTCTGTCATCTTGAATCGTTGCCCGATCTGGATTCCGAGATTCGGGCCGTCGATGGCGATGAAGCGAAGGTCGGCAACTTGGTCGAAGGAGCCGAGGGGCAAGTTGCTCCTGTCCCCGAATACCTCGTCGCTGCCAACGCCGTGCGGCTGATCGAGGAAGGTGAAGTGGTGCTGGCCTGCACAAGCAACACCGCCACGCTGAAGTTGATTTCGGATCACGTCGAGACGCTGGCGAACGTCACGGTCGTCGCAGGCGGTTGCGATTATCTCGATGGGGCCGTCAAGTTCTTCGTCAGGCGGAAGGGGAAGAGCCTGACGCTTCCGCTGGCGAACCACTACCACCCAGAGATTCTCAAGCCGACCGACCGCAATCCGGGTGAAGTTGCGGTGAACGATGAGATGCCCGAATCGTCCCCGCAGGCCGTCGTGAACGTCAACATGGTGGCTGCGGTCATGCTGGCGGTGCTGCGGCGGTTGATGACGGATGAATTTTTCGACCCCTGCGAGTTTTATATCGAGGCAAATTTGCCGAGGGTCGTTGTCAGGGAGCGATTTCTTTCCAAATCGGAGCGTCGATGACCGGCAAGACCAAAGTGGATTACACGGGCAGTAGGCAAAAGGCCATTGAGCAGTTCGGGCGGCGGCGGCGACTTGCTGCGGGCATTGAGAAGGTTGACAACAGCGCCCTCCATGCGGGCGCTCCGATGTACTTCTACTGCCGCCACTGCGGACTCCCGACCGAGATTCTCCCCGAAGATTACGTCTTCCCACCCACCACGGAATGCAGCCAGTGCCGGGGCTTGAAGATCGAAGGTTGGCTCGAAGAGGCGATCAGAACGTCAGGTGAAATTGCCGGATTCTGTAGCGAGAAGTGGGAGTAGCAAACTGCTTCCCGTATTGCCTGTGAAAGCCTTAACGACCTTCACTAGCAAAGGGATCACCATGCTGAAGAAAGCTGCCTTTTACACACGGTCAACCACGGGATCGTCAGAGTCGCAACGCCAATACTTGCTCGGCACGCTTGACCAGCAGTACGAAGTTGTTGCCGAGTACCGAGACGCTGGACGAGATGGGTCGGCTGTGAAAAACCTGATCGAAGACCTTTCCAACGGCAAGTTCGAGGTCGTGATCGTGGCCGATCCGTCTCGGCTCTCTCGT
>Ga0169931_10005437_pt1 | contig 19414 bp, 15 predicted proteins | sample Kivu_15m_20L_FD_129675 | JGI IMG/M metagenome (GOLD analysis project Ga0169931, IMG submission 129675) | Freshwater microbial communities from Lake Kivu, Western Province, Rwanda to study Microbial Dark Matter (Phase II) - Kivu_15m_20L... | ecosystem: Environmental > Aquatic > Freshwater > Lake... | reverse complement strand
TTTACAAGCTTATACGGAAAGTTGGAAAGAAACGAATGAAGAAGTGCATATTCAAACTAACCAAGGAGAAGTAAACTGCAAATATTTATTTCATAGTATTTTACAACCTTCACTTTTACAACAACAAAAGCAATATGCTTACCTGAAACAACACTTTATTGGTTGGTTTGTAAAAACAGAGGAAGAAGTTTTTAACCCAGAGGTGGTTTCTTTTATGGATTTTAAAATTCCTCAACAGGGAAACACCCGATTTATGTATGTGCTTCCTTTTAGTAAAACAGAAGCCTTAGTTGAATATACGCTGTTTTCTGCTGATTTATTAAATGAGGGTGCGTATGAAAATGCCATTAAATCTTTTCTTATAGAATTAGGTGTAAAAAATTACACCATAACCGAAAAAGAACAAGGAAACATACCGATGACGTGTTTTCCGTTTTCTACGCAGCAAAGCAAACGAATTATTCAGATTGGTTCTGCTGGTGGCTGGACCAAAGCTAGTACTGGGTACACTTTTTATCCTTCTACCAAAAAAACAAAACAGTTGGTACAGCAAATCATTCAAGGAAACATGACACCTTTTCGGGAAAAAAAATATCGTTTTTGGTGGTATGATTTGATTTTGTTAGAGGTATTGGATAAACACAATTATTTAGGGGCAAAACTATTTGGAATTTTATTTCAAAAAAATGCGATTTCTTCCATTTTTGACTTTCTAAATGAGGAAAGTACACCTAAAAAAGAAGTACAAATCATGGTGCAAATGCCACCTTACTTATTTTGGAAAGCTACGATGCGTGCTTTGGTTCGTTTTTTATATAAGTAATTATTTTTTAATTACTTATGTGTGTTGATTTTTTAAGTTGTTAATTCAATTTTACAACTGCTTGATTTTCAGTTAACTTTAAATTAACATGAATTGTTAATTATTTTGAAAAAAAAACGAAAGAATTTTTACCATCGCATACTTTTTTTTCTAAACCAAAATTTAAACGAATTAACGCTTGTTTTTTAATTCTTTTTTTATAATTCTTTTTAACTGTTTTAAGGGTAGTTTTCAACAATTTTAAATAAAAAAATTATCGATAAAAACTACCAAAAACAGGTTATTAACTAATGTTTATAAATTGCTTTAATTTCTTTATTTTTAATTAAAATCACCTAAATAACGTTGTGAATAAGTGTGAATAAATAGGTAAAAAAATATTTTAGGTGTTATCGTTGTAAAGTTATTCGCATCATTAACACCCTATAATCATCATAAAAATATTTTTAAAAATTAAAATTTCTTTTTTCTGTTTTTAGTTATTGTTGAAAACTTCAATCAATTTTACGCAAGTTTGTTTTTTCGTTTAAGTCTTCTATAATTTTTAAAACTATTTCTGCATCATTTGGATGTACTTTTAAATGAATACCACCGTAGGCAATGCTTGCCAATGGATCGATAGATATTGCGGTTTCATTTCTAAAAAAATAGGCAATCCCTTCAGCATCTAAAATACTTTTGAGTACCACAATATCTGCCGGAAATGTAAAAGTAGCAATGGTGATAAAATCTTTCATGGATGATTCATTTTGATTGTTCAATTTACGTAATTTTTGCTCTATAAGGTTAATTTAACTTAAAGTTAGAAGTTGGCTATAGGTACTTGAAAAAGAATTTGTATTTTTCCGAATATAATTTGTGTAATGAAGAAGAGAAAAATTAAAAGTAAAAAAGGAAAAGATTTTAGTACCGACATATTAAAAATTCTGGCAAAAGACTCTAAAAAGAATTTTAACTACAAACAAATTACTGCTATTTTAGAGGTAGAAGATACCAAATCGAGAAATGAAATTATCAAAGATTTGAAAGTTTTGGCAGCTAATAAACAAATTAACGAAATAGAAAGAGGTAAATACCAGACAGTAATTTCAAAAGATTATTACGAAGGTTATATTGATATGACTTCTCGCAAAACAGGATATTTTGTTTGTGACGATTTAGAAGATGATGTATTTGTACCTTTTGTAAACCTCAACAAAGCTTTACATAACGATAAAGTGAGAGCTTATGTGTACAATCGAAGAAGCAATCGCAGACCTGAAGCAGAAGTCATAGAAATTTTACAACGTGATAAAACAGAATTTGTTGGGGTGATAGATGTACAAAAAAACTTTGCTTTTGTATCCACAGCCAACCCAAAAATGTACACCGATATTTTTATTCCAAAAAACCAATTAAATGACGCAGAAAATGGTGATGTGGTTTTGGTAACTATGGAAGATTGGCCCGCAAGAGCCGATAGTCCGTTTGGTAAAGTATTAAAAGTATTAGGAAAACCTGGAGAACACAATACCGAAATTCATGCCATTTTAGCTGAGTATGGTTTACCGTATGATTTTCCGATAGAAGTACAAACTTTTGCTAATAAAATTGATACTTCTATTACTGAAGAAGAAATTAAAAAAAGAAGAGATTTTCGAAATATTCTCACTTTTACCATCGACCCAAAAGATGCTAAAGATTTAGATGATGCCTTGTCATTTCAAATATTAGAAAATGGTAATTATGAAATTGGAGTGCATATTGCAGATGTGACCCATTATTTAAATGAAGGAACTATTTTGGATGAAGAAGCTTTTAACCGTGCTACTTCGGTGTATTTGGTAGACAGAGTAGTTCCGATGTTGCCCGAAGTGTTGAGTAACGATGCTTGTTCATTAAACCCGAATACCGATAAATATACTTTCTCTGCTGTTTTTGAAATTAACGACAAAGCAGAAATTTTAAATCAGTGGTTTGGCAGAACCATCATTAATTGCGACAGAAGATTTACTTATGAAGATGCCCAGTATGTAATTGAAACCAAACAAGCAGATGTTCCAGCAGAAAAATCATATACAGATCAAGCTTATACTCTTGATGATGCTTCTTTACAAGCTATTTTAAAAATGGATGTATTGGCTAAAATTCTCAGAAGAAATAGAATGGCAAATGGAGCCATTTCATTTGATAAAGTAGAAGTAAAATTTCAATTAAATGAACAAGCAGAACCGGTTGGAGTGTATTTTAAAGAACAAAAAGATTCCAATCATTTAATTGAAGAATTTATGTTATTAGCCAATCGAAAAGTAGCTGAATTTATTGGCAAGCAAAAAAAGACGTTTGTGTATCGTGTGCACGAAGAACCTAACGAAGATAAATTATTTGCTTTACAAGGGGTAATCAGTAAATTCGGACATAAGATTAATTTTAAAGACCGTAAATCTATTTCCGATTCTCTTAATCAGTTATTAGAAGATGTAAAAGGCAAAAAAGAACAAAATTTAGTGGACACTTTGGCTATCAGAGCCATGAGTAAGGCAATATATTCTACAAATAATGTTGGTCATTATGGTTTGGCTTTTGATTATTATAGTCATTTTACTTCTCCAATACGAAGATATCCAGATGTTTTGGTACACCGTTTGTTGCAATATTATTTAGATGGAGGCAAAAGCGTAAGTGAAGAAGTTTTTGAAGAAAAATCATCTCATTGTACCGATAGAGAAATTTTGGCTGCACAAGCGGAACGTGATTCGGTAAAATACATGCAAATTAAATACATGCAAGACCATAAAGACCAAGAGTTTTTAGGTGTAATTTCTGGAGTTACCGAATGGGGAATTTATGTAGAAATTATCGAAAACAAATGTGAAGGTATGGTACGAGTGAGGGAAATTAAAGAAGATTACTATGTATTTGACGAACAACAATATGCTTATGTTGGACAAGTCACTAAAAATATGTTACAATTAGGTGATGAAGTATATGTAAAAGTGAAATCGGCTGATTTGGTAAAAAAACAATTAGACTTGTGGTATTTGCGACAAAATTTAAAAAACTAAAAAAAATTATTATGAGATATTTGATTGCTTTGTTTTTATTATTCCCTTTGTTGATGGTATCTCAGCAAAAAGAAATTCCATTAACAAAGTTTGAAACGTTAAAAATATTTGATAGAATTTCTATTCAATTAGTTGCTTCTGATCAAAATAAATTGGTTTTAGAAGGTTTTAATGTTGAGGATGTGGAAGTAGTTCAAAAAAACAACGAAGTAAAAATTAGAATGCGATTCGGTAAAATTCTACAAGGAGAAGATATCGTAGGAGTGTTGTTTTACCAAAAAATTTCTGAAATAGAAGTAAATGAAGGAGCTAGTTTAAGTTCTAATGAGGTTTTAAACACCTCTTCCTTAAAAATTTCTAACAAAGAAGGCTCAGATGTTTTGTTAACTATTGAAACAGATCAACTAAATAGTAAAGTTGGTTCAGGTGCAACCTTAACATTAAAAGGAACTACAAAATTTCACCATGTTTTAGTAAATACCGGAGCAGTGTTAGAAGCTAATGAGCTAAAGACTTTAGAAACCAATATTACTTGTAATGCTGGAGGAGAAGCCATGATATTCGTGCAAGATAAAGTAAATGCCAAAACCAGATTAGGTGGTTCTATTGTAGTAGATGGAAATCCGGAAACAGTAATACAAAATACTTCGTTGGGTGGAAGTATTAAGATAAAAAGATAATTTTTGTTTGTATTTTTACCCTCATGTTAAACGATATTCTACTTGCTATTCCACTAGGAGTAATACTAGCTTTTACCATTGGCCCTGTTTTTTTTGTGCTACTAGAAACCAGTGTTACTAAGGGTTTTAGAGCTGCATTGACTTTTGATTTTGGGGTAGTTTTTGGTGATTTTGTTTTTATTTTAATTGCCTACTTTTCAACCAATCAAATTTTAGAACGTTTAAAAGACGATCCGAGTTTGTTTGTTTTTGGTGGGGTAGTGATGTTTTTGTTTGGAATGATTTCTTATTTCAAACAAAAAAAAGAATACCAAAAAATTTGTGACGAAGAATTACAAGAAATAGAAATACCGAAAAACAATTACATTGGATTATTTTTTAAAGGTTTTCTCTTGAATTTTATCAATATAGGAATTCTTGGTTTTTGGATGGGAATTATCATCGTATTTGGTCCACAATTAGATATGAATCCGAGTAGAATTATGGTATTTTTTACTGGAATTATAGCTACCTATTTATGTACCGATGTGATTAAAATATTGGTAGCAAAGCAATTAAAAAACAAGCTTACTCCTGCAATCATATATAAAATTAAACGGATAATTAGTTTTATTTTAATGATTTTTGGGTTCTTTTTAATTGTTCAAGGATTTTTCCCGGAAGAGAAAAAGAAATTAGAACAAAAAGTAGAAGAATTTACCCACCGAAATTAACCAAACAAAGTACTTATCAATTCTTCTATTTTAGTGATTTTTTCCACTTTTATCCCTGAAGAAGTTTCTAAATATTTATTGTACTTAGAAATATAAATAGTTTCAAATCCCAGCTTTTCAGCTTCGGTAATTCGTTGTTCAATTTTGCTCACAGGTCTAACTTCTCCGGTTAAACCAACTTCCCCAGCAAAACAAATATTTTTTTCCACTACAATATCTTCATTGGAAGATAATATGGCTGCTACTACAGCCAAATCGATTGCTGGATCTTCAACAGTAATACCTCCGGTGATATTTAAAAATACATCTTTAGCCCCTAATCTAAATCCGGCTCGTTTTTCTAATACTGCCAAAATCATGTTTAATCTTTTAGCAGGGTAACCTGTGGTGCTTCGTTGTGGAGTACCGTAAACTGCTGTACTTACTAACGATTGAATTTCTATCATTAAAGGCCTTACACCCTCTAAAGTAGATGCAATAGCAGTTCCTGATAAAGTTTCTTCTGAATGGGAAAGTAAAATTTCGGAAGGATTGTTTACTTCTCTTAATCCGGCATTTTGCATTTCAAAAATACCAATTTCACTGGTAGAGCCAAATCGGTTTTTATGGGCTCTTAAAATTCTATATACATGGTTTCGGTCTCCTTCAAACTGCAACACGGTATCTACCATGTGTTCTAGTATTTTTGGTCCAGCTATATTGCCATCTTTGGTAATATGTCCGATTAAAATTACCGGGGTTCCGGTTTCTTTGGCAAATTTGATTAATTCCGAACTACATTCTTTAATTTGAGAAATACTTCCTGTACTCGATTCAATATAGTCGGTCTGTAAAGTTTGGATGGAGTCTATAATAACAATCTCAGGTTCTAATGCAGTAATTTGTGCAAAAATTTGTTGGGTTTTGGTTTCGGTTAAAATCCAGCAATTGTCTTGGTTATTATGGATGCGTTCTGCACGCATTTTAATTTGTTTTTGGCTTTCTTCTCCAGAAACATACAAGGTTTTAAAAGGCAATTGTAAAGCAATTTGCAACAACAAAGTACTTTTTCCAATACCAGGTTCTCCTCCCAATAATGTAACCGAACCAGCTACCAATCCACCACCTAAAACGCGATCTATTTCTTGATTTTTGGTAGAAAAACGAATTTCTTTTTCCGAATCAATTTCTTGAATTTTTAATGGTTTGTTGGCTTTTTTAGAAGATGAATTTCCTACTTGCCAACTCTTTTTATCTTCTTTTTGAATGACCTCTTCCACCAAGGTGTTCCATGATTTACAAGAAGTACATTGTCCTTGCCATTTCAAATAAGAAGTACCGCAATTTTGACAAAAAAAAGAAGTTTTTAGTTTTGACATATGTATTTAGCGTTTAACGTGTTAGGTAGCTTTTTTGTTAATATTTGATTGGTATTACCTAAAATATTTTAAAATTAATTTTAAGTTCTTTAATAATATTGTTAAGAGAGTGAACTTAATGTTACTTTTAAAAATTTCAGTGGCCTTTACAAATTTAGTTTTTTTGGTTTATGATAGGTGCTAAAATAAAAGACAACCCCCCTATAATAATAATAAACAAGGTTTGCGATGTCCAAACAATCCATCCAAACGAAGTTGCCGAAGTATTTGGAATGCCATAAAAAAAGAGTATTTCTGCAATTAAAAAAGGATAGGTACCAAACCCACTATTGGTTAAGGTAATTGCCAAACCACCTACAATAAAAGCCATTAAAACACCTCCTAAACTTAAACTACTGGTTTCGGGCAAAGCAAAAATTGTAATGTAAAACATGGCAAAGTAACAAAACCAAATAAGAAAACTATGCAACCAAAAAGCTTTCCATTGTTGTAATTGTGTAATGCTTAAAAAGCCATCTACCAATCCACTGATTTTATTTTTAAACCAAAGAATTTTGGGATGGGTTGATTTTAAATACAAATACAAAGTAACACTTCCAAGCACAGCCAAAACACTTCCTAAAATGATTAAGTTTGAAAAAGATATTTTGTCTAATACAAACTTTTTTAAGATTGCAAATTGAACTGTAAAAGCCAAAATAATGAAACTTACTAAAAACATCAAATCTATCAATCGTTCTCCAATAATACTTCCGAAAGATTTATCTACCGGAACATCGTCGTATTTTTTTAAAAATAAGGCTCTGCTTATCTCTCCACTCCTCGGTATGGTCATGTTCATTAAATAGGAAATACAAACCGCAAAAAATCGGTTAGCTCCTTTAGATACATAACCTAAATGTTGCAACGTAATATTCCATCTGGTAGCTCTGGACCAGAATGCCACCAAATTAAAAAGTAACGACAGAAAAATAAAAGTATAATCGGCTTGAACAAATTGCTGTTTGATGATGGCAATTTCTTCGGGTTCAAATTTTTGGTAAGCGTATATAATTAAAAAAACTCCCAAGGCAATTGGGAGGAATAAGGAAATTATTTTTTTAAGGTTCAATTTCATTGTCAAACCTATGTCAACGTATTGGTTTCTTCGTTAGGGAAAATAATACAAGGTTTAAAGGTATTTGCTTCTTCAAATTCTAAAACACCATAGGCAATAATGATAATGATATCTCCTTTTTGAACTTTTCTGGCAGCAGGCCCATTTAACGTAATTTCTCCACTGTTTCGGTTTCCTTTGATTACATAAGTTTCCAAACGTTCCCCATTGTTAATATTTACAATGGCAACTTTTTCTCCTTCAATTAAATTAGCAGCTTCCATCAAAGTTTCGTCAATGGTAATACTACCAATATAATTCAAATCAGCACCGGTAACTTTTACACGGTGAATTTTCGATTTAACTACTTGTACTTGCATGGGAACAAAGGTAATTAATTTAAAGAAATCGTGTCAATTAATCTTACATCTTCTATAAATACCGCAATAAACACCCTGTAAGATTGGTTTTTAAGCTTTTTAGTAGCTGGCTTTAAAGTTTTTTCGTTGGCAATTTCAACATATTCAAGGGTGAATTTTGGATAATCTTTCCAAAACTCTATCATCATTAATTTGATATCAGAGATACTCTTAATATAAAAATTTATTTTTGCTAATTGCAAACATTCAAATATAATTCTAGCCTCATCTCTTACAGATGCTGATAATCTTTCATTTCTTGAACTCATGGCTAAACCATTTTTCTCTCTATAAATTGGGCAAGGAATTATCTCAATATTTAGTTTTTGCTTTTCTACTAACTTTTGAACAATTCTTAATTGTTGAAAATCTTTTTCTCCAAAATATGCTCGATTAGGTTGTATAATTTCAAATAACTTATGAACAATAGTGCCAACTCCGTTAAAATGACCTGGTCTGAATTTCCCCTCCATTTGGTGTTCTAGGCCTCCAAAATAGTATTTCTTAGATTTTGGGTTGGCGGTGTAAATATCTTCTACTTCTGGAGCATACACCAATACTTTAGGGAATTTTTTCTCTATTTTTTCTAAATCAGTTTCTAAAGTTCTCGGGTAATTTTTTAAATCATCTGCATTGTTAAATTGGGTAGGATTAACAAAAATACTTACCACTGTAATTTGATTTTCTTTTTCAGAAGCCTCTATCAATGATAAATGTCCCTCATGCAAAGCACCCATGGTAGGAACAAGTCCAATGGTTTTAGATAAGTATTTATTATTTATCAGAACTTTTTTTAGTTCTTCCTGTTTTGAAAACAATTGGATATGGCTCATGCTCTTGAAAATTTCGCAAACTTACTATTTATCCAACAATTTCTTTAAATTTTTGTAAATTTGCAAATTATAGTATATTAATACAAAATGTTTCCCATGCAAGAAAAGAGGATATTATTTGTTTCCGCAGAAGTAGTTCCTTATTTGGCCGAAAATGAAGTTTCCACCATGTCCTACGATGCACCAAAAATGGTAAATGACCAAGGAGGACAAATTAGAATTTTTATGCCAAGGTATGGCAATATCAATGAAAGGAGGCACCAACTACACGAAGTTATCCGACTGTCAGGAATGAATTTGGTAGTAAATGATGTAGACATGCCTTTAATTATTAAAGTGGCATCTATTCCTAGAGAAAGAATTCAGGTCTATTTTATTGATAACGAAGAATATTTTAAACGCAAAGCAACTTTTACAGATGAAGATGGGATATTGTTCCCAGACAATGATGAAAGAGCCATCTTTTTTGCTAAAGGAGTAATAGAAACAGTAAAGAAATTAAATTGGGTTCCAGATATTATTCATGTGCATGGTTGGATGGCTTCCTTACTCCCAATGTATATGAAACAATATTATCATAATGAAGCTTTGTTTAGTGATACCAAAATAGTAACTAGTATTTACAGTCATGGTTTTGCAGATACTTTGGATGTGAATTTGTCTTCAAAAGTTGCTTTTGATGGCATTCCCCAAAAAGCGTTTGAAACTATTGCAACTCCAACTTACGAAGCAATTATGAAAAATGCAATAGACCATTCAGATGCTGTAATTATTGCTTCGGAAGACTTAGATTCGAATTTAACAAAATATATTGAGCAAAGCTCTAAACCTTTTCTACCTTTCGTGCCAAAAGAAAGTTTTGTAGAGCCCTACAAAAACTTTTATGAAAAAATGTTATCCTAGCAATTTGAACAAATTTATGATTTTTAAAAAGTATTTAATATTGGCATCTACTATAGTTGGATGCATATTGTTGTCGTGCGATAAAGATTTTATTGAAATTGGAACTAACGTAATTGGCCAACCGAATTTTGAATTAGATAAAGACGACCAAGCAACAGTAATTGCATACAACAAAAAGTTGGGTTATGTACAATCTAATAATGTGGATTTGGTACCATTTGGTACTTATAACCATACTGCTTTTGAAAAAGTAACCACACATTATGTTACCCAAGTTGAATTACCTGCCACTGGATTAAGTACTGCTTTTAATACCGGTTTACAATTACCCGTTGTTAAAAATGTGGTATTGTACGTTCCTTATTTTAGTAAAAGGGTTTCTACTGAAAACGAAAACAGTACCTATTCGTTAGATTCAATATTTGGAACAGACTCTAAATACAAGCTGAATGTTTATGAAAATGGATATTTGTTACGGGATTTATTGCCACCAAATTTTACAGATCCTCAACCATTTTTCTCTAACCAATTTAGTGAGTTTTTTCAAGTAAGAAGAGGAGCTGATGCACAGGGTAATTCCATACCTTTTGGGCAAAGGTTAAACAATAGTAACAAACCAGAACAAAACGATACTTTTTCATTTAGTAAAGATGAAATTAGAATAGTTAAAACAAGTGAGGAGGGCGTTGAAACCACTACTCGTTTTACTCCTGGAATTTGGATGGATTTAAATAAAGATTTTTTCCAAAAGAAAATTGTAGATGGATTTGTTCAAGGTAATTTGAGTAACCCAAATGTGTTTAAAAATTACTTTAGAGGAATTTTATTTCATTTGGAAAATTCTTCAGAAGACCCAAACCCAAACCAGTTAAATATGATTAACTTCCGTGGAGGTAGAATTACTATTACTTATGATGATTGGGTTCCAAAAATAGGTTCTAATCCAATTGAATATGAGAAAAAAGAAAAGGAACTTGTTTTAACATTAACCGGAAATAATGCGGTTTTTATGGAAACTACTGCTACTAATCCTACTTATGCCAATGCCCTTAATAATCCAAATACTACTTTAGGAGATGAAAAATTATACTTAAAAGGAGGTGCTGGATCTATGGCTGTAATTGAATTATTTGGAAAAGACGATAATGGATTATCTCAAGAATTGACAAATTATAAAGAGAAAAATTGGTTAATTAATGAGGCAAACTTAACTTTTTATGTAGATAGGGATGCCATGCAAAACAGCAGAGAGCCAAACAGAATTTTATTGTACGATCTAGACAATAATAATGTGATAGTAGATTATTCATTAGATCAAACAACCAATCCTATCAACCCAAAATTCAATAAATCAACGTTTGGTGGAATTATTAAGAAGGTTGATAATAAGGGGTTTTCTTATAAAATTAGACTAACCACTCATATACGTAATATTTTAAGAGACAACAAAACCAATGTCAAACTTGGTTTGGTGGTAACAGAAAATGTGAACAACATCAATTTATCTCAATTTCAAAATACTACTAACATCCGAAGAATTCCAACCTCTTCGGTAATCCATCCATTCGGAACTATTTTATACGGAAATAACACTACAGCTAACGACAAAAAATTAAAATTAGAAATTTTTTACACCAAACTTTAAATAGAATCATTATGTGTGGAATCGTTGGTTATATCGGACATAGAGAGGCTTATCCTATTGTAATTAAAGGTTTAAAAAGATTAGAATACAGAGGATATGATAGTGCCGGTGTAGTATTATTTGACCAATCGGAACTAAAAATATCAAAAACAAAAGGAAAAGTTTCTGATTTAGAAGCAAAATCAGAAGCTATGGATACCCAAGGAAATATTGGTTTAGGCCATACTCGATGGGCAACTCATGGAGTACCAAATGATGTTAATTCCCATCCTCATTTATCCAATTCGGGGAATTTAGCAATTATTCATAATGGTATTATTGAAAATTATTTACCTCTTAAAACTGAATTACAAAAACGTGGATACCAATTTCATTCTGATACCGACACGGAAGTTTTAATTAACCTGATTGAAGAAGTAAAGAAAAATGAAAAGGTAAAATTGGGTAAAGCAGTTCAAATAGCATTAAACCAAGTGGTCGGGGCTTATGCAATTGCAGTTTTTGATAAAAACAAGCCCAATGAAATTGTGGTTGCAAAATTAGGAAGTCCATTGGCAATAGGAATAGGAGAAGAAGAATTTTTTATAGCTTCTGATGCCTCTCCATTTATTGAATACACTTCCAATGCGATATATTTAGAAGACGAAGAAATGGCCATTATCCGTTTAGGTAAAGCTATTAAAGTTAGAAAAATTAAAGACGATTTATCTGTTGACCCATATATTCAGGAATTACAGTTAAGTTTAGAACAAATTGAAAAAGGTGGTTATGATCACTTTATGTTAAAGGAAATTTATGAGCAACCTCATGTAATAAAAGACACTTACAGAGGAAGATTGTTATCTAGCAAAGGCATCATTCAAATGGCTGGAGTGGAAGATAACATCGAAAAATTTCTACAAGCTAATAGAATTATTATTGTAGCTTGCGGAACCTCTTGGCATGCAGGTTTGGTTGCGGAGTATATTTTAGAAGAGTTTGTTAGAATTCCGGTGGAAGTAGAGTATGCATCGGAGTTCAGATACCGAAACCCAGTTATCTCTAAAAACGATGTTGTTATTGCAATTTCTCAATCTGGAGAAACTGCAGATACTTTGGCCGCAATCAAGTTAGCAAAAGAAAATGGTGCCTTTGTTTTTGGTGTTTGTAATGTGGTTGGCTCCTCTATTGCTCGTGAAACACATGCCGGAGCTTACACACATGCCGGGCCGGAAATTGGAGTAGCTTCTACCAAAGCATTTACTACCCAAATTACAGTTTTAACCATGTTGGCATTGCGTTTAGCAAAAAGCAAAGGAACTCTAAGCAATTCAGATTACTTCCGTTATTTACAAGAATTGGAATTGGTTCCAGAAAGAGTAGAGCAAACCCTAAAAATTGACGATAAAGTCAAAGAAATTGCATTAACCTTTAAAGAATCAAACAATTGTTTGTATTTAGGAAGAGGGTATAATTTTCCGGTTGCTTTAGAAGGTGCTTTAAAGTTAAAAGAGATTTCATATATCCATGCAGAAGGTTATCCTGCTGCGGAAATGAAACACGGTCCGATTGCATTAATTGACGAACACATGCCAGTGATTGTTATAGCCATAAAAAAAGGACATTACGAAAAAGTAGTAAGCAACATTCAAGAAATTAAATCGAGAAAAGGAAGAATCATTGCAGTAGTTACCAAAGGAGATCAACAAGTTGCCAATTTAGCAGACCACGTGATAGAAATTCCAGATTGTTCAGATGCATTATCGCCATTATTAACCACCATTCCTCTTCAATTATTGTCTTATTACATAGCAGTTGATAGAGGTTGTAATGTGGATCAACCTAGGAATTTAGCAAAATCGGTTACCGTAGAATAGTGTAAAAAAACCCTTAAAATATTATCAAAAGCGAGATTTTTTCTCGCTTTTTTTATTTTGTTCGAAAATAGTCGTAATTTGGTGGCATAAACTAACTTAAATCAATCTATATGAAGCATTATTTTTCATTACTTGCCATGATGCTTTGTGGTGTTTTTTATGCACAAAGCACCATTACAGGAAAGGTGGTTGACGACTTTGGTCAAGCCGTTCCCGGAGCAAATGTGGTGATTGTTGGAGAAAGTATCGGAACGGTTACCGGAGCGGACGGGACCTATTCGTTAAGCACCCAAAAGAATCCACCATTTAAATTGGAATTTTCTATGTTGGGTTTTGAATCTCAACAAGCAGACATTCGTAACAAAACGCAAAAAGTAAATGTAACCTTAAAAGAAGAACAAACCCAATTAAGCGAAATTGTGGTTTCTGCTTCTAGAACTCCAGAAAGAATTTTAGAATCACCAGTAACCATCGAAAGAATGGGAATTAAAGAAGTTAAAAACACTGCTTCTCCTTCTTTTTATGACGGATTAGAGAATTTGAAAGAAGTACATTTTAACACCAGTAGTTTGAACTTCAAATCTATCAATACTCGTGGTTTTGCCACAATATCTAATACGCGTTTTATGCAATTAGTAGATGGGATGGACAATTCTTCTCCAGCGTTAAACTTTGTATTAGGTAACTTAATTGGTTTATCTGATTTAGATGTTGCTAGTGTTGAATTATTACCTGGTGCCTCTTCCGCTTTATATGGTGCAAATGCTTTCAATGGTATCTTGTTTATGAACAGTAAAAGTCCGTTTACCCATCAAGGTATTAGCTTTTACACCAAAAACGGAATTACTAGCCAAAGAGTAGCTGGACAAAATAGCTACTGGGATGTAGGGATTAGAGCTGCACATAAGTTTACTAAACACTTTGCGGCAAAAGCAAATTTTACCTATTTACGTGCAACCGAGTGGATTGCTGCTGATGACAGAAGCATTACGGAAGGAGGTATTGGTCATGGAGTGAACCAAAACTATGATGGTTTAAATGTCTATGGAGATGAAGTAACTACTTTTATCAATAACGTAGGTCAAGTTTCTAGAACGGGTTACAGAGAGCAAGATTTGAGCGATAACCAATTAGAAAACGTAAAAGTAGATGCCTCTTTACATTTCAAACCTTTTGAAGACGATTTCGAAATAATCGCCCAACATAAAATTGGAGCTGGAAATACTATATACCAAGGAGCTAATCGTTATCGATTAGAAAATTTTACCATGCAACAATCTAAAATCGAGGTAAAAGGTAAAAATTTCTTTGCTAGAGGTTATGTAACTTGGGAAAATGCGGGTGATTCTTACGACATGCGTTTTGCTGCATGGAACATCAATCGCCAAGCAAAATCAGACCAAGCTTGGTTTACAGATTATGCTACGGCATTTTTACAATCGCAAATTTTCTTAGGGTTTAATAACAACCAAGCAGCTGGATTTGCAAGAAATTTCGCTGATTACAATATCAATAATTCCCCTTTACCATTAACTCCAAATGGGTTACCAAGATTTGAACCAGGTTCACCAGAATTTGCTCAAGCATTAGAAAACGTAAAAGGGAATCCAGATTTAAGAAGCGGTGCTAAGTTTATCGATCGTTCTAGATATTGGCATTCAGACATGAATTACAATTTTAAAGACTTGATTAATTTTGCTGAAATACAAGTAGGTGGATCTTTCAGAAGATATATTATGAATTCTGAAGGAACTATCTTTACTGATTTTGACGGTCCTCTAAGCTTTGACGAATATGGTGCATATACACAATTGCAAAAGAAATTTTTAAATGATCGCTTAAAGTTTACAGGATCTGTTCGTTATGACAAATCTCAAAATTTTGAAGGTCAGTTTTCTCCAAGAGTTTCCTTTGTGTACTCGGCTGGAGAGAGAAAAAACCACAACTTTAGAGCTTCTTTTCAAACAGGTTTCCGTAACCCAACGACACAAGACCAATACATAGGGTTGAACTTAGGTCCATTCGCGTTAATTGGTTCTGCTCCTGATAATTTAAGCAGATATGTAGATGTGTTGCCATTAAGCGCAAACGGACAAGCAATCACTGGTCAAGCTACTGCAACTTTAACAGGTGTTGACGCTTATACCAACGCATACACAATTCCTTCGGTGTCAGCATTCAGTGCTGCATTACAACAAGGAGCTTCATTAGGAGATGCAGCAGCTTTATTACAAACAGCCAATATTGGTTTGGTAAAACCAGAACAAGTAAAAGCTTTTGAAGCAGGATACAAATCTGTTTTAGAAAACGGCCTTAGTATCGACTTGAATGGTTATTATAACATTTACAACGATTTCATGAGTACTGCAAGGGTAATTACTCCAATGTATGGTGAGGTTGGAACACAAAATTCATATTTAGCTTTAATTAATGGTGATAGAAGAGTATTCCAAGTTTATACCAACACCACTGCAGAAGTTACCTCTTACGGATTTGGTTTGGGATTAGGTAAAAAAGTGTACAAAGACTTCGAATTGGGAGCAAGTTATAACCATGCCCAGTTTACTTTTGACCAAGCTAAAGACCCAACTTTTATTGCAGGTTTCAACACTCCACGTCACAGAGCAAAAGCTTCGTTATCTAACGATAAATTGTTTAAAAACTTCGGATTTAATATCCAAGCCAGATGGTGGAGTGAGTATGAGTGGCAATCATCTTTTGCAGACGGAACCATTCCATCTACCACAGTATTAGACGCTCAAATTAATTATGCTGTTCCAAAAATCAAGTCAGTATTCAAATTAAGTGCAGCAAACTTAGGGAACAACGATTATTTACAAGTAATTGGAGCTGGTAGAATCGGCCAACAATACTTAATTTCATGGACAATTAACCCATAATTTTAATACAAAATTCAAAAATTATGATCAAAAATTTTAAATGGTTATTATTTGCATCGCTTGCAATAGTTGCATGTAGCGATGAAATCGAAGAACCGATAGTTGCCGAAATTCCGGTAACTGCTGGGACAGCAAATTTTTCTAAGTATGTTGCTTTAGGAAACTCGCTAACTGCAGGTTTTTCTGATGGTGCATTGTTCCGTAGAGGACAAGAAATGGCTTATCCAAAGTTAATGGCAGACCAATTTGCATTAGCCGGAGGCGGAACTTTTACTGTTCCATACATGAATGATAATGTTGGAGGTTTGTTACTTGGTACTACACCAATTCAAGGAACTCGCTTAATTTTCAATGGTTCAGCACCTGTACCATTATCTTCTGTTAACCCAGCGGCGGTACCTACCACAAACATTTTAAACACACTTTCTGGACCTTTTAATAATTTAGGTGTTCCTGGTGCTAAGTCTTATCATTTATTGGCTCAAGGTTACGGAAATGCAGCAGGAGTATTAACTGGTCAAGCCAATCCTTATTACGTAAGATTCCGCTCTTCTGCAAGTGCAAGTATCATTCAAGATGCTATGGCACAAAATCCTACGTTTTTTTCTCTATGGATTGGAAACAATGATGTGTTAGGATTTGCTACTTCTGGAGGAACAGGTGTAAACCAACTAGGAAATTTAAACCCTGCAACTTATGGAGGAAATGATATTTCTGATCCAACAGCATTTGCAAATGTTTACGGTACCTTGGTGAATACTTTAACCGGGAATGGTGCCAAAGGTGTAGTAGCTAATATTCCAGATATTACTACCATCCCTCATTTTACCACCGTACCTCATAACCCGGTACCATTAAATGCTGCAAGTGCAACCGCATTAAATACCCAATTAATTAATCCGTTAAGAAGCATTTTGTCTGCTTTAAATGCTGGTGACAGAATACAACCATTGGTTGCCGGTAACAACAATAAGTTGTTAATTGTAGATGAGTCTTTAGCCGACTTAGGAGCTCAAATTACTACTATTGCTTCTACTATTCCGCAATTGGCTCCTTTGGCTGGTTTCTTGGGAAGTACTTACGGTAGAGCACGTCACGCAACCAATCAAGATTTGGTATTGTTGGCTACAAGAGCAGTAATTGGAGTTTCCAATGCTCCAGCTCCAGCCCCTTTAAATACTTGGGGAGTTACTTATCCTTTACAAGACCAACATGTTTTGGTTCCTGCCGAAATTCAAATGATTAAAACAGCAACTACTGCTTACAATGCATCTATAAAAAGTATTGCAGATAGCAAAGGACTGGCTTTTGTGGATGTAGATGCTTTAATGCGTCAGTTAGCTTCAACCGGAGTTAGATATGGCAATTTCCATATGACAGCTTCTTTTGTTCAAGGAGGTGCATTTAGTTTAGACGGCATTCATTTAACAGCTAGAGCAAATTCTTATGTTGCTAATAAGTTTATGGAAGCTATTAATTTCAAGTATGGTTCTACTCTTAAAATGTACAAATCTGAGGATTTTCCATTAAGTTATCCAGCAAATTTACCAAACTAATTTGGTAAGTAAGTAATAGTTTAAACCCCGCATTTTGCGGGGTTTTCTATTTTTGGTCGGCTGCGTACCACTCAGCAAAAGAGGTTTCGGTTTCTTGCAGTTTTAAAGAGTATAATTGTATATTTTGAGGCAATCTGTTTATAATTTTTTGAGCAAAATCTATGACCATATTTTCACTGGTAGGCTGGTAATTTACTAATAATACATGGTGTCCTCTATCCCTCAATTCTTTTGCTAATTCTATATGCGGGGTGTTTTGGTTAAATACGGTAGCATGGTCAAATATATCTACAATTTCCTCTTTCACAATTTTTTTTAGGTCTCCAAAATCAATTACCATTCCATATTTTACATGATTTGTATCGGTAATTGGTGTTCCAATAACGCTAACATATAGTTTGTAGCTATGACCGTGTACGTTTTTACACTTCCCATCATAGCCATATAAAGCATGTCCGGTTTCAAACGTAAAACTTTTGGTGATTCTAATTTGATGCATCATTTCTTTTTTTTAAAATAATAGAACAACAAACAAGCTATAATTACCATAACCACAAAAGGCAAAAACGTACCAATAAGAACCCCTATTTGGTAACTTTCATCTGGTACTTCTTCTAGCTTTTTCTGAATGTGCTCTACTTGCACGTTATTTATTTTCTTTAAATTTTTGTAATTGTTCTTTTGTAAAATCACCTAACACATAGTTGCCTGATAACATTGCTCTTTTCGTCATGATCTCCTCCCAATTTTCTTTTCCTTCCCAAGCAATTTCTTTTAACGAATACAAAGCTTCAGGATTACATTTTACAAGTTCTAACGCCTTTTCTTTGCTTTTTTGACCTAGTTCCTCACCTAACACAATTTCGTTTATTAAACCACAGTTTTTAGCCCATTCTGCATCATGCCATTGGTTTGGATTCCATGTCATTTCAAACATTCTTTGTTTTCCAATTTTATGACTAATTATTGGTTCAATTACAAAAGGACCAATACCTATTTGAATTTCGGAAAGTTTACAAGCAACCTCTTCTGTACCAAAAACATAATCACATGCAGCTATGATACCTACTCCTCCACCAATAGCTTTACCTTGCACCAACCCGATGATGATTTTTTTGCAATGCACCATGGCAAGCAATAGATTTTTAAATCCAGAAAAAAACTGCGTTCCTTCTGTTGCATCATTAACTTCTAAGAGTTCATCAAAGGATGCTCCTGCACAAAACACTTTTCCTTTAGACGACAAAACGATGCATCTAACCGCATCGTTTTGAGATAATTCGTGAAAAGTACGGGTTAATTTTTGTAATTGTTCTGTTGGAAAACTATTGCTTTTAGGATGAAAAAACTCCACATATGCAACTTGGTTTTCCACCGAAACCTCTACGTATGCCATTACTCTTTCTTTTTATTTTTAGTATAATTTTCGTTGATGTTTTTAATCATAATTTCGGTTAAATCAGTCTCTTCTTTTCCGTACAATACGGTAGAAACTTCTCCTGTACCCAAGATATAATCAAACTTTTTTTCTTTGGCATAGTCTTTAATCACCCCTTTGATTTTCTTTACCAACGAATCCATTTCTTTT
>Ga0169931_10005436_pt1 | contig 19417 bp, 11 predicted proteins | sample Kivu_15m_20L_FD_129675 | JGI IMG/M metagenome (GOLD analysis project Ga0169931, IMG submission 129675) | Freshwater microbial communities from Lake Kivu, Western Province, Rwanda to study Microbial Dark Matter (Phase II) - Kivu_15m_20L... | ecosystem: Environmental > Aquatic > Freshwater > Lake... | reverse complement strand
TGCGGCATCCGATATCGGCCTGCAGTGGATGTGCCATCCCAATTCGATCGCGGAGGTGCACCTGATGTCGATCACAGGGACGGCCGCAATTCGTTTTATTGGTTCCCGGGGAAAGGACCGAACAAAACACGCAATGCTCCATATGGAACATCGGCATGTGCTGGTGGATGACCACCTCCCAGGGGACGCCTGGCGTCGCAGTTACCAGTTCATCGACTTGGTCGCGATTGAGGTCATACGAAATGGTCAGCCGCTTGGCTCCTTGCTGCTCCATCCACGCGGCCGCGAGCGGATTGGCGATGTTCAGGGAAAAATCAGCGATTGCCGGGAGGCCCGCCTCGCGGCACACGCGGAGCGCCGACAGGTTTCGAACGAGCAGCCCCGTCGGCTCCAGGCGGACGAGTTTCTTTGTCAGCCCGAGCTCTCCTGGTTTCTGAATCCGCAGAGGAGCGAGGTAAATCTCTCCCCCGGCATCGCGCACTCGTGGGATCACCTCTCGGTACTGGCGAGGGTCATGAAAGTCTGCATAGAGAGTGCGGATCCCCGCCTCGAGTGCCCTTCGAATCTGATCCTCCGTTCGGCAGAGCACATGGAGCCGTGCTCGAGCGGACGAGGCCACGGCGCGCGAATCCGAGGGAGCTTCGGCAGCGGATTCGGAGGAAACTGCGGCGGGACGCGGTAGCCCTTTTCGCCACCGCTCGTCGCTCTGCTGCACTCGAAGCAGCGCATCGTGCCGGAGCTGACGCTCGGCGACATGTTCGCAGCGTTCGATCAAACCCTCGACCAATTGGCGGCGGAGGGTTCCGGCAATGCTGTGGGGGAGCATCGGGTCGCCTTGAATCTCCGCTGAGAGCGAGCGAAGGACAAACGGGGTTCCCCCCAAACGTTCAAATTGTGCCCGTAGTCCCGCAACGCTCATGCAATGACGCCGTGCGACTTGCAGCGGTTCGTCCGTTTCTAGGCGAATCGTATGCCCCTTTTCGCTCTCGGCCAGAAGCACCAGTCGTTCCCCAGCAGTCGCGGAAAAATGCAAATCAATGCTCATCCGTCGCCGCGGTGACGGCCCGGCGAACGACTCGCGGAGCTGGGCATTGAGCTGGGGATCATCATTCTTCCATACCTCTTGACCCAGCGAGAGACCGGCTGTTGAGATCTTTCCTGGTCCGAGGACCACTTCAACGGTTCCCTCCTGCACTTCGCGAGCAACAATCTTCCGGTCTCCTTGATAGAGATCGAAGACTCGTCCACCCGTTTCGCTGCCATCGAGCCGATTTCCCTCGAAGACAATGCCGTCGCCGCGGGCAAGAGGAGCCACCAGCGCAATCCCAATCCGGTCTCCACGAATCGAGACGATTTCCCCCAAACGCACCCCGCGCTTGGCGGAGTAGTCTCCCGGGACCAGCATCTTGTGGTCGCATCCCTCGAGCCAGCCTGGGGAGAACCCGCGGGAGAAGGAGAGCTCCATCCGGCGAATCTCGCGCGGTGTGAAAGCGATCTTTTGACCCTGCATCGCGGCGTCGATGGCGGAGCGATAGTGTTGTGTGATGTTGGCAACATATTCGGCCGATTTGAGCCGCCCTTCGATCTTCAGCGAACAGACCCCCGCCGCGATCAGTTGATCGACCAGTCCGTAGGCAGCGAGGTCCTGGGGGCTGAGCAGATAGCGAACGTCCCCCAGGTCTCGATCCTGGCCATCGACGATCAGGTCGTAAGGCAAGCGACATGCCTGTGCGCACTGACCACGATTGGCGCTTCGCCCCCCCAGCGACTCGCTCGTCAAACACTGTCCCGAATAGGCGACGCATAGCGCTCCATGGACAAACACCTCCAGCGGCATGTCGGTTCCCGCAGCGATCTGGCCAATCTCCTGGATGGACAATTCCCGCGCTAGGACAACGCGCGAAATCCCGAGCTCCTTCGCGACCTCGATCGTCTCGCTGCTAGTGAGTGTCATTTGGGTCGAGGCATGAACCTCGAGCTCCGGGCATGTTTCCCGTGCCAGTCGCGCGATCCCCAGGTCCTGCACCAGGACCGCGTCGACACCCGCAGCGGCGATCCGCCGCAACGTCGCTGCGGCCGCCTCGAGCTCCGCCGGAAAAACCAAAGTGTTGAAGGTCACATAGCCGCGGAGCCCACGACGATGGAGCAACCGCATGAGCTCCGGCAATTCGTCGATCGAGAAATTTTTCGCCCTCGCACGCGCGTTAAAGCCACTCTGCAGGCCGAAATAAATCGCATCGGCACCATTCTCAATCGCCGCGCGGACACAGTCCCTATCCCCGGCCGGGGATAGGAGTTCAGGAGCAGCACTCGACCGCGCGACCATCAAGGGAACTCGCTTCGAAAATGGGGCAGGCATCGCGAGCGCGGGGCTGCGATCGTAACAAGACTCCATCCTATCGCTGGAAACGGTTTTGCAGATGCCTGTTAACGAATTTTTTCTGCCGGCAGCTCGGTGCCGATCCCCGCATCGAGCGGCATCGAATCATGTTCAAGCCCCGTCGCTACCATGAGCGCCTCGAGTTCCCGCTGCAGCTCGCGAATTCGCGGGGCCTGTGCCGGGTCGTCGATTAAATTGCGACGCTCCTCGGGGTCGGCCTGCAAGTCGTACAGCTCGCTGCGGTGCCGATCTGCAAGCCCATCGCCGTGGGGATAGCGAATCAGCTTCCAGCGGTCGGTTCGAATCCCGCGAATGTTCGGCGTGTAAGGAAACTGGGATTCGTAGTTGTAGTGATAGAACCACGACGTCCGCCACGCTGGATCGTGATCGACAGCGAGCGCGCGGATCGAGCGGCCGTGCACATAGGTCAGTGGCGAGCACCCAGCGACTTCGAGAATCGTGGGGGCAAGATCGACCGAAAGGACCTGCGATGAAATCCGGCGGGGACCCGTTGGCGTGAGTGGCGGATAACGCATGATCAGCGGAATGCGAATGCTCGCTTCATGCATCGTTCGCTTGTCGATCATCCCATGTTCCCCCTCCAGCAACCCATTATCTCCCATGAAGATGATCAGCGTCTGATCGAGCTCACCACGGCGGCGCAGCGTTTCGACCAGCCTTCCGACACTCTCATCAACGCTGAGAATCGTACCCCAGTATGCATGCACCATTCGCTGGAAATCGATCACACCCGCGGCACTGGTGTCGGGAAAATTCTTGCGGAAGTCGAAGAGGGGTCCAAAGATCCCATGCCACGTCCCCTGCCGCTGGGCAATCCATCCCGGTTTTCCATCGAGGGCAAAGGCGGTGTGGGGATAATTGACTTCGACTCCCTGAAAGCTCGACGCATGGCGCGGTTCCGGGACATAAAAGCTGTGCGGGGCCTTATGCCCAACCATCAGCAGCCAAGGTCGCGTGCCATCCTGGGTCGCCAACCACTGCTGGGCCATGTCTGTGACCACCGTGGTGTAATAGCCAGGGACGACCTCCCGTTTTTGATCATGAAAATTGAACTCGGTGTCAAAATACTTTCCTTGCCCCTTGTGTGTGACAAACCAATCAAAGCCTGGTCGCGGCGCATCGTTGTCCTCGCCCATGTGCCACTTGCCGATGTAGGCGGTGGCGTACCCGGCTCCCTGCAAACGGCGTGGAAAACTGTCGAGCTCCGGAGGGTATTCGGTGAAATTGTTCGTGACTCCATGGGCGTGCGCGTAAAGGCCACTGAGAATCGATGCGCGGCTCGGGCTGCAGAGGCTGGTCGTGCAAAATGCATTGACAAACAACAGGCCCTCACTGGCAAGCCGATCGATGTTTGGTGTTCGTAGATGCGGATGCCCCATGCAGGAAAGCGCTGCCCAGCGGAGGTCATCGCACAGGACGATCAGAACGTTCGGGCGCCGGATGTTCGGAGCGTCGTGTGCTGCATGCACCGCCGCCGAGCCACCGATCCCAAACCAAGCGGCAATGCCCAACGCGATACCCCGAGCGATGTCCTGTACAGGGACGCTGGTCCGTGGCCACTGGAAGAAACATGCGAACCGCATTCGACGAGGACTGCTCCCGAAAAATCGCTTGCCGATCATCACCAAGAAACCAAGCAAAAAGTGGGAAACGCTGTGGCGACTGTCGCTGTGACGATTGTAATGGACGCGAGGAAGATTTGCGTTGACGATTGACACCAAGCAGGCTCCCCCGCGGAATTCCTCTGGGGGGACCGTGTCTGCCCCGAAATGTCGAAAAGATTTTTAAGAAATTGTTGTGATTCGCGAGGGGTCCTCGCGGTGCTCGGGCAATCTTTCTAAGTGACGATGGGATCGCAATTTGCGGTTGCCTTTCGCGAGCAAATTACCCAGTTTTCCAGGCAGATGAATCTTCCTAACGTCTTGCCTTTCGTCAACTTAGGACCCGGGTCTGGTCTTCGTTGACAGGTCCCGCTGGATCGCTAGGATAGCCTCCTATCACAAGATGTAGTGGGTTGCTGAGCGGCTCGCTACTATCGGTAGTAGCTGCAGAGGACTATCTGCGGCCTTGTTTGGAACAGCGTTGACCTGATTGTCCGTTGGGAAGGAGCCTTGAACAATTGTTGTTACCGGCCGCCATGAGGAGCGGCTCACAGAAGTTCATAAGCTGTTTTCTTGTACCCTTTTCACTGTAAGATGCCCTGAGGTGGTGCCTGGTGCGGCATTGCGTCGGCGCGTCGTTTCCAAGGATGAAACCGATGGCTTCAATATTGAGTACTGCAGAGCTGGAAATGGCTTCCGCAGGGTCTGCAGGGGAGAATCGAGAACGAGAACGAGAACGAGAACGAGAACGAGAAATGGAACAGGGGGTTGCTTATGCCCGCCGCAAGTTGAGAAACCGTCTTCGCGGGGAGCGAGCGGGTTTGAAGATCGAGGCCACTTTTTGTCCCGAAGAAGTCGAGTCCCCTTTTGACACGACCGCATGGGAGCTTCGTTCGGCAGCGATCAAGGATGATTCGGGCAAGGTGCTCTTCGAACAAGTGGACTGCGAGATTCCGGCGCAGTGGAGTCAGTTGGCGACGAATGTCGTGGTGAGTAAGTACTTCTATGGCGACCCGAAGAATCCGCGAGAGCGAGAGCGGAGTGTTCGGCAGCTGGTCCATCGCGTCACGCGGACGATCAGCGACTGGGGTCTTGAAGATGGCTATTTTGATTCCGCGGAAGATGGCGAAGCGTTTTATCGCGACCTCTCGTGGCTCTGCTTGCACCAGTTCGGAGCGTTCAATAGCCCCGTGTGGTTCAATGTCGGCCTCTACCATCAGTACGGGGTGCAGGGGTCCAAGTGCAATTGGCGGTGGGATCAGGAAACGCAGAGCGTGGTCCAGCCGGAGAACCCCTACGAGTATCCGCAAGGGTCGGCCTGTTTTATTCAGGCGGTCCAGGACAATATGGAAGACATCATGCGTCTGGCCTGCAGCGAAGCGATGCTCTTCAAGTTTGGTTCGGGGACGGGGACCGATCTCTCGACGATTCGTTCGCAGCGGGAAAAGCTCTCTGGGGGTGGGACGCCATCGGGTCCACTCTCTTTCATGCGGGTCTATGACTCGATCGCTGGGGTGATCAAGTCTGGAGGCAAGACGCGACGGGCGGCGAAGATGCAATCGCTGAAGGTCTGGCACCCGGATATCGTCGAATTCATCGAATGCAAGTGGCGTGAGGAGAAAAAGGCGCACGCATTGATTCGTGAAGGTTACGATTCGAATTTCAATGGCGAAGCGTATTCGTCGGTCTGTTTCCAGAACGCCAATCTCTCGGTCCGCGTCACCGATGCGTTCATGGAAGCGGTGCGGGATGGACGTCGTTGGCAGACGAAATGGGTCAGTGATCGCGCTGGTGGTTTGCCGCCGGAGTATGATGCTCGCGAGCTGCTGAACAAGATGGCTGATTGCGCCTGGCACTGCGGAGATCCAGGGATTCAGTATGACACGACAATCAATCGCTGGCACACATGCCCCAACAGCGGGCGAATCAACGCGAGCAACCCGTGCAGCGAGTACATGTTTTTGGACGATACGGCATGCAACCTTTCCAGTATCAACCTTATGAAGTTTGTGCGGGGGGATGGATCGTTTGACGTCGATCGATTCGTTGCCGCATCGCGGATTTTCTTTATCGCCCAGGAAATTCTCGTTGATCATGCGAGCTATCCGACCGACCAGATTGCGGCCAACAGCCACCGCTATCGCCCGCTCGGGCTGGGATATTCGAATCTCGGCAGTGTGATCATGGCCAACGGCTTGCCTTATGATTCCGACGCCGCCAGAGGAATGTGTGGATCGCTGACCGCACTCCTCCATGGGGCAGCGAATCTCGCGAGCGCTGAACTGGCGGCGGTTGTTGGACCGTTTGATGCATATCGCGAAAACGAAAAACCGATGCTCGGCGTGATGCGGATGCACCGCGATGCGGTCGAAAAAATCGATGACCAAGGTCCCGCGGAATTGAAGGATGCGGCTCGCGCGCTGTGGGACAAAGTGGTCGAGATGGGCGAGCGTTACGGTTATCGCAACGCCCAGGCCACGGTGCTCGCGCCGACTGGTACGATCTCGTTCATGATGGACTGCGATACGACGGGAATCGAACCTGATATCGCGCTGGTCAAGTACAAGCAATTGGCCGGCGGCGGGTCGATGAAAATCGTCAACCGGACCGTCGGTTCGGGACTCCGTAAATTGGGATACGACCAGCCGCAAATCGATTCGATCGTGTCCTACATCGACAAACACGACACGATCGAGGGTGCGGCGGAGCTGTGCGACGAGCACCTGCCGGTTTTTGATTGCGCCTTCCGACCGGCGCGCGGCGAGCGAAGCATCGCCTGGAAGGCACATGTGATGATGATGGCCGCTGCCCAACCGTTCCTCTCAGGAGCGATCAGCAAGACGGTCAATATGCCCAGTGATGTGACTCCGCAGGATATCGCCGACGCTTATTTTTGGGGCTGGGAACTCGGTCTCAAAGCGATTGCGATCTACCGCGATGGCTCCAAGCAGTCCCAACCGCTGAACACCAAGAGCGGCGAAGGGAGTGAAGCGAAGGATGCCAAAGTTATTACGCAAACGGTCGAGAAAGTGGTCTACAAGCCGCGCCGTGAACGGCTGGAAGATACGCGGCAAAGCATCACCCATAAGTTTTCGATCGCAGGCCACGAAGGGTATCTCTGCGTCGGCCTCTATCCCGATGGTCGCCCTGGAGAAATATTTATCACCATGGCGAAAGAGGGCAGTACGATCGGTGGTATCATGGACTCGTTTGGCACCGCCCTCTCGATCGCACTGCAGTACGGCGTTCCGCTCGAGGTCCTGGTCACCAAGTTCAGCCATACTCGGTTCGAACCGATGGGGCATACGAGCAACAAAGAGATTCGGATCGCCAAGAGCGTCGTCGACTACATCGCGCGATGGCTCGGCTTGACCTTCTTGTCTGCCAACCAGCTCCCCCAGGAATCGGTTCCGGTGGTCGGTGGAAATGGACCCCTGGTCGACGTCCCGGCGACTGCCGCGCGGCTGCTCGGCGAATCCCTTCCACCGCTCGACCTCGCAGCTCGGGAACGAGCCAGCCTGCAGATGCCGGAATCCAAGAAAGGAAGTTCATCGGCCGAAAGGGGTAATCGTGTCCAGGCGAGTCCTGAAAACGCATCCCACAAGACTCACGGGTCGTCCATGGCTCCGCGAGGAATGATTGCTGAGGTCCTCGTCGTGCAGGACCAAAATACCCAGTTCGCACTGTTTCAAATCGACGCCCCGGCTTGCGATTACTGTGGAAGTATCACTTGCAGAAACGGCAACTGCTATCTCTGCCATACTTGCGGCAATAGCATGGGGTGCAGTTGACCCTCGTGAATAAAAGACCAGTTATGGGTTTTTGTTCCTTTTTGGAATACATCAAAGCCGCGAGCTTTTACGAGCTCGCGGCTTTTTTTCCGTCTCGCCACTCATGCCCCTGGGCCGTTTCGCGGCTCGGGCGTCCCCAAAGAGCTCTCTTCGAAATCCTTGAGGACTCTCTGGAGAGTCGCTTTGGATCCCCCCCCGCCCCGCATCCCGTGCCTCGTACCCCGCACCCTCTAACAGTTTTTGGGCTGATGCAATACACTGTGAATCGGTCGCGGCGGGAAGCGGGTCGATTTCTGCGGTGAGGAGTCCGTTTTATGTCCTTCCGCTGAACCGAATGTTCCTCTTCCGACGTAAGAAGCAGCGTGAGGAGAAGTGCCTCGTGCGCGGATGAACCGAAACCTGAGATTGTAGGCTCCCTCTTCGTTCATCAGATAAGTGATTCCATGGGACGTTTCTTTCACGTCTTTCGGATTCTGAACCCTTCCATGAGGCCTGGACCCCCGATTGCCCTAATCATTCTTCGTTGCGTTTTCCTCGCAGTTGCTGGAGGCATTTCAGCGCTGATCCTCTCCCAATTGGGGCAAGGGGGACCGGCTTGGCTTCCCTATGCCATCCTCCTTGGGATCATTGGCCTTGCGATGCTTGTCATCTTGGTGGACATATGTGTCCGTCGCAAACAAATTGCGACGGTTACCTCGGTCTATTTTGGGCTTTTGATTGGCGTTCTTTTGACCTATGTCCTTTCGATCGCGACGACACCCCTGATGTCGGGGACTCAGTACGAGTATCCGATCCAGTTGGTGATCGGGATGCTTCTCTGTTACACGTGCGTGAGCGTGCTGCTGCAAACCAAAGACGACTTTCGCTTCTTGATTCCCTACGTTGAATTTGTTCGCGAAGTCAAAGGTTTCAAGCCGCTCGTGCTCGACACGAGCGTGGCGATTGATGGACGGATCGAGGATCTGGTAGCGACGGGCGTCTTTGACAACCAGTTGATCGTCCCCCGCTTTGCCTTGAACGAATTGCAGGGTATCGCCGACAGCAGTGATAAATTGCGCCGAGCGCGCGGGCGTCGCGGTTTGGATGTCCTGAACCGGCTGCGTTCGGACGACAAGGTAGATTTGCAAATTTTTGACCGTGAGCTTCCGGAATGGGCACAGCATCCGGTCGATTTGAAATTGGTCCTTCTTGCCAAGCATCTCGAAGGGAAGATTGTTACGGGGGATTACAACCTCAACAAAGTCGCCAAGCTGCATAATGTGCCGGTGATTAACCTGAACGAGGTTGCCAATTCGCTTCGTCCAGCCTACCTTCCTGGTGAAGCTTTCCGGCTGAAGATCATCAAGCCTGGGGAAGGAGTCGAACAGGGGGTTGGGTATCTCGACGATGGGACGATGGTCGTTGTCGAGGGGGCTCGCGAGGCGATCAACCAGGAGGTGCCTGTGGTCGTGACCAGTACACTGCAGACCAATGCCGGTCGGATGATTTTTGCGCGGCTTGAAAGCTAGGCAGCGTTTGAGGGTGATGCGAACCGGCGAGGGTTTTTCTTCGTCGATCCCGCCGTTGAGCGCGGAGACGAGTTCGCTATATTGTCGGATCTTTGCCACACCTGCGGAAGGTTTTTTTCCATGGGAAAATCGACGTCGATGAAAGACAAGTCGTCCTCGCGGAAGCCGATGATCGAAGCGATCGGGCTGAGCAAATTCTATGGACCGTTTGCGGCGACGCGGGAAGTCACTTTTACCGTCTACGAAGGGGAACTGGTCGCTTTTCTTGGACCCAACGGGGCGGGGAAAAGCACGACCATGAAGATGCTGACCGGCTATATCGCGCCGTCCGAAGGACAAGCGAGAATTGCTGGGCATGATATGCTCCGCGATCGCATTGCCGGGAGCCAGCGGCTGGGGTACCTCCCCGAGAACGGGCCTCTGTACCCCGAAATGACCCCCTCGAGCATGCTCGATTTCTTCGCCGATGCGCGGGGGATGGCCAAGGGGATCAAGCAAGATCGAATTCAGAAGGTCGTCGAGATTTGCGACCTCTCGAGCGTGATGTACAAGCCGATCAGCAAACTCTCCAAGGGGTTCAAACAGCGAGTGGGGATGGCACAGGCGCTGCTCCATGACCCCGATGTGCTGATCCTCGACGAACCGACAGCGGGTCTGGACCCGAATCAAATTCGTGAAGTGCGGAAGACGATGCGAAGGCTGAGCGAAACGAAAACGATTCTGCTCAGCACGCACATCCTCCAGGAAGTCGAAGCGATGGCCGACCGTGTGATTTTGATTAACGAAGGCCGTCTCAGGTTTGATGGTTCCGTCGCGGATTTGCAGACCAAGGGTGCCGACCTGGACGACGCATTCAGCGCACTGACTCGTTCCTTCTAAAACGCGATGTGGTGTTTTTCCTTTCCTTCATTCCTTTCGGTTGATTTCCAGCGATGATCCTGTCCGTATTGCTTGTCTTGCTGCTTGTCGACCTCTGTTTTCTCCTCATTTTGGCTTTGGTTGCGGCCCTGTTTTCCGGAACCAAACGCGTGGCCTACGCCGTGATGCGGCGAAACTTTGTGGGTTACTTCAGCAACCCGACGGGTTATGTCTTCCTCTGCGTGTTCGTGTTCCTGACGTCGCTTGCTGCATTTTGGCCCTACGAGTTTTTTAATCAAAATCTCGCCACCCTCGACCAGCTTAATTACTGGTTTCCCCTGATCATGCTGGTCTTTATCCCGGCGATCACGATGAGCATTTGGGCCGACGAGAAGCGGCAGGGGACTGACGAATTGCTGCTCACCCTGCCCGCCGACGATTTTGACATCGTCGTGGGAAAGTATATGGCGGCGGCGGCTATTTTCACTGCGTCACTGCTCTTTTCGCAGATCTCGACCTTTATCACGCTGGCGATTCTCACCAAAGGAGGTGTCGATGTTGGTCTCATCTGCACGACCTATCTTGGTTACTGGTTTGTCGGTCTGACGATGATTGCGATTGGGATGGTGGCATCGTTCATGACGGGAAACTTGACGGTTGGCTTCATCCTCGGGGCGCTCTTCAACGCTCCGCTTGCATTTGCTTCGTTATCGCGGGCGATCGTTCCCAATGAAACGGTCGCTACCATTCTGCAAAATTCTGGTCTCAGCCGCTCCTTTGATGATTTCGGTCGGGGTGTCATCAGCCTTTCGTCGGTCGCCTATTTTCTCCTCGTCGCCGGAGTTGCTCTTTACCTTTGCATGGTTTTGATTGGGCGGCGACACTGGACAGGAGGTAAAGATGGGAACACGATGGCCTGGCATTACCTGGCGCGTTTTCTAGCCCTTGTGCTGATCACCGGCGGGGCGGTTGCCTTCTTCCGAAGCAAAGACTTTTTCCGCCATGATGCGACCGAGGGGAAGGTCAGCTCGCTCGCCCCTGCCACCGAGCGATTGATGAGCCAGCTCGATCCGAAGAGCCCGATCAAAATCGATGCGTTTATTAGCCAAGACATTCCTGAGCAGTATGCCAAGACTCGTTACGAGCTGGTGAATTTGCTGAAGGAATTCCAAAGCAAGGCGAATCGTCGGGGCCGTTCGATCGAAGTCACATTGCATGACAATATTGAACTGTTCAGCGACGAAGCGAACCTCGCCGAAGAACGATTTGAAATTGTCCCGGTCCAGCGGATGGTCCGCGATAAAGGAACGTTCCAGCAAAAGCGACTGATTCTTGGGGCTGCCGTCCGCAGCGGCCTCTCTAAGGTCACGATCCCGATGTTCGAATATGGGATTCCGGTTGAATACGAATTGGTCCGCTCGATCGATACGGTTGCCAAGGGGACGCGAAAACGGCTTGGCGTGGTCGAGACCGATGCCCAGCTGATGGGTGGTTTTTCCTTCTCGGGGATGTCCCCGCGGCAGATTCCTAAGCACCCACTGATCGTGGAACTCGAGAAACAGTACGAGGTCGAAGGGGTCGACATGAGTGCCCCGATTTCTCCTGGGCAGTACGACGCGCTGATCGCCGTCCAGCCCTCGAGCCTCCCGCCTGATCGCTTCGATCGTTTTGTCGAAGCAGTGAAGGCAGGCGTTCCTGTAGCCATTTTCGAAGATCCGTTCCCGATCCCCAGTCAGTGGCCCGGCGTGACTCCGACCGGCGAACCCAAGCAGGCTCCTGGCGGAGGAATGTTTGGTGGCGGGGGTGGGCCGCAGCCCAAAGGGGAAATCACCAAGCTTTGGTCGGCCTTGGAAATTGAGGTCCCCGGCAAGCCTGGGATGATGGGAATGTATTCGCCCGCACTCGTCTGGCAGCAGTACAATCCCTATCCCAATCTTGCCCTAGGTCCCGATGAAATGTGGGCCTTCATCGATAATGATGCGCCGGGGGCCGAAGATGCGATCAGCAGCGGAAGCCCAATCACCTCCGGACTTCGCCAAGTCCTCCTTCTTTACAGTGGGGCGGTGAGAAAGCGAGAGCCGTCGACGCTGACGCATACTCCTCTGCTCGCCACCGGCCAAAGTGCCTCGGGGACTATTGAAATGATGGAAGCGCGGACGGCGCTCAATACCCCCGACCCAATGGCACTCCGTCGTGCCATCGGGAGACCCACCGGGGCCTCCGACTTGGCAGTTGCGATCGAGGGGCAAGCGTCCTCAGGGGAACCCAAAACGCCAGGGATCAAAGCGGTCTATATCTCGGATATCGATCTGATGCTCCCCGTCTTCTTGCAGCTTCGCGAGGATCCCAATCAGGTCCAGGAAGTGCGGTTTCAATTTCAAAATGTCACCTTCCTCCTCAATTCCATTGATTGGTTGACAGGTGAAATGGAATTCCTCGAGATCCGCAAACATGAGCCAACCTTCAGCTCTCTCAGCTTGATCGAGGACGTGAAGGAGGGGGCGAGCCAAACGGAGCGCGATGCAGTTCAGAAATTCCAGGAAGACTTTGATACAGTTGTTCGCGAGATCGACGAGCAAAACGAAAAGCAACTGGCCCAGCTCCAAGAGAAAATCGATCAATTGAAAAAAGAGAGTTCTACGGGCACCGTCGATCGTGCTGCACTGCAAGCACGACTGCAGGAATTTGAAATCAAGAAATCGACGCTCCAGCGCGCTAAGGAAGTCCAGCGGGAAAAATCGGAACGTGAAATGAACAAACAGGTCCAGTCCATCCGTCGCACCGCCGACCTTGATGTGGTCGGGATTCAGAATCGGGTGAAAGCCCTTGCGGTCACCCTCCCCTGCATCCCGCCACTGATTATCGGAATTGTCGTCTTCGCGGGGCGTCGGCTCCGCGAACGTGAGAGTATTTCCAAATCGCGTTTGAAGTAATCGTCTACGAATCCTTTCCAGAGCAACGGAGCCATACTCCAGGGGGACTGAACCCTGGCAAGAGAGGTTCCCAGTGATCAACCACCTTGTGTGGAGAGTACAAATTAGCAATGAACGAAGGAACTAAAACGGGTCTCTTTTGGGCCTTGGCTGCGCTGCTGGTCGGTTTGGCTGTGTTTGTCAATTGGCCCACCGCCACCGATGAACAGGCACTCGTTGCGATCAACAAACCACTCTTTGAGGAATTCAAGGACCCGCTCGCCGCGGCAAACCTCCGCATCGTCAGCTTTGATGAAACTCTTGGGCAACTCGAAGCCTTTGAAGTCGCGAAGGATCGTTCGACAGGTTTATGGACGATCCCCTCGCGACAAGGGTATCCGGCTGACGCTGCGTCGCAAATGGAGAAAGCCGCAACCGCATTTCTTGGCCTGCGGATTCTCGACGTAAAAACCGACAAGGCAGAGGAACATGCTGCTTTCGGAGTGATCGAGCCAAATCTCGAAAAGCTGTCGGTCGGGGATGCCGGCGTCGGGCGTCTGGTCACGATCAAAGATGGCGACGGAAAGAATTTAGCGACGCTGATTATTGGCAAAACGGTCAAAGACATTCCTTCGCACCGCTATGTCCGCAAGCCCGGGCAGGATCCGGTTTATGAAGTCGAGCTCGATGATTCCCCGCTGACCACGCAGTTCCGCCAATGGATCGAAGAGGATCTGCTGAAGCTCGATACGTTTGATATCGCTGGAACGAAAATTCGCAACTACTCCGTCGCCGTCAATGCGACTCTGCAAGGACTCGCGGTCGACCCGCGGAAATCATACGACGCAAATCTTTCTCTCGATGACACCAATCAGTGGAAACTGGACAGTCTCGTTGTCTATGACGATGCACAGGGAGGGGAAATTCGTTCGCTCACGGAAGACGAACAAGTCAATGCGACCAAACTGAATCGACTCAAGACCGCCCTCGATGATCTGAAAATTGTCGATGTGGTCCGCAAACCTGAAGGGATGAGTGCCGATTTGAAGGCCGACAAGTCGCTCGTCTCCAATAACGAATCGATTCGTTCGCTGGCCGGCCGCGGTTTCTATCCCGTTCAAGGAACTGGGGAGGAAGGGATCGATATTCTCGCTGCCAATGGCGAACTGATTGTCGATCTGAAGGACGGGGTTGAGTATATCCTCCGCTTTGGCCGGATCGCTGGACTTGATGAAAGTTCGAGCGAATCGGCGGATGAGGCGAAGGAAGGGACAGAAGACGCAGCCGCTGCGGAGGAGGGAGCCGAGGAAAAGCCCCGTGAGACCGCAGGTGGGTCCAATCGTTACCTCCTTGTGACGACTCGACTCAATTCGTCGATGATTCCTCCACCGGATCTCAAGCTCGTCCCGCAGACCATTGAAGAACTGGCCGAAATGCTCAAACCACCCGCCGACCCTGCCGCTCCGCCGGAAGGAGAAATTCAGTTCAACCCGGCCGCACTCGAGGGAGCATCTCCAGCCCCTGCCCCCAGCGACCCCGGCAGTGAAACCGGCAGCCAAAGCGGTAGCGAATCGAGCGAACCGGTGACCGACCAACCCGCCCCCGACCAGCCCGCCGCAGAAGCTCCGGCTCAGGCGGGAGACGACGGCCAGGGAGAGGCACCGCAAGGGGAAACCCCACTCGCTTTCAATGGTCAGGGCAGCGTGATTGGTCAAGGATTGCCACAGGATGGTACTCCACCGGCCGACAATCCAGGGTCTGGGGAATCCCCAGCCGAACAGCCCCCTGCCGATCAGCCCGCCCCTACGGCACCAACCGAGGAGTCGGCTGCCGAGCGTTTCGCGAAGATGACGGAAGACGAAAAGAAAGAGTATCTGCAGGCCGAGCAGGAAAAGATTAACAAGGAAAACGAAAAACTCCGCGACGCATGGAAGGAGAAGATGGATGGGGCGGAAAAACGCGTTCGTGATCTGAACGCGAGATTCGCGGATTGGTATTACGTGATCCCGGAATCGACGTATGCGGACCTGCAGGTCAAGCTCGAGGATCTCATCCAGCCCAAGGGCGCTGCCCCAGCCACCCCTGCAGGCCCAAATCCTGCCGGTTTCCCCTCATTCAATCCTCTTGGTCAGTGATTGATTTCGGATCGAGCGTCCCCATTCTGAGCAATTGCTGAGTCTGGGGTGGTGGGACGATTCGGTTCCACCACGGGGGAATGGGTGCGACGAATGCGAGCGGTTCTTTTTTTGTCGGATGCTGCAGCTTGAGCTGGCAGCAGTGGAGAAGAATGCCGGGCAGGGGATTCTTCCCACTGGCCGGCGTGCGCTTGTCGAGCGCATCTTTGCTGTCGAGCGCATATTTGCTGTCACCCCAGACGGGGCATCCGCGGGCTGCAAACTGTGCGCGGATTTGGTGCTTTCGACCCGTGATCAGTTGGATTCGAACGAGCTGGCATGGCTGACCGGCAAGGGTCCAGCGATCGATGGTTTCGTAGACGAGCTCGGCGTGCTGTGAGGGGTGGGTAGGGTTTTTTCCGGCGACCCGCATCCGATGAACGTGCTCATCTTTGTAGAGCTGGTCGACTAAATGTCCGCCTTCGGGGTGGATGCTTCCTGCGAGGATGGCGATGTACTGTTTGGTGATCGTTCGCTCGCGAATCTGCTGGGAGAGTCGGTCTGCAGCTTTGCTGGTTCGCGCGACGACAATCAGTCCACTCGTGACGCGATCGAGCCGGCTGACGATCCCGACATAGACATTTCCCGGCTTTTGATACTTTTTTTTCCAGTAATCGCCGGTCCATTGGTAGATGCTTGGCTCGCCGGTGACCCCTGCGGTGGGGAGACCTGCGGGTTTGTCGAGGACCAGAAGGTGGTTGTCTTCGTACACTATTTTTGGGTGGAGCATTGGCTCATTGTTTGCCGAAAAGTGAATTCAGGGTAGATCGGTTATTGGTCGAAGTGCGCTCGATCGTTAAGATGGAGCATGAGAGGCAGACGCCTGATGACGGGGGCGATTTAGAATCGACCGGGTCACGTGAAGCGTCGGTGGCGAGCCGTGGTTGGTCAGTGGGCCACGTAAAAAGCTGACTAAAAATTAGTTGCCGAGAATAATCTCGCACTGGCTGCGTAAATAAACGCAGCCCCGGTTGAGGGTGGCGACCGGAGTCGCCCAAAAACTGGTCAACAATTCCGGATCGCTTGTGGTCACGCCCAGCACGCCACGAGTTAAAAATGTTTTGGGATAGCTTCGGAGAAAGCCTGTCGATAGGCGTTCGAGGAAGCGAAACTTCAAATTATCGACTACGCCCGTAGAAGCCGCCGTGGATGGATCGCGGGACGGGAGTGCAATTCTCCCCGCCTCCATACACTTGGTCACCGCAACGTGACCATTCCGCTCAAGACCCGCTGGCTCACCCCAGCGGGTCTTTGCGTTTCTACGCGGAAATTCGGGGCTTTTGCGAGACGCCAAACTTTGCTCGTCTCAAAACCACGGGACGCGTTTGACACCCATCGCCATCCCAAAAGGCTCAAATCGGGGGTAAAGGCTCAAAACCACGGGACGACCCCCAAACACGTCCCGTGCTCAAAAACCCTGCAATTCGCGGCACATCTGCGATTCCGTGTCGCCGTGAGGTTTTAGTGAAAAACGTCTATGGCAGTTACATGCAAAACCTGACCATCGCGTCCCGAGGAAAGAACTTCTAACCAGTCGACACTTCGGGCCAGGCACGTGGCGGGGGCCCGACAAGCGACGGCCAAGAAGCCTGGCGCGCTGCGGGACGTTTACGGTCTACTACCGGCAACGACCAGCTGGGGGAGGGCCTGGTGGACCTCCAAAGATGACAAGCACACCCTTTGACATGTATCTTCTAGATATATATCTTAAAGATGCTAATTGCGAGGGAATCATGGAACGCACCAATCGAACGAAATTCGCAGTGCTGGGCATACTGAGCATGGGGCCCTCTTCGGGCTACGATGTGAAAAAATTCTGTGAAGAAGTGCTCGTGTACTTCTGGCACGAAAGTTACGGGCAGATCTATCCGCTGCTGCGGACTCTCGAAGCCAAGGGGTTAATTCGGAAAGAGTCGCGTTCCCGGACAGCAAGGGAGCGGCGGATTGCCTACGCCCTTACGGCAGCGGGCCAGAAGGAGTTGGCAACCTGGCTGGAGCAACCGTTTGCCGAACAAGCCCCCCGCAATGAACTGCTCCTTAAGTTGTTTTTCAGCAATCTCGCTGGGCCCAATGTAGCCATTGCCCAAATCGAGGCCTATGAAATCGCTCAGAAGAGACTGCAAAAGGTCCTGAGAGAAGCTATGGCCAGTATCGAAAACGAGAGGGACGCGAACCCTCAAGTCGTTTATTGGAAGCTGACAGTTAGGTTGGGCCTGCGATTAAGCGCTGCTCGCATTGCCTGGTGTCGCGAATCGCTTCGAGAACTCCGGCAGCGCCCCAATTAAAAGGTCCAATCATGAGCTCACTAACTCATTCTCGTGATCTATATGCGAGCCATAGCAATGACCAGCAGGCAGCACGGCCCGGGCTGATTGGCCGTTTTTCACCTTACGCCTGGCTATGGTTTGCTCTGTCGGTGATATCTGGCATGTTCTCCTGAGGCCACTGGGTCGTGCCAATCCTGGCGTGGTTTGGCCCAGTTTTCTCGCTACTGTTTCTCACGACGAGACCGGACTGGATCGGCAAAATGAGCCTACTTGCCGCTGGCTACTTCGTATTCGTATTCACGCAGCGGGGAATCATTCCGATTGCAGATCATGAATTGGCGGTCGCGGGATTGCTTGGGGCGTTCGTTGGATTTTTGCCCTACTGGGTCTATCGTCGATTGAGTGAGCGATTTGTCAGTTATTGGGTCACCTTGACGTTTCCTGCGATGGTTGTGGCGATCGAGTTCCTCCTTGCCCAAGGTCCTTTCGGCACATGGGGGTCGGTGGCGACCACCCAGTATCGCAACAGCGCCATCATCCAGTTGCTAGCCTTTACCGGAATCGCGGGCTTGGTTTTCCTTGTTCACTGGTTCGCTGCAAGCGTGGCGTGGATTTGGGGCGCATCAGCAGATCAGGGCCGACGTCGATGGCCGATAATGACAACGACAGCCGTCATGTTGCTAATTGCCATTGGCGGCGAATTAAGACTCACTTTTCAGGGCAAAACCCGTGACCAGGTCAAAATCGCGGGTATTGTGATCAACGAGTCTGCATTCCAACAGGAGGCAACCCGTGACATCATCAAGTCCATACGCTCCGGTCAACCGACTGATGAAAGAATCACGCGCGCTTTCCTAGAATCGCTCGATAATCGCAAAAGCGAGCTATTTGCCCGGAGTGCAGCCGCCGCCAACATGGGCGCCGAAGTTGTTTATTGGAGCGAAGCCTGCCTGGCCGTACGGCCTGAAGACGAACCAGCGATCATTGAGTCTGGAAAAGCCTTCGCCAAGGCTCACAATATCTACTTTGGAATGACCTTTGCAACGATAGGCTATACCGATGCTGACGACTTCATCAAAAACCAGATTGTCCTCGCTCATCCGGACGGCAGGACTACCAACGTCTACTTAAAAAGCATCATCCCACCTGGTGAACCGAGCGTTGCCGGCAGTGGTGTCGTGCCGTCCATCCAGTCAAGTTTTGGCGTGATGTCCAATGTGATTTGTTTTGACACCGACTTTTCTAATTTAATGAGGCAGCCTGGGCGAGGCGGCGCCGGGATCGTGATTGCTCCAAGTAATGATTGGCCAGCGGCTGCCGAACCCCATATGGCTGTTTCTTCCTTGAGGGCGGTGGAGAACAATTACAGCTTGGTGAGGGTAACATCCAACGGAATATCGGCGGTGATCGATCCATTCGGACGACTAAACTTTCAATCCAACTCTATTGGCAACGATTCGCCAGACTTCGTAGTCAACGTTCCACTGGGCTCAGGGCAAACTCCCTACGCTTTACTGGGGGATTGGCTGGCCATTGCCTCTTGCTTCGTTGCCCTGATTTCGGTCATTTTCGCGATTCTTCCGAGTAAGTAGGGCAAGGGAAGCACGCTCCCCGAACAGAAAAATTCGTCACCCTGAATCTGCGTATGCTTCTCTAACGCGCTGTAATTAGTCGTGGCCGTTGATCAGCCCAGAGAGCGGGAATGCCTTTGCGGCATTTCTGCAAGCTAATGTCGGCAAATGCCTGGCCAGCAAGAATCGACTCCACGACGTCCGGGGCCAGCGATGTCAGCTGGAGCATTCGCCCAACGTAGCTGCGGTCGACACCATTCGCTTTGGCGATGTCTTCCAAGTCCTCGAACTCGCCCGCCTCAAGTTGGTCCTGCCACGAGTAAGCTTTGGCTAT
>Ga0169931_10005435_pt1 | contig 19418 bp, 16 predicted proteins | sample Kivu_15m_20L_FD_129675 | JGI IMG/M metagenome (GOLD analysis project Ga0169931, IMG submission 129675) | Freshwater microbial communities from Lake Kivu, Western Province, Rwanda to study Microbial Dark Matter (Phase II) - Kivu_15m_20L... | ecosystem: Environmental > Aquatic > Freshwater > Lake... | reverse complement strand
CCTTCAGCTAACAGGGAAACTGATCCGCGGTTTGTTCGACCGGTTCCTGCCAAAAAAGGTAGCCGCCTAAATGGTGCCAACGACTTGGAAGGCAGTTGGGCTGAAATCGGTGTTTTTCAGGGATGACTATAATAAGGCCAAGTTTGTCAGGTTACCAATCACAGCCTTGCCCGCTGGTGGGATTGGCCTGAAAAACCCGGTGAGGGCCGGACATTCGGGATGGGGATAACATTACGCCATGCTTTATTTGACCATCAGCCGGCCTTGCGCCGGGCATGGTCTTCCCAGGCCCTCCCGAAAGCCTCGGTCAACGGATCTTCGGTCTTGCGCATGTGGTCGAGCAGGCGGCGGGCTAATTCACCAGCCTCGCCAGCCCATGCCGATTCGCGAATCAGGTTTCGCCGTTCCGAGGGATCGGCGGACGTGTCGAACAGCATCAGGGTTTCGCCTGCAACCAATTGCAGGACCCTGGCCTTGATAACGGGGTCCCCGGATTTATTCATGGCCGCGAAGGTCAGCCCGCTCATCGCCTCGACCCTAAAGGGTGTTTCACCGCCAGCCCATGCGTGGTAGATCAACGCCCTGTCACGAGTGCGGGCACATCGCTGTGCAAACGACTTGCCGCTGCTGACCGTGTTGACATGGGTCACCAAAAGGTCCCGGCCAGGTTGGGTTCGCCCCTTCAGCAACGGCACCCAAGAACACCCATCCATTCCCATGGGAGGCCCCACTCCCAGCAACTCCAAAAGCGAGGGCATGATATCCACGCTGCTCACGAGTTCCTCACGCTCCTGGGGTTTGCCCATGCCGGGATACTTCAGCAGAACGGGTGACCAGGTGCCGTTGCGATAAACAGTGGCTTTGGCAAAGGGAAAGGACATGCCATGGTCGGACAGGAACAGCACCACGGTGTCGTCGGCCCGACCTGCGTCGCGCAAGGCATCCAGCACCATCCCGAAAGTAAGGTCGAACCGGCTGACACTCGAATAGTATTGCGCGACTTCGCGACGGATCTCGGGCAAATCCTCCAGAAAACCCGGGACGGCCACCTGTCCCGCTTTGAACACCTTTGAAAGGTCAGCTTGCTTGTTATCCCCCGTTTCAGCCACGAAAGGGCGGTGCGGATCGGTGATATTGGCGTTGATGAAGAACGGCTTGCCCCTGGACCGCGCGGAGTCAATCATATCGCGCAGGCGGTCGCGGAATGCGCGGGGCTTTTTGCCCAATTCCTGGCTCCCCGTCTCGTGCCAGGGGAATTTGGTGGCGGGCATCATGTGGGCGGTCTTGGCGATCGCCCCGGTGTGGTAACCGGCCGCGTTGAGCACCTCCACCAGCGTCGGCACATCCTTTCCGATCGGATTGAAACCAAGGGCTCCGCTACGATGGGGAACCCTGCCGGTCAGGAGCGCCTCGCGCCCGGGTTGGCAGATCGGCACCGTGACATGGGCTTGGCGGAACCTGTGCGCCGAACGGGCGAAGCCATCCAGGTTGGGAGTCGCCCCGTGCCTGTCCCCCAGCCAGCCGGCCGAGTCGGCGTTCATGTCATCCGCGGTGATGAGGAGCAGGTTCCAGCGACCTGCGGGTGGTTCACCGCAACGGGCTGAAACCTGGAAAAGAAGGCAGGAAACCACCAGAGCCAGCAGCCAATCACGGGGACAGCGCATATTTTTCCCCGTAAACATTCAAACAAGTCGCCCCCGGGTGAGGAACCCGGGGGCGGAACATCCAGACTTGGCTGGCCTTAGTACTCGCCATTCACCTCACCACCCATGGCGGTGCCCAGGGCCCGCCAAGTGTTCACGTTGACCCCGTTGGCTATGAACTTGACACTGCCATCGCAAAAAGCGCCGTTCACGCCACCGGAATGCCGGCTCCTGGCCCCCTGGCGCCTGTTGTTCGGGCTGGGAGGCGCCGTGCCCGTGGTGGTGCAGGGCGCGTTGCGAGGATCATTGTTATTACACCAGGCCCCGGTCATCACGTCCGGGTCGGAGGCGTTCGGCCCGAAAAGAGTGACGAACCCGGACCCGCCGCCCCACGAGGCGAAACCGCGCGCGTCGCGGCCTTGGCCCTGGTTCACCTCCGACAGCATTAGCGTGTTGCTGGTGCCGTCGGTGACGTCGGTGATTTTCACAGGCATCCCATAGAAGCGGGTCCAGGTGGAGGCCTGAGCCGCATTGACCGGCCCATCGTCGGACGTCGATCCGTTGTAGGCGTTGAAGGGCGCCCCGCCGAACCGGATGGTGGCCCCGCCAACCACCACATTGGCCTGGAAGAATGTGGTGTTGCCGTAGTTGACCACATAATTCATGTTCTGCACGCCGTTCCAAGGTGAGTTCGACGAGTCGGAAGGACAGGTGTAGGTTTTGATTCGAGTCCGGGCAACCGGAAGGTTGCCGGCCCCGTTATACCGGATTCCTGTGGCGTCATTGCCACCCCAATTGGTGTATATTTTGAACAGGTTGTCCTGCTCGATGAACGGTAGGGTGGGAATGACCCACGTACCCCAGCAGCAGCCGAACTTGCCGACGCCGCCGGGCAGGGCACCTTGGGAGTCCTGATGATTGTGCATGCCTAGGGCGATCTGCTTGAGGTTGTTGGAACAGCTCATTCGGTTAGCGGCTTCCCGCACCTTTTGGACGGCCGGTACAAGCAGCCCGACCAAGACGGCGATGATGGCAATGACCACCAGCAATTCAATCAGCGTGAAAGCGCTTCTGCTTTGGCGCACCATGGATTACCCTCCAAATGGATGGATGACGGCATCGGGCGATCAGGAATATAAAAGACCAAGAAGTGCGGGCGACGGTGTACGGCCCAGCCCCGGGGTACCTTCGGACCGGTCTCAGGGGATAGTGAAGTCGAAGGCGTTCTTGTCCCCCGCCTTCACATCCGCGGTGAGTGTCGTCTCCAAGTTATACTTGGCGGGAATACGCTCCTTGGAGGAGAAGTTCCCGGTCGGCCCGGGCGCCGCATTGGGGTCGCCGTCGGGTGTTTTTCCATCGCCAGAACTGATGGCAACCCGGTACTTGCCGGGAAGCAATCCCTGGGCGGCGGCGATCATGTACTCGCCCTTGGTGATGAGGGCGCTGGCTTGGGTGCCGAGTTTGGTGTCCTCAGGATTGAACATGATCATGCCGGTGTCGAGGGGAGCCCCCTTGAACTGGATTTTGCCGGAGACACCGCACCGTCCCCCGGTGCCATCAGAGCAGCCTGAAAGCCCCGCCAAGCCGAGGCAAAAACCGACGCCCGCCATCAGCAAACGGGACATGCCTTACCCTCCCTGGTGTTCATTCACCCAAAGCGGTTGTCTATAGTCTACTCTTTTCCTGTTTGGGTGCAACCAACTCATGAATTTTTTCTGAGAGACCCAAAAACCAAATAAAAACCACCCATTACCGGGCCAATCCCCTGGGTCCGTCCAAAACCCCTGGACAAATTCTGCAAAATTGGTGAGTTTCTAGGGTTTGGCCACATCCTTGGCCGCCCGCAGCACCCGCTCCGTCTCAAGCCCGCGGTCCCCCTGCGAGCGGATCCACGCATCCAGATCGGCCCGCAACCCTGCCAAGGTCTCCCGGTGGGCCGGGTCAGCCGCCAGGTTGGACTGCTCGGCCGGGTCCTTTGCCAGGTGGTACAACTCCTCAGCCGGTCGCTGGTGGTAGCGCTTCAACAAGGCCGCGGCCGCCGGGTCCGAGGCGGCCCGGGCCACCCACGACCGGAAATAACGCACCCCATCCCCCTCCGGATCCTTGCCCTTGTCGATATGGGTGTGGTGCTCGGCACCGGCATCGAGGTTGCGGATGTATTTCCATTCCCCGGTACGCACCCCGCGCATCGGATATTGGTTCATCTCGCCATCGGCGCTGTGTGTGAGGAAAACACGCCCGCGGTGACGGTCCACCCCGCCGGTGAGCACACCGAGGAACGACCTGCCGTCAAGCCCTTCCACCTTGCCGCACCCGGCAGCCTCCAGGCAGGTGGGCAGGATATCCGTCCAGTTGACCATCGCCCCGGATACGGCCCCCGGCCGAATGCGGCCCGGCCAGACGGCGACCAGCGGGGTGCGCACTCCCAGGTCGTACAGGTTCCACTTGCCGAAGGGGAACTGGGCCCCATGGTCGGCCGTGAACAGGAACAGGTGATTGGCACCCAGGTTCCTGCGAGCCGCCTCGCGCACCTTGCCCAGGTCGGCATCACACCGGGCCACCGCCGCGTGGTAGCGCGCCAGCGCCTCGCGTGCCTCGGGGGTATCAACCAGATGCGGTGGTATCGCAATCGAACGCGGATCCCCCAGGCCCTGTTTCGGCCAGGGCACATGGGGCCAGTTGGTGCCCACCACCAGGCAGAGTGCCTTGGCCGGTTTCTCCGGATTGGTTTGGGCCTTCCGTTGCCCGAGCCACGCCACCGCCGCATCGATGCAGGTGTCCTCGTGGTACTTGAAGTGGGTGGCCTGGTCGAAACCGTACCCGGTCACCTGGGCGTAGTGCGCCACCTTGCCGAAGGCCACCACCTCGTAGCCGAGTTCCCGGAAGTGAGCGGGCCATTTCCGGACCTCCGGGTTGGGCCGGGCATGATTGAGCATCGCCCCGTTGCGCATCGGATCCAGCCCGGTCAGCAGCGCCGCCCGGCTGGGCGCGCAACTGGGTGAGACCACGAAGGCCCGGTTGAGGGTCATCCCCTCGGCGGCCAGCTCGGCCATGCGGGGCGTGGGAACCGCCCTGCCACCGTGGATCGAGCAGTCCCCCCAGCCCAGGTCATCCGCCAGAAAAACCACGATATCCGGCGGGGCCGCCGTTGATGAAACCTTGGAAAACGCCAGCGCGAGGAGGACAACCAACGACCGCATGCCTGGACTCCGGATGCCCGCGGACCTCCACCACCATACCGCAGCCTGCTGCCCATCACGGAATGGAAAGGGGTTTGCTGGTGGATTATCTTGAGCAGGCACCCTTGGAAAACCACCGTTGCCTGATTCGCCAGGCGGGAGGGAGATTCATGCCCGGCAAGCGTAGCCTTCCAGCCTCCAATTGGCCAGAGGTTTCAGGGCATTGGCTCAGCCTGGCACTGCTGGCCCTGTCATGCCTTCCGACGCGCGCGCAGGAAACGGTCCAGCGCGAGTGGCAAGTGGATGGCATCACCCGCACCGGGCTGGTCTTCATACCCCCGGAGGCCAAGATAAAACCAACCCCGGTGGTGTTTGTCTTCCATGGCCACGGGGGTTCCAGCCGCAACGCGATGACCAGCTTCGGCATGGACAAGGCCTGGCCCCAGGCGATCTCGGTCCACCTGCAGGGGCTGAACACCCCGGGCCGCCTGACCGATCCCGAGGGGAAAAAAACCGGCTGGCAAAGCGGAAGCGGCGACCAGAAGGATCGCGACCTGCGCTTCTTTGATGTGGTCATGGAGTCGTTGAAGCGGGATTTCAAGGTGGACACCCAACGCGTCTACGCCACCGGCCATTCCAACGGCGGCGGCTTCACCTACCTGCTGTGGGCGGAACGGGGCGGGGTTCTGGCGGCGGTGGGCCCGTCGGCGGCAATCGGACCGCGCCAGGGGAAGGACCTCAAACCCAAACCGCTATTCCACCTGCTGGGTGACAACGACCCGCTGGTCAAGCCGGCCTGGCAGGAGGCGATGATTGTTCAGGCAAGGAAGGTCAATGGTGCGGTAGAGGGCAAACCGTGGGGCAAGGAGACCCAAGCCACGCTCTACCCGGCCCCGGGTGGGAACGACCTGGTGGTCTGGCGGCACCAGGGTGGCCACAAGTTCCCCGGCAAGGAGGCCGTCGCCGCGATGGTGCGATTTTTCCAGGAGCATCCGGCGAGATAGGAGGCTCGTTGGCGGTTCCATCAGCGCCGAAAAGTTCTCGGGCCAGGCTGGCTCAGCCTTGTTTCACCTGGCCAGTTTCTCCAGCGCATCGATTTCGACGGCGTTCGCCTTCTCCCGAGCCAGCGCGGCCAACCGGCGCTTTTCCACCTCGCCGCGCAGCGCCTTCGACCGGGTGGCCAGGTAGATGGCATCCCGGCTTCGCCTGTCCTCGATCACCACCGCATCCCCATCGATCCGCCACCGGACCGGATGCGCGCCATCGGCGTCGACCCGGAAGACCTCCCCGGCCCCGCGCAGCCACGGCGGCAGCACGAAACGGAACGACACCTCCCGGGGATCGCCGAAGGTGAAGACACTCTGCCGGTTGTCGGGACCATACGCGAGGTCGTTGGCGAACAGCACGGCGGCCTCCGGCGCCGCGATCGAGGCCAGATCCCAGTCGGGTTTGCCCTCCCGCGTGAGCCGCTCGAAACGGTAGGCGTCCCCCTCGAGCAAGAAGGGCTCCAGCATGCGGATCTCGCGGCCGATGCGGCTGATCGGCTCCCAGGTGTCGGGGAATTTCAGCAGCGATTTCAGGCTCAGGTTAAACCAGTAGAGCGAGGTGATCCGCGTGGAAAGGGCGTGCAGCGCCTGGGCCCGCAGTTCGTCCGGGGTCGGGCCGCGCCGGGCCCTCCCCCCGATGCGAAAGCCACCGCCCCAGCCATCGTGCGGCCCCTGCGACCAGTAGGCGCACGGCATCGGCCGGTTCAACTCGCGCAGCGAACGGCTCATATCGCCAATGGTTTCCAGCGGGGCACCCCACGAGATTTTCGCCCCACCCCAGCGGTCGTACTGGCGCCAGGCGTCCGCGGCGGGGGCCACCACCCGGTAGGCGTCATAGTGGGGGAAATCCGACAACCCCGCGTAGTGCCGCCAGACCCTCTCCTCCGAATGCGTCACACTGGTGGCCAGCCGGCTGCTCCGGTACGGGAGCAGCTTGTCGAACACCTCCTGCGGTGGCACCGGCCGGCCGCCGCCATATTGCGGCTCCCCGAGAAACTCGACCGCGTGAATCCTCGGCAACCAGGCATCGGTATCCCATTCCTCCAGGGGCCACAGCCGGTTGCACAGCTTGATCGGGTGGCGGTCGTACAGTTCCGGCCGGTCGGTGTAACCCGGCACTCCCTGGATCTGCCCCATGTTCACATGCAGCCGGGACAGCAGCCGCAGGTACGGCTCGTGCCGCAGGTTATCCCCCACCCAGCCACCGCCAATGTCAAAGACCTCGCGCTTGACGCGCAGGTGCTCCCACAGGCTGCCCTGGTCCGTCACCACTTCCACCGCCGCATACCCCAGCGGGAATGGCCGGTTGGAACGGATCCGGAGGTAACCCCGGTCGCGGGGCGGGATGATCGTCTCAGCCGGCAAAGCCTCCCGGGGCCACAGCACCTGCCAGTCCCGGCGATCCCTTGGAAACCACAGGCGCAGCGAGGTGACACGCATGGGTTGATCGGATTGGTTGGCCAGATGGACGATGAGGGTATCGGGCTCCAACTGCCCCTCGTTCCCGAGGAAGGTCACCGCGGAAATCCAACGGTCGGGAGCCCGGATGGCCACCTCGGGTTTTGCCAGGCCCTCTGCTTCCACCGTGAATCCACCGCCGGGCCCCCAGCGGTTCGAACGACCGTTGAAGGTCCAGACTGTCAAGGCCCCCGCCGGCGCTTGCCTGGCGGTGGCCATGTCATGCCAGGCCCACTCCCCGGCAGCCACCAGCTCGCCCGGAGTCTTGCCGGCAAACTTCCCCGGTATCGCCGGGCCCTGGACGAACATCTGCACCTTGGCCGAAAGATCCGGGTCACGGGGCTTGCGGTACTGCATCCCCTCCGCCACCCCATGCGGCGTGACGGTCACCCCGAGCATCTCCCCGGCCGGAGCCATCCCGCGCCAGCCCCATAGAAGCAGGGCCAACACCAACCAGTGCTTTTCAGGCATGGACAGATCTCCCCAAGAACATCGGCTTCAGACAGGTTAGCGCACAATGCATTGGGGCATTGGTCAGGGACCCCTATTGAACCGGAAAAACCTGGTCCCAACTGGAAAAGCTGCCACCTCACTAGAATGCCAAAAAACCGCCGCAGTCAGAACCCCTGCGAACATGGGAACGTTCGCGCGACCTTTGCAGACCGATGGTTCAAGAAAACCGGAAAACGACCATGCCCGACCCGTCTCCAGGCCTCACCATACCGACCGCGCGGCTGATGCTTGTCCTGCAATCCCCCTCCGAGGTGATGGCCTGGGTTGAATCGCTTCCCCCGTCGGACCGGGCGGAGATTGCTTCCGGCTGGTTGGACATGGTGCGGGAGGCACCGCCGGGAAACCCTTGGTCGCTGGGTTTTCGAATCCTGGACAAAGGGACCGGGTGGGTGGTCGGTGGCTGTATGTTCAAAGGACCGCCGAAAGACGATGGAATCGTGGAGATCGCCTATGGAATCGACCCGCCTTGGCGGGGATGCGGCTTCGCCACCGAGGCGGCGGCCGGCCTGGCTGTTTTCGCGCGGGGAACCGGACTGGTGCGCCTGGTATGCGCCCACACCCGGGCAGATAACCCCGCCTCCATGCGGGTCTTGGAAAAGGCAGGTTTTTTGCGTGCGGGCGGGACCATCGACCCGGAGGATGGCCCCCTGCTGCGGTGGGAAAAGACCTGACACTTTATGGAAGCGGGAAGCCCGTGGCGCTTGAATGATCCGGTTGGCACCATGCCTGGCCACGCTTCGCGGCGGATCAGGGGATGGATAGCTCACGGGAAGCAGGGATCCTCGGAGCATTGCGGCATCTGTGCCAATACACGGGTAAAACGCGACAATCACGGGGCTTTCTTAGGTGTTTTATCCGATCCAAATTTTATTTATGTATAAAATTCACGCCCCTGCCTTTTCCCACGAGAAACCGCCGAACCATTCGACCACCTCGCTGAGCGGCGCCTCGAAAACCCCCTTGCGGGCCCGGTAGCCGTTGGCGATCCCCTCGGGCCCTTTGGGGTTGAAGGTCTGGCCGTGCGGGTTCCAGAAGGTCACCCGGTCTGAGACCGGGTCATAGGCCAGGACCGCGTAGGCATGGTTGCCATTCACCCCTGGCACCTTGACATTGGCGCCGGTGCCGCCGCAGACCAGGCGACCGTCCGCCATGGCCCGGCTCAGTCCCTCGCGCAGCTTCGCCAGTTTGGGTTCGAGGGACTTCCGGTCGGCACCTGGCTGTTTCCAGTCCTTCAGCGAAAATCGCTCGATCGGCTTGCCGGTGAGGAGCGACAGCGCCGTGCCCGTCGACCCGCCCGATCCCACCGAGCCGAGTGGCGTCCCCTTCCCCTTTTTTCTGGCGATCAGGATCCCCATGGCCTTCTCGTACAGCGGCACCCAGCGGCCCTCACCCGACGTGCTCGCCACCAGGGCCTTCTCCCCATCGGTGAGCGGTGGCACTTCGACCGTCTCGCTCCCGATGCGCACCGAAATCCCGCCTCCTTTGCCTTCCGTGAAGAGGGAGCGGACCCGACCCGGGTCACGGTGGGTCAAGGCCCCGAGCGGGGCCAGGCAGAAGCAGTCCCCCAGGCGGCCCTGATGGATCGATTCGAGCCTCGGGCCAGCTGGGCCGAACAGTCCCGTATCGGCCGCAGCGATCCGGCGCATTGCAGCGCGATGGTACGACTCCAGATCAGGCGGCTTCGCCTTGCCGGCCGGCGCGGTCTTGGCCAGTCGCTCGAGATCCTCCCACTTCCACGGACCCTTTTCGGTTTTGTGGGCGCGAATGCCGCGCCGCAGCGCGACCACGCCGGCGGCATCCGCCCCGCGGAACCCCGGGTCCGCCACCGACTGGTCGATCTCCGCCAGGCTCAGCGATCCGTCCTTGTCCCGGTCAATTCGGGGAAAGGTTGCCTTCAACACCTCCCAGCAGGCCGGGTTGGCCCCGTCGGCCACCGCAAGCGCGGCAACAGAGGCGAGAAACAGGGCGGCCAACCGGAAGTAACCAACAAAACCCATGGTTGAATTTCCCGAGCGACGGAAAGGCTGGATGGATCATACCGGAGGCCAGGCGCTTGGCTGATGGCTTTGGTAACTGGAGCTTGATTCTACCAAATACAAGATACCAGACCCATCCGGGCTCAACCTCCCTGCCTCAGCTCATATTCGAAAAACCGGTAGAGCAGTTCATGTCACGGGCATTCGGCGTGTGATTGGGCCGGTTGGTCATGCCCACGCGGTGGCTCACGGCAAGCAGCCGGTTCACCGCCACGGTTTGGCCGGTGAGTGGGAGATGACAAACCGTGGGACACGGATGCCAAAGCAATGCTACAGTCGGCACCAGGGCGGATACAAGTTACCCGGCTAGGATGCCGTCGCCACGATGGTGGATTATTCAGGGGCATCCAGGCCAGTGCCAGGTACCAAGCATGGCACCTAGCACTGGCCAGCTAGACCCCCAATTCCAATCTGGTTTAGCCAGAACGTCGGCGTGGGTTTCCCTGGCGCCTGAAAATTCAACCCACCAGGGCACCCAGGGAAACCCATCATGGACCGGTCGGATCCATCATGGCCTTCAGGGTGCCCGCACTCAAAAACAGGCGGAAAGGCCCGCCGGGCAGTTCGGCAAAATCCCAGCGCTGGTAAAAAGACTTGGATCTATCATCCAGGCAATCCAGTATGACGGCCACAAAGGCGAAGGTTTTGCCAGCCTCATGGCAATCCCGTAGGGCCTGGGCCAAAAGCCTCGTTCCCAATTCCTGCCCTTGGCATGTCCGGTCCACCCCCAGCCACGCCAAGACCGCCACGGGCAAAGAACGTTTTGGTAACTTGCGCGCTGCCTCAGCCGGCAAATCCGAGAAATCAACCTGCCCGGTTGCCAGCGAATAATAGCCCGCGATCCCCCCGTTCCTGGAAGTCAGCACCTTGGTGACCGAGAGGTGCTTTTCCTGGTTTTGAAGGGCCTTGGTCCATAACCATTGGTTGACCGCTTCCACGCCGCAATCGAATTCCCTTCTAGGATGGGTGGCGCAAAGAGGTTCCAACACCAATCCTTCAGGAAACTCCACCTGCTTCACGATTCGCCCCGCATGAGCAAACCCAGGCGTTTTTGGGCGGGTGTCAGCTTGGCCGGGTTTTGCAGCGCTTGCCAAAAGGCGAGTTGCTCCTCAGGGCTAAGCAAGATCGTCCGGTCACGGGCACTGGCGACCTCGCGCCGCGCCTGGGCGACCGTGACCACCCGCACATAATCGCTGACGCTGATACGCCGCAGCTCGGCAGCCGTTGCCAGGGCCCGCTTACTTTCGGGATCCAGACGGACCATCAGGGATTCGGTTTTGGCAGATTTCCCGGATTCTTTCCCGGCCATTGCAAGGTCCCCCACTACCCCCGCTTAATGTACTGCTATTTGCAGTACAGGTCAATCCATCCTTACCGACGCTCCACCTGATTAAGCCGCACACAACCATCTGGCCCTGCGATGCGCCTGGGAAAGCCAAGGTCAAGAATGAGCTCCACGACATCGCTATTTGTTTCAAGGCAAATGCCCAGGCTTTTTGCACTCGCCAGAAAGCCCGTTTTGATATCTGATGGCTTTTATCCGCCATCACCACTTTACTTTCCCAACGCGTGCTCAAAAAACCGGTAGAGCAGTTCATTGTCGCGGGCATTCGGCGTGTGCTCGGGCCGGTTCGTCATACCCACGCGGTGGCTAACCCCAAGCAGCCGGTTCACCGCCACGGCGTGGCCAAGCGATTCCCAGCGCGACGGCGGATCCTCCGATCCGCCCGAGACAAAGAACGGCCGCGGCGCCATCAGCGCGTGCAGGTCGGTCAGGTCGCGCCCCTCGGCCATCAGACGGCGGTAGGGCCCGGTGCGGGGGTTGGCGCTGTCCGGCACGCCCCGCTTGCGCTGTTCCTTGAGTGCCGGGTCGAATCCCAGGTACCACGGCTCCCAGTAGTTGACATTCGGGCGCGCCTCATCGAAGACGATCCCAGGATCCGACCAGGCACCGCAGGCAAACGGCTCGTGCAGGCACGCCGCGAACATCGCCCACTTGCCGCCATAGGAATGCCCGACCACGCCGATGCGCTTCTTGTCCACCTCGGGAAGACTCCCCAGGAAGGAGTGGCAGTTCGCCGCCTCGTAGGCGTGGAAGGACAACGGCTGGATCCGGCATCGATCCTTGTCCGGATAGTAAGTGTTTGGGTCGCCGCCCAGCGACAGCGTCACGAAGCCGCGCCTGGCCAACCGGATGGCGTAATCCCGGAACGCGCCCTTCTCGGCTCCTCCCGGTGGTTTGCCGATGGCGGTCCCCGCCTCGTAGTAGACCACCACCACCGCCGGGAAAGGGCCCTGACCCGAGGCAGGCTTGAGCAGGTAGGCATCTTCCACCAGGCGGCCCGGGGCAGTCTCGAGACGGAGGCGCGTGACGGGAATCCCGTCGATGGTCTGGGTATCGAGAGGTTCCACCTTGGGACGCTCAAGGATTGGGGGCCACTGCCCCATCAGGCCATGCCAGTGGGCCCGGATCTCCGCCTTCCTGCGGGCCCAATCCTCCGGGGTGCGCACGGGCCTGCCATCCTCGAAGAGAAGGGGCGAGCGATGCCTGATGGCGGGCTTGGCATATTGGCCCGAGGGCTGGAACCAGGGCGTAAGATCCTCCGGAAGGTTTTCTGACTGGCAGACCGGGCCCAGGAGGTAAAACAGAAGAATGCCGGCGACCATCGATTTCCCCCAGCGACTGGAATAATCCTCACCGCAGCCTGGAAGAATCAGGCCAGAAGCCTGGTGAGCACCTCCCCGGCCACATCCGTCAGCCGGTACTGCCTGCCGTTGTGGAAATAGGTCAGACGCTTGTGGTCCACGCCCAGCAGGTGCAGCATGGTGGCGTGCAGGTCGTGGACCGTCGCGCGATCCTTGACGGCCTTGTGGCCAAATTCGTCGGTCTCACCGTGGCTGGCACCACCCTGGATGCCCGCGCCGGCCATCCAGGCGAGGAATCCGTGGGGGTTATGGTCGCGGCCGCCGTTGCCCTGCGACACGGGCATCCGCCCGAACTCGCCGCCCCAGATCACCAGCGTTGAATCCAGCAGGCCGCGGGCCTTCAGGTCCGTCAGCAGGCCGTCAATCGGGGTGTCTGTCGCTGCACAATGCCCTGTGTGGTTGCCCAGCAGGTCGCTGTGCGCGTCCCACTCGCCATCACTGTAAACCTGCACGAAACGGACCCCGCGTTCCACCAGCCTGCGGGCCGTAAGGCACTTGGTACCGAATGATTTCGATCGGCCATCATCCAGCCCGTACATTCTGTGGGTGGAGGCGGTCTCGCCCGACAGGTTCAGGAGATCGGCCGCCTCGCCCTGCATCCGGTAGGCCAGTTCGAAGGATTCGATGCGCGCCGAAAGGTCCGGTTCCCCCGGGTGATCCCTGAGATGGCTGCCGTTGAGCCTGGCCATCAGGTCCAGTTGCGCGCGCTGGCCCGGTGCAGTCATGTCAGGGGGCCGTCGCAGGTTCAGCACCGGGTTTCCCTCGGGACGGAACAGGGTTCCCTGCCGGGCGGGCGGCAAAAAACCGGACGACCAGTTCATCGGCCCGCCCTTGACCCCCTGCCGGTTCCCCAACACCACGAATCCGGGCAAGTCCTGGTTCTCCGTGCCCAACCCGTAGGTCACCCAGGAGCCGGCGGAAGGAAAACCGGGCCGGGGGATGCCCGTGTTGATCTGGTACAGGGCCGGGACATGGTCGTTCGACTCGGTATGGAGGGATTTGACGAACGCCAACTCGTCCGCATGCTTGGCCACACCGGGGTAGCGGTCGCATACCCAAGCGCCACTTTGCCCGTGTCTTCGGAACTTGAAGGGGGATTTCATCAACGGGCCGGGGTTGCCGTTGAAGACATCGATCTTCACCCGCTTGCCGTCGTTGCGGTCGAGTTCGGGCTTTGGATCGAATAGGTCGAACCCGCTCGGGGCACCTTCCATGAACAGCCAGATCACCGACCTGGCCTTGGCGGGGAAATGAGGCAGGGCGGGTCCCGCGGTGGATGCCCGGGCGGCCTCGCGGTTTATCAGGTCGGCCAGTGCGACCATGCCCAAGCCCGCGCCGGCACGCCGCAGCATGAGCCTTCTGTCCATGAAACACCCCGGCCCGATTGCCACGGCCCCACCCCCCGAATCAGTCGATGTATAGGAACTCGTTCAGGCCTAATAGCACCTGGCAATAATCCGTCAGGGCCTGCCGCAGCGGTTCATCCGGTCCGGCACCGCCTGCCCTGGATTGCCGTTCCCTTTCACGGGCCGCCAAAAATGCGAGTCCCGCCTCCGCCTCCGGTGGCTTGGCGGGCCGGGACAATGCCAGCAGGTATGCCCGATTTATTGCACCGGACCTGTCCGCGCCTCGCTCCCGCACCAGCCGGTCGGCCAGATCCGTGGCGCGGGCCCTGACAAAAGGGTCATTCAGCATGGCGAGCGCTTGGGGCACCACGGTAGTCTTGGCCCTCTGTCCGCTGCATTGCTGGGCGTCGGGTGAATCAAAAGCCTGCAGCAACGGATGGGGAATCACCCGCTTGTGGAACATGTAGACACTGCGCCGGCGGACGGCCGGACTGTCTGGAATGTCAACCGGATAGGGATTCTTCAGATTGCGTGCCACCATCGCGTCGGCCGGGATGGGCGCCTTGAAGGAAGGGCCGTGCATCTGCAGGTTCAGCGTCCCGGAGACCGCAAGCATGGAATCCCGCAGCGACTCGGCCTCCAGCCGGTGGGGCCGCATCCGCCACAGCAGCCGGTTGTCGGGATCCAACCCGGCCTTCTCCGGATCAAAACGGCCACCTTGCCTGTACGCCGCGCTGAGGAGGATGGTCCGGTGCAGGCGCTTGAGCCTCCAGCCGTTTCCAGACAGATCGGAAGCCAGCCACTCCAGCAATTCGGGATGGGTCGGCCGTTCGCCGCGCACACCGAAATCGTTCGGGGTGCGCACGAGCCCCTCCCCGAAATGATGCTGCCAAATCCTGTTCACGATCACCCGGGCCAGCAGCGGTCCAGCCCCCTTTTCAACATCGGTCATCCAGGCGGCCATAGCCCGGCGCTGTTGGGTGGAGTCGTCCCTCTCCGGGCTGGCCCTGGCCTCGTCCCAATAGTCGGACGCTTGCCTGTCCCGGATGAGGACCGTCAGAAAACCCAGCTCCACCGGGGTGCTCCGGTCATGGAAATCACCCCGACCGAACAGCCAGCTTTCCGCCACACGCGGCCCATGATCACGGAACGCGAGGGCGGTGGGCACCCGCTGTGGCTCCTTGGCCTTCCATTCCGCCAGCCTGGCGGATAGCTCACCGCCCCTCCGGCGGGCCGCCTCGTCGCCTGCCGACCGTATCTCGTCATCCGATACTGCCAGGGATTTTCCCAACCTTTTGGCGATCGATTTGGATTCGGGGGATTCCGGCTTTTCCAGAAGCTGCCTTTTCTCCACATCGGGGATCTTCAGGGCTTGCACCCTGGCCCGGCGCAATCCGGGCTCAAGCTCCCTGCGCTGCCCTGCCAGCCATTCCCGCAACGCTGACTCCGCACCGCCCTTTTCCCTCTCCCAATCGGCCCGGGTCCGGATCGCCTTGCCTGCCTCGGCCCGGGTACCGACGGGCACCTCCGCCCGGTTGCCGGAATTCAGGCCGGCCAGCATGCGGTAGTAATCGCGCGCCGGGATCGGGTCGAACTTGTGGTCGTGGCACCGGGAACAACCCACGGTCAGGCCAAGCAGCGCGGCACCGGTAGTGGAGACCATGTCATCCAGCTCGTTGTAGCGCAGCCGGATCCGCTCCTCCTCCAGAAGCCTGTCCGGATACACCTCGCCCGGCCCGGCGGCCAGGAAACCGGTGGCGGCCACCGCGCGTGGGTCGTCCGGGGCGATCTCATCGCCGGCCAACTGCCACCGGACGAACTCGTCGAATGGCATGTCGCGGTTCAGGGCATCGATGACAAAATCCCTGTAATGGAATGCCGTGGGGCGGTCGTGATCTCCCTCGTAGCCCCCGCTGTCGGCATATCGCGCCACATCCAGCCAATGCCTGGCCCACCTTTCCCCATAACGGGGGCTGGCGAGGAGCCGGTCCAACAGTGCCTCATAGGCAGCCCGCCTGTCGCCCTCACCCAGGAAAGCATCGACCTCCTCGGGTGTGGGCGGCAACCCGGTCAGGTCATAGGTGACCCGGCGGATGAGGGTGCGGGCGTCGGCGGGTGCCGAGGGCTCGAGCCCCTTGGCAGCCAGTCCGGCCAGAATGAACCGGTCAACCGGCGTCTTGCACCAGGCTTGTCCGTCTTTTCCGGGTGGTTCCACCTTCCCGAGGGGCAGGAACGACCAATGGCGGCGGTCCTCGGCGGTGACCACCATCTCAGTCTTCCCTTGGGCCGCCGGGGCCGGCTTACCTTCCGGTCCGGGTGCCCCAGACTCCACCCATGCGCGCAGCATGGCAACCTCGGCGGCTGTGAGCGGCTCGCCCGATGGGGGCATTCGTTGGAGTTTGTCGCTGGAGCCAACCCGTAAGAGAAGCTCGCTGCCTGAAGGTTGTCCGGGAACCACGGCGAGGGCGCCAGAGTCACCCTTGGCCAGGTAACCCTCGCGGGTATCCAGCCGCAGGCCGCCCTTTTGCTTTTCCGCGCCATGGCACTTCAGGCACCGGGAAGCGAGGAGTGGCTGGATGTCTTTATGAAAATCCGGCCCAGCGGCTCTCGAAAAACCCGTCAGCAAGAAAATGGAAAACAATCCATGAATCCCAAGCCAGAGAGACCGCGGTCGACCTCTAAACCTGGTGCGACAGCCACCAAAGGATGCCGGGTTCCAATCACTCATGCCAGGGGATGCAGGTACCATGCTTCCATTGTGACCTCTCTCCGGGGCACCGGTCCAGCGATTTGTCGGCCTGATGCCCTCGTTCCCAACCAGATAAACCTTGGCGCCGGGAGGTATCCGGGACCGGAATTGCGCGGCAGGAGGGGGCCGTTTCAAGCTGGAGGCGCGTGACGGGAATCCCGTCGATGGTCTGGGTATCGAGGCGTTCCACCTTGGGACGCTCGAGAATGGGGGGCCACTGACCCATCAGGCCATGCCAGTGGGCCCGGATCTCCGCTTTCCTTCGGGCCCAATCCTCCGGGGAGCGCACGGGCCTGCCATCCTCGAACAATAGAGGCGAACGGTGCCGGGCCGCCGGCTTGGCATGTTGCTCCGGAGGCTGGAACCAGGGAACCAGGTCTGCGGGCAGTCCCGGGTTTTGCCCCAGGAGGGTAGAGCTGAATGCCAGAGTGAGACATACCACCATGCGGGAGAACTCCTCAGACTTGCCTGGCCCGGAACACGCCTTCCCGTTTGTCCTTGGTCACTTCATGGGCCCCAAAACAATGGCCGTTCATCGCCAGATACACCCCCGCCGGCAGCACCTGGACAAAAGACAGCGCGCTGCCCAGATTGAACAAACCATCGGAACTCCCGAAGGTGTAGGGGATCATCGCCCCGGTGAGCACGACCGTCTTGTGGGGTACCTGCTCGGCGAGGTAACGCGCCGTCTCCTCCATCGTGTCGGTGCCATGGGTGATGACAATCCGGGATTCGGGGCAGGCATTGCAGGCTTCGCGGATCTGGGCCCGGTCCGCGGCCGTCATCTCCAGGCTGTCCTTCATCATGACCGCCTGGATGCGGACCGGCAGCCGGCAGCGGCCCTGGGCCAGCATTTCCCCGACATGCGGCTCCCGGAAAAACAGGCTGCCATCCAGCTCGTTGTATTCCTTGTCGAAGGTGCCCCCGGTGACCAGCACGGCGATCGACATGGGTGGATCCTCAGATCACTCAGACTGGTTAAATGGCCGGGCTACCCCATTCCGCAAAAAAACCGTCCTCACTCCCAACGGTTCCACCAGGTGATGCTCAGTTGCAGCACCGATGCGATCGACACCCAGATGAAGTAGGGGATTTGCGCCACGGCGACCCAACCATGGTGGTTCCAGACGGCCACCATCATCCACGGGATCGTCAACCAGACCACCACGATGTCCAGCGCCGCCAAATCCAGGTTCCTCAGGCCGAACTGGATCGGGGTGAAGGCCAGATTGGCGACGAGGTTCACCACAAACGGCAGGGCCACCACCCAGGGCAACCGCCCCCGGACCGCCTGCACGAACACATATCCGAAAGAGACGAGGATGATCGGGTACAGGATCTGCCAGACCAGCCCGATGGTGCCCGGCTCGGGCGTCCAGGCCGGCTTGACCAGCGAGTCGTACCATTCCTTCCAGCTCATGGGCTCACCTCGGACGCGTCGGCTGTGCCCCGTGGGGCATGCCCTTCAGTCTAGCAAGGGCAACCTGGCAAGCCCGGGTTGATGCCCGGGGTCAGCTCCCAGGTCAGTTAGCGGTTGCTGTTATCCACCACGGAGTTGTCCTTCAGGTGGCGCAGCTACGGGATCATCTGGAAGACCGGGTTGTCCCGTTCGATCTCATGCGAGGTGAACAGGATCCTCAGTCCCCGGCATTCGGTCAGGGGCCGGATATCCGTGACCGGGGCCAGGAAACAGTTCAGGAAATACAGCGAGTCCATGCCCCGCAGGGGCTCCAGCGAGGAGATGCGGGTCCGCTGCATCTCCAGGATCTTCAGCTTCTTGCCCCGCACCGGTTCGAGGCTGGCGATCGGCGTGTCGTGGCATCTCAGGTCGGTCATGGGCATGTCGCGGATGGGCTCGAGGTCGGTGACGCCGCAGTTGCTGCACCGCAGCGCCCACATCGGCATGCCCCGGAGCGGCTCGAGCGAGGAGACGCCGCAGAAGCCGAAACCGATCACCTGGATCGGACAACCCTCAAGCGGGCCCAGGTCCTCCACCGCGGTGCGCCACAGGTCGAGGGTCTCCAGCGGCATCCCGCGCAGGGGACCGAGGTCGCGCAGCCTGGCGTTGTACTTGCACACCAGGGTGCGGATCGGCATCCCGCGGATCGGGGTCAGGTCCTCCAGGATGCCGTTGCCGACAACCCCGAAGGTGCCGATCATCTCCAGGTGGCGGAGGTGCTCAAGCGCCGACAAGGGCGAGATATCGGACACCTGGTCGGTGCAGAAGGTCACCTTGGCCAGCTTCCCCTCCACCAGTTCCCCGCCGACCTGGCCATCAAATCCGGGATTCAGCACCCGCAGCGCCCGGGTCAGTTCCCTCGATTGCTCCTCGGGCGGCAGCGCCCGGAAGGATTCCGCCCAGCCTGCATCCAATCCCGGTTTCGCCGGTGCCGCAGCCTGTCGGGGGCCGGCAAACCAGCCCCACAACCCCGGCCCGGTGACGCCCAGCGCCAGCACCCCCAGCAGCAGCCCGGCGGTCGGCAACCGGCGCCTCCCGCGTCCCCCCTGCAAATGGCGGCGTATGGCCCCGGCCATTTCCCCGGTGGATTGGAACGGCGCGTGGCCGGCAACCCCCAGGGCGCGTGAACAGACCACACGGATCGGTCCGGGCAGGGCGGGGTCGATAACGATCCCACCGCCCATGATCTGGTCCCGCAGGGCGATGGGATCCTTGCCGTCAGCCTCGCGGTAAGGGAGCTTGCCGGTGAGCAATTCATGCAGGGTCACCCCCAGCGCGTGGAT
>Ga0169931_10005434_pt1 | contig 19420 bp, 20 predicted proteins | sample Kivu_15m_20L_FD_129675 | JGI IMG/M metagenome (GOLD analysis project Ga0169931, IMG submission 129675) | Freshwater microbial communities from Lake Kivu, Western Province, Rwanda to study Microbial Dark Matter (Phase II) - Kivu_15m_20L... | ecosystem: Environmental > Aquatic > Freshwater > Lake... | reverse complement strand
GCGGTCGCGGTGAGCGACTCGACGTGGCCGCGGTCGTCGAGCACGCGGATCGTCTCGCCCCCGAGTCCGCGATCGTGTTGGCCGGATACTCCTTCGGTGCGATCACCGCCCTCGGAGTCGCGCACCCGCGCATCGAAAGTTGGCTGGCGATCGCCCCTCCGTTGGGCGACGAGGATCCACCGGCCGCCGCCGACGCGCGGCCCAAGGTTCTCCTCGTACCGGCGCACGACCAGTTCTGCCCGCCCGAGAAAGCCCGGCGGGCGACGACGTGGGTGTCGACGACGATCGAGATCGTGCCCGGTGCGGATCACTTCCTGAACGGTCGTCTGTCGGTGGTCGCCGGGGCGACCGAACGTCTGCTCGAACTCAGCCGTTGACGGCTTCGTCGATGCGTCGCATCACGTCGTCGTCGAGCATCGGGATGACGTCGAGGGCTCCGAAGTTCTCGCGAACCTGAGAGACCCGACTCGCGCCGGTGATCACGGTCGAGACGCGCGGGTTCCTCGCGCACCACGCCAGCGACAGCTGGGCGAGCGAACATCCCAGTGCGTCGGCGATCGGCACCAGACGTCGCACCTTGGCCACCGAGGCCTCGTCGGTGAGACGCTGCGCCAACCAGCCGTAGCCGGGCAACGCGCCGCGCGAGTCGGTCGGCACACCGTCGAGGTACTTGCCGGTCAGGAGGCCCGACGCCAACGGACTCCAGATGGTGGTCCCGAGTCCGATGTCGTCGTAGAGGCGCCGATACTCGTGGTCGACCTTGCGTCGCTCGAGCAGGTTGTACTGCGGCTGCTCCATGACCGGCTTGTGGAGATGATGGCGTTCGGCGATCTCCCACGCGCCGCGGATCTCCTCGGCCGACCACTCGCTGGTTCCCCAGTAGAGCACCTTGCCCCGCTCGACCAGATCGCTCATGGCCCACACCGTCTCCTCGAGCGGAGTGTTGGGGTCGGGGCGGTGACAGAAGAGAAGATCGACGAAGTCGACCCGGAGCCGATCGAGGCAACCTTCGATCGAGTGGTGCAGATACTTGCGGTTGAGAGTGTTCTGCAGATTCGGTATCGCCCCGTCGATGCCCCAGTACACCTTGGTCGACAAGACGTACTGATGGCGCTTCCAGCCGAGATCGGAGATGACGCGACCCATGATCGCCTCGCTCTCGCCACCGGCGTAGGCCTCGGCGTTGTCGAAGAAGTTGCACCCGGCGTCCCAGGCCGCCTGCATGCACTGCAGGGCGGTGTCGTCCTTCAGTTGGGTGTCGAAGGTGACCCAACTTCCGAACGACAGCACCGAGAGCTTCAGGCCGCTGCCTCCCAGTCTCCGGTACTCCATCTTCGGATTGGGGACGAAGTTGGGTCGGTCACTCATGGGGCCGAAACTACTCGTCGGTCCCGCCAGGCTCGCAGTCTCGCGACGTCGTTCGAGTCGGTGCCGCAACAGCCACCCACGATGGTTGCGCCGACCCCGACGAATCCTTCGAGTAGAACCTCGGAGACCGGTGCCACCCCGAGCGACCACGTTCGCTCGGTGGCGTTCCACCGACGACCAATGTTGGGATAGGCCACGAGCTCGATCGACCGGGGTGCCGAGGCCGCGATCCGGCCCACCGCCGCCCGCGCGTGCTCCGGAGCGGTGCAGTTGACACCCGCCGCCACGGGTCCCCGATACCCCGACACCATCTCGCCGACCCGGTCGAGCGGATCGCCACCGTGCGTCGTCTCACCGTCGCGACAGCCGAGCGAGAACCACGCCGGCGGCGAGCCGAGTCCGTCGAGCACCTCGAGCAGGATCTCCAGTTCGCCCAACAGTGGAATCGTCTCGACGGCGACCAGATCGGGTTCCGTCGACAGCAACACGGGAATCTTCCGCTCGTGATGCCGGCGCACGTCGTCGAGTCGATCGCGATAGTCGCCGGTGTACTCACCGCCGTCGGCCCGACCCGCACCGAATGGCCCGACCGATGCCGCGATCAGTGCGGCGCCCGCGACTCCGCGTCGGGCCGCTCGGGTGCTCTCGATCATCAGGTCGCGGGCCGCCCGCGGTTCCATTCCCCCACCTTCCAGCCAATCGAGGCCGAGTTGGTACGACGAGGTGACGACGATCTCGGCACCGGCCCGCGCGAACGCCTCGTGCGCGCGCTCGATCGAGCCGTCGGCGCGCAGCAACGGCTCCGCGGTCCACAACGCGCCTCTCGTGTCGACTCCCCGTCGCTCCAACTCGGTCGAGAGGCCACCGTCGATCACCGTGACCCCGTTCCGGCCGGTTCCGAGGGTCTCCGTCAGTCGCATCGTGCCGGTCGCATCAGGTGGGACGATCCAGGGTCGTCGACTCAGACGGGTCGCACGACGATGCCGGCGGCCGCCATCCGGGCCTTGGCTTCGACGACCGTGTGCTCGCCGAAGTGGAAGATCGACGCCGCCAGGACCGCATCGGCGCCCCCTTCGACGATGCCGGCGACGAGGTGGTCGAGTTCGCCGACCCCGCCCGACGCGATCACCGGCACTCCGACCGCATCGGCCACCGCTCTCGTGAGAACGAGATCGAAACCCGACTTGGTGCCGTCGCGATCCATCGACGTGAGAAGGATCTCCCCGGCACCCGAGCGCGACGCCTCGACGGCCCACGCCACCGCGTCGATTCCGGTGGGTGTCCGACCGCCGTGCAGGAAGACCTCGAAGGTGCCGTCGGACCGTCGCTTGGCGTCGATGGCGCACACGACGCATTGGTTGCCGAATTCCTCGGCGATGCTCGGAATCAACCGGCGATCCTGGACCGCGGAGGTGTTCACGCTGACCTTGTCGGCACCGGCGCGCAGCATCCGCCGCGCGTCGTCGACTCCGCGTATCCCGCCACCAACGGTGAGCGGAATGAAAACCTGCTCGGCGGTGCGAGCCACGACGTCGACCATCGTCGCGCGTCGGTCGCTGGACGCGGTGATGTCGAGGAACACGATCTCGTCGGCCCCCTCGCGGTCGTAACGCTCGGCCAACTCCACCGGATCTCCGGCGTCGCGAAGGTCCACGAAGTTGGTTCCCTTCACCACGCGGCCGTCGGTGACGTCGAGACACGGAATCACGCGCGCGACCTTCACGATTCGCCCCGAGCGTCGACGCGCAGGCGGAGGAGGGCCTCGGCCACGGTGAAGCGACCCTCGTAGATCGCCTTGCCCGTGATCACGCCGGCGAGTCCCGGCACCGCGGCGAGGGTCTCGACGTCGGCGAGCGACGAGACGCCGCCCGAGGCGATCACCGGAACGTCGGTGCGCGCCGCGGCCCAGGCGAGCCCCGTGACGTCGGGACCGGCGAGCATGCCGTCGCGCGCGATGTCGGTGATCACGAACGCCGCGGCCCGCGGAAAGCGATCGAGGGCGTCGCCGAGAGCGAGTCCCGACCCCGCCGTCCAGCCGTGCACGGCGATCTCGCCGTCACGATGGTCGAGGCCGACGGCCACGTCGACGAGGTCGGCCACGCGACTCACCAACGACGGATCGGCCACTGCCGCCGATCCCATCACCACGCGGGCGACGCCGGACGCGCTCAACGCCATCGCGTCCTCCACCGTTCGCACCCCTCCCCCGGTCTGCACCCGGGCGCGACCCGCCACCGCTTCGGTCACCCGGGCGATGATCGGTCGATTGGTCGGATCGCCCGTGCGCGCCGCGTCGAGGTCGACCACGTGGATCCAGGTCGCCCCCGCGCGCGCGAACGACTCGGCGACGACCACCGGATCGTCGCCGTACACCGTCTCGTCGGCGTAGTCACCCTGACGAAGTCGCACCACCCGGCCCGCGCGCAGATCGATCGCCGGGTAGAGATCAACGGGCATCGCGGATCGCCCCGACGAAGTTGCCCAGGATCGCGAGCCCGGTCGTTCCCGATTTCTCGGGATGGAACTGGGTGGCGACGACGTTGCCCGCGCGGAAGGCGGCGTTCACTCGTCCCCCGTACTCGCACGTCGCCACCGTCGCCGTCGGTTCGTCGGGGACCCCGTGCAGGGAATGCACGAAATACACCCACGCGTCGTCACCCAACCCGGCGAACAACCGATCGTCGCGTTCGACGACGAGGCGGTTCCATTGCATCTGCGGACGCTTCACGTCACCTTCGATCCAACGAACCCGGCCGGGAATGACCCCGAGACCGGCGACTTCCGGGGTCTCGTCGCTGGCCGAGAAGAGCATCTGCATACCGACGCAGATACCGAGGAACGGCCGACCCGACTCGACCCCCTCGAGCGCCGCCGGCTCGAGCCCCGATTCGCGAAGAGCGCCCATGCACGCTCCGAACGCGCCGACCCCGGGTAGCACCACCGCCTCGGCCCGCCGGGCCTCCCCGACGGAGGTCACCAGCCGGGCATCGGCGCCGACCCTCTGCAGGGCCTTCTCGGCCGAGCGCAGATTGCCGATGCCGTAGTCGAGGACCGCGACGAAGGGCGCGTCCGAGCCTGCGGTCACAGAACGCCCTTGGTGGACGGCACTCCGCCACCCTCGACGCGCACGGCGTCGCGCAGGCAACGACCGAGACCCTTGAACACGCACTCGACGATGTGGTGCACGTTGCGACCGTGCTTGAGGGCGACGTGAAGGGTGATTCCGGCCGCCGTCGCGAACGACGACACGGCGTGCTCGGCCAACTGCGGATCGAACGGCGGATCGCCGAGCGGAAGACACTCGGGAATCGCGACGTCCCACACCACGAAGGGGCGACCCGACAAATCGAGTGCGATCTCGCAGAGAGCCTCGTCGAGCGGGAACAGACCGCTCGCGAACCTCCGCACTCCGGCTTTGTCACCGAGCGCCTCGCGGAAGGCCTCACCGAGAGCGATCGCCACATCCTCGACGGTGTGATGCGAATCGATGTGCAGATCGCCCTCGGCCCGAATCGTGAGATCGAAACCGCCGTGCTTGCCGACCTGCGACAACATGTGGTCGTAGAAGGGAAGACCGGTCGAGACCGTGGTGGATCCGGTCCCGTCGAGGTCGATCGAGATCTCGATTCGGGTCTCGTTGGTGGCCCGCGAACGCGAGGCCCTCCTGTCACCGGTCATGGCAGCACCTCCGTGAGGGCCGCGAGGAACGCGTCGTTCTCGATCGGGGTTCCGATCGTGACGCGGAGACAACCGTCGAGCCGCGGCCAGCCCGAGCAGTCGCGAACCAACACGTCGCGCGCGAGGAGACCCTCCCAGGCCTCGCGCCCGCCGACCCCCCGCGGACGGAACAACACGAAGTTCGCGCCACTCGGGAACACCTCGACGTCGAGAGCGGACAAACCGCCGACCACTCGTTCGCGTTCGGCGACGATCGTGGCCACCCGCGCCGCCATCTCGGCCCGGAACCCGACTGCCAGCACGCCGGCCTCCTGCTTGAACGCGTCGAGGTGGTACGGAAGGGCGACCTTGTCGAGTTCGGACACCAACCAAGCCGGAGCCACCACGTAACCGAGGCGTGCCGCGGCCATGCTCCACGTCTTGGAGAAGGTGCGCACAACCACGACGGACGAATCGTCGGCGACCAACTCGTCGGCCGACCAGTCGGCGAACTGCCCGTAGGCCTCGTCGATCACCACCAAACCCGGAGACCCGGCGGCGATGCGCCGCACGACGTCCGGGCTCTCGACGCGACCGGTCGGATTGTTCGGCGAGCAGACGAACACGACGTGGGGACGGTGCCGGTCGATCGCCGCGAGGGCGGCGTCGAGGTCGAGCGAGAAGTCGTCACGACGAGGGACTTCGATCACCGAGGCGCCGGTGAGGCGGGCGATGTGGCCGTGAAGTTGGTACGTGGGTTCGAAGGTCAGAACGGAACGCCCCGGGCCGGCGAAGGCGAGCAGGATCGTCTGCAACACCTCGTTGCTCCCGTTGGCGGCGAAGACGCGCTCGGGCCCGACGCCGTGCAACGACCCGATCGCCTCGCGCAGCCGACGCGCCGAGCGATCCGGATAGCGGTTCCAGTCGATGTCGGCCACCATCTCGGCCAGCGACCGTACGAAATCCTCCGGCGGACCGAAGGGGGATTCGTTGGTGTTGAGCCGCACCGACACCGACACCTGGGGCGAGTGGTAACCCTCGAGAGCGGAAAGATCGTCGCGAACTTCGACGCGGGCCACGACCCGAGGCTACCGAGGGTCCCGCGACGGCTCGGGGCGGTTTGCGCACCGCGACCATTCGCCGGAGCGTCCGGCACCGACCCACGAGTAGGGTCGCCGCGTGACCGATCGATCGCGCATCTCGACTCTGGCCGCCGAACTCTCGGTGATGGCCGACGGCACCGACCGCTACTACGAACGGGTGCGCGACATGGGCGCGGTCGGTCTGGGCGAGAACCTCGCCGATCTCCTGTCGGCGATCCACGAGGCGGAGCGGTCGCTGCGCATCGCCCAACGTGCTCTCGCTCGTGCGGCCCGCCTCGCCGGCTGACGGTTCGATTCCGCCGCAACTCGAGCGTGATCCCGGGCGTGATCCCGGGCATGGTCTCGGTCGTCAGGCACGGCCGGCCGACGGGCAGATGTCGGCCAGCACGCAGTCGCCGCATCGCGGCTTGCGGGCGTCGCACACCCGTCGTCCGTGCAGGATCAAGCGGAGACTGAAGGTTCCCCACTTCTCGCCCGGCAGGTACTCGTTCAGTTCGAGTTCCACCTTCACGGGATCGGTGTGCTTGGTGATGCCGAGCCGTCGCGAGAGTCGACCGACGTGCGTGTCGACCGGCAGACCCGGGAGACCGAACACCACGCTGCGCACCACGTTGCCGGTCTTGCGACCGACCCCGGGCAACGTGACGAGATCGTCGAGTTCGGTGGGCACCTCGCCTCCGAAGCGATCGACGAGACCGCGCGCCATGCCGATGAGGTTGCGCGCCTTGCTCTGGTAGAAGCCGGTCGAGCGGATGATGGTCTCGAGTTCGGAGGGCTCGGCCACGGCGAGCGACGCCGGGTCGGGATAGCGCTCGAAGAGCGCGGGCGTCACCATGTTCACCCGAACGTCGGTGCACTGGGCCGACAAGATGGTGGCGGCCAACAGCTCGTAGGGATCGCGGTGTTCGAGTTCGCACACGGCCACCGGGTAGACCGCCACGAGTCGTCGCTCGATCTCCACCGTGCGCTCGGCCCGAGCCTTCTTCGAACGCGGTGCGACCACCATCCTCGCGAACCTAGTGCGGCCTCGACCCACGGGTAGCGTGGAAACATGCGGGTTCTCGACATCAAGCATCAGATGAATCCCACCGACATCGCGATCGTGCGCGACCTCCTGCGCGACGCCGAGCGAGCCGACGGTCATCGACCGCTCTCCGATCACCTGTGGCTCGACCTGGTCGACGGCGGTCGCGAGGGTTTCGCCGGCCTGGTGGCGTGGGAGCCCGGTCACGAGCACCCCGTCGCCTACGCCCAGGTGAGCCGAGGTCACGACTCGTGGTCGGTCGAACTCGTGGTGCATCCCCACCACCGGTACGAAATGAACGTCATCGGACCCGAATTGCTGGACGCGGCTCTCGATGTCGTCTCCAACACCGGGGGCGGACACGTGCATTGGTGGGTCTTCGAACCCACCATCGCGCACGATGCCGTTGCGGCGAACGTCGGAATGGCACCCGGACGTCTCCTGCACCAGATGCGCCGTTCGCTCCCGCTCTCGGCGGCCGACCTCTCGGTTGCCGTCGACGTGCGCACGTTCGTGAAGGGTCGCGACGAGGACGAGTGGTTGCGGGTGAACAACCGCGCCTTCGCCACCCATCCGGAGCAGGGCGGCTGGGACCACGTCACCCTGTCGTCGCGGATGGCCCAACCTTGGTTCGATCCGTCCGGGTTCGTGATCCACGAGATCGACGATCGGATGGCGGCCTTCTGCTGGACCAAGGTTCACTCCGACACCGAGCCGGCGCTCGGCGAGATCTACGTGATCGCCGTCGATCCCGACTTCCACGGTCGGGGGCTCGGACGCGGAATCACCGTGGCGGCCCTGGCCAATCTCTCCGATCGCGGCATCACCACCGCGATGCTGTACGTCGACGCGTCGAACACCGAGGCCGTGCGCATGTACGAGAAACTGGGCTTCCGTTTGCATCGGGTCGATCGCGCCTACGTCGGAGACGTGAAGCCGGTCGACACAGTGAAGGGAACACCATGACCGACACCACCAACGAATCGCTGCCCATCTGGAGCGTGTCCGACGTGCACGAATCGCTCGAGAGTCGGACGTTCGTCGACTCGATGGAACGCTTGTCGGCCGAGGTGGGTCGCCTCGAACATCTCTTCGACGACAACGACATCCGTGGCCGCGGCGATCGCGATCCCCTCCCCGCCGACCTGGCCGGCCAGAGAGCACAGGAGGCCATCGACGGTTTCAATCGGGTGGTGGCCGATCTCGAGGTGCTCGAGGCCTACGTGTACGCGACGGTGGCAACCAACACGCGCGACGAACGCGCCCAGTCGCTGCTCTCCGAGATCGAGGTTCTCGGGTCGCGCGTCACTCCATTGCTGGCCCGCCTCGCCGAGTTCGCCGCCGACCAGGGCGTCGACGCACTGTCGACCGCCAACGAAGTGTGTCGCGAGCACGTCGGTCCGTTGACTCGACTGGCCGAACGCGCCGAGCATCAGATGTCCGAGGCCGAGGAAGGACTCTTCGCCGAGCTGTCGACCACCGGATCCTCGGCGTGGGGGCGTCTCCATTCCGACGTGACCTCGCAACTGTCGGCCGACGTGACCTTGCCCGACGGGACCAAGCGCCTACCCATGCCGGCCGTGCGGGGACTCGCCACGCATTCCGATCCGTCGGTGCGTCGCGCGGCCTACGACGCCGAGATCGCCACCTGGCCCGAGGTGTCCACGCCCTGCGCCGCCGCCATGAACTCGATCAAGGGCGAGGCCAACTCGGTGAACCGGCGCCGGCGTTGGCGTTCGCCCCTCGACGCCTCGATGTTCGCCAACAGCGTGAGCCCGGCGGTGTTCGACGCCATGCAGACCGCCATCGTGTCGTCGTTGCCGGACTTCCGGTCGTGGATGCGCACCAAGGCGCGACTGCACGGACACGTGGGACCGTCGGGCGAGTCGAAGGGACTCCCCTGGTGGGATCTGGTTGCGCCACTTCCCGATTCGGCGAGCGAGATCGACTGGACCGACTCGATCGATCTGGTGCGCCGGGCCTTCGCCGACTTCAGTCCGTCGCTGGGTCGTCTGGTCGACCGTGCCATCGAGGAGTCGTGGCTTGACGCGCCGCCGCGCGAGGGCAAGGTGGGCGGTGCTTTCTGCATGCCGTTCGTCGGCGACCGGTCGCTGATCCTGCTCAACTGGAGCGGATCGCTGGAGTCGACCCAGACCACGGCCCACGAACTCGGCCACGCCTACCACAACACCCAGCTGGCCACCCGGACGGCGTTGCAGAAGCGACTACCGATGGCCCTCGCCGAGACGGCCTCGATCTTCTGCGAGACCCTGGTGGTCGAGGCCGGTCTCTCGCGTCTCGAGGGACGCGACCGACTCGCCCTGCTCGACATCGACCTCGTGGGTTCGAACCAGGTGGTCGTCGACATCCACAGTCGCTTCTTGTTCGAGACCGAGGTGTTCGCTCGTCGCCAACGACGCACGCTCGGAGCCGGCGAACTCGACGAGATGATGCGCGAGGCCCAGGCCGCCGCCTACGGCGACGGCCTCGATCAGACGACCGCTCATCCCTACATGTGGATCGTGAAGCCCCACTACTACGGCAGCCACTTCTACAACTGGCCCTACACCTATGGCCTGTTGTTCGGCTTGGGATTGTTCTCCTGCTATCGCGACGATCCCGATCGTTTCCGTGCGGGGTACGACACCTTGCTCTCGCGCGCCGGCATGGACACCGCCGAGGAATTGGGAGCGGCCTTCGGCCTCGACGTGGCGTCGGTCGACTTCTGGAACGCGAGCATCGACGTACTGCGTCGACGCATGCAGGACTACTCCAGTTTGGCGGCCGAGTCGTTCGGATGACCACGCTCTACGACGCCACGCGCGACGAGCTCGCCGGTCTCCTCGACGGCGAGCCCCGGTATCGCATCGACCAGATCTGGCACGGCCTGTATCGGGAACTCGCCGAGCCCTCCGAGGTGACGTCGCTTCCGAAGGCGGTGCGCACCCGCCTCGCCTCGGCGTTGCCCGTCGCGCTCCACGAGGTCGACGAGGTGTTGTCGGACAACGGGGACACCGTGAAGTTCCTGTGGTCGCTCGACGGCGGGGCCCGCATCGAGACGGTGCTCATGCTCTATCCCGACCGGGCCACGGTGTGTGTCAGCACACAAGCCGGCTGCGCGATGGCTTGCGGCTTCTGCGCCACCGGCCAGGCCGGCTTCACCCGGCACCTCACGGCCGGCGAGATCGTGGAGCAGGTCATCCGTGCCGCTCGACGCGCGCGAACCCTCGACCGGCGCGTGAGCAACGTCGTCTACATGGGCATGGGCGAACCATTGGCGAACGAGGAAGCCGTCTGGAACTCGCTGACGCGACTCCACGACGACGTCGGCATGTCGGCCCGTCACCTCACCGTGAGCACCGTGGGAATCATTCCCGGTATCGAGCGTCTCGCCGAGCGTCCGTTGCCCGTCAATCTGGCGGTGAGTCTGCACGCCGCCAACGACGACCTGCGCGACGCGCTGGTTCCCATCAACCGTCGGTATCCGATCGCCAAGTTGATGGACGCCTGCGCCGACTATCTGAACGCCAAGGGTCGCCGCCTCAGCTTCGAGTGGGCGATGATCGCCGACGTCAACGATCGTCCGGAGGACGCGGTGCAGCTCTCGCGGCTGTGCCACTCGTTGCCGCTACCCGCGCACGTGAATCTGATCCCGCTCAACCCCACTCCCGGTTACGAGGTGCGCGGAAGCACCCGGGCCAAGGTCGAGGGATTCCGCGATCAGTTGGAGGCGCTCGGAGTCAACGCCACGGTTCGTCGCAACAGGGGCACCGACATCGCCGCGGCGTGCGGTCAACTGGCAGCCGGTCAGCCGGTGCGCATCACGTCGCGAAATACGACGGATTAGCCACCCGCAATTTGTCCTCGACGGAGGCGCGAACCGCCGCGACGACGTCGTCGAGTCGATCGTCGAGCGAACCCTCGCGGATGGCCGCGGCCAACGCGGCGTCCGACTGCACTCCGAGTCCAGCGAGTCGTTCGGCGTGAGCGCGTCGCTGATCGGGTCCGAGTGCGAGTTCGCGTTCGACGACGGCGAGCATGTTGGCCGCCACCCGACCGTGGAACTGGATGCGGCCCGAGGTGGCGGGTATGAGATCGCGCTCGACCCACTCCCGTACCGCCTGCACCATCTGCTCCACCGACGGCACGTCGTGCGGAGTGTTCGGCGTCGTCTCGTCGTTCATCGGCGACCGCCCCCCACGATGCTCGCGAAACGGTCACCGATGGCGAGGAAGAGGTCGTACTCGTTCTCGCAGACCCGACGACCGATGGCCGCCAGTTCGTGACTCCGGGAAACCCCGGTGAGGTGCGCACTGGTCTGCAACATGCACATGATTCCCCACTTCAGGGTGCCGAGAACCTCCCACCATCGAACCACATCGGGATCGACGTCGATGCCACTGGCTCGCGAGTAGGCATTGATCAACTCGTCGTACTGTCCGACTCCGGCCACTGGCTGCTTCGAACCGAACCGCCACGCGCGCACGCACAACCAACCGAGATCCTCCATCGGGTCGCCGACGTGCGCGAGTTCCCAGTCGAGAACCGCCCGCAATCCATCGGGTCCGATCATCAGGTTGCCGAGCCGAAAATCGCCGTGCACGACGCGTTGTGCGGTGATCGGTGGGCGGTTGGCGTCCAACCACCGGAACGCGAGTTCGAAGGCCGGGTGCGATTGACCCAACAATTCGTTCAACGAGTCGAGCGAAGCGCGGTATTGCCGCACCTGATCGGTGGAGGGAAGTCCGGCCACCTCGTCGGGATCGATGAGGTGCAGACGAGCGAGAGCCGTTGCCATGTCGCCCACGAGCCGGGGGCGGGCGGTCGCGAAGTCGTCGTCACGCAGGATCTTGCGGGCAATCGTCTCGCCGTCGACCCACGAGAGCAACATGAATGCTCCCCCGATGTCGGCGGCCGGTCCGCCGTCGGTCGGAGCCCCCGACGCCACGAGTTCGGCCACCGGGACGCCGGCCGAATGCGCGGCTCGGAGCACGCGCGCCTCGACACTCATGTCGCGAACGTCGCCCTCGCGTTGCCGCTGCAGAACGAAACGGCGACCATCGGCTTCGAGTCGCCAGGTCTCGCGCGACGCACCGCCACTCAGTCGGGTGAGATTCTCGACCGATGGCACGCCGAGGAGTGCGGCGAGTGCGGAGCCCAGGCGATCGGACGTCACGGACGCAAGGTTCGCAGACGCGGACCGTCGTTCAGCAAGCGGCGCGGACCGACGGATAGGGGTTGATCGGGCGTCCACCACCCGGATGCAACTGGAAGTGCAGGTGAGGGGTGCCGGTCGCGTTGCCCGAGTCGCCCACGTAGCCGATGACGTCGCCTTGGGTGACCCCGCGGCTCGAGCCCTCCCACGCGCTGAGATGGGCGTAGAAGTACATGTTGCCGTTCGAGCCGTACACGTAGGCCGACAGCCCGCCGAGACGCGTGACCGAGAAACTCACCCTCCCCGACACCACCGCCACGAGGGGCGTGCCCGTGGACGCCATCATGTCGACCCCTTCGTGGCGGCGCCCACCACTGCGCGGCGCACCCCAGGTGTCGCTGAATCCGGTGGAACCGGACACCGGACACACGATCGACGAGTCGAAGTAGAAGCCGTTCTCGTCGAATCCCGCCGAACCCGCGCGACGGGCGCCGGTGTTGCCGGCACCGGTGTTGACGCTGAAGGATCCCGAGGAACCGGCACGGGCCGCCGCAGCCGCCGCAGCCGCCGCCTGCTGAGCGGCGCGTTGGGCTTCGAGGATCTTGCGCACCTTTTCGTCGGCGAGACGTTTGGCCTCGATCTCCTGCAACTTCTTCACCTCGGCCTCGGCCTTCACCTTCAGCGCGGCGTAGTCCTCGATCGCCTTGGCGGTGCGTTCCTTGGCCTTGGCGAGCTGCCGGCGCTTGTCCTGCAGATCGTCGGCCACCGCGGCGTATTCGTCGAGCGACACCTGCGAGGTGTCGGTGATGATCGACAACAACACGTCGACCTGGGCCTGCGCGGTGGGGCCCTCCAGTCCGCCGAGCAACGGGATACCCGGACGACCCGAGATGAAACGTTGCACGGCGACCTCTTGCACGTCCACCTGCAACTGCGAGGCCTTCTCCTCGAGAGCGGCGACCTCGAGAGCGGTGTTCTGTTCGTCGATCGTCAGGGTGTCGAGCGCGGATTCCGCGTCGAACATGGCTTCGGCGGCCGCGTTGGCTCGGTCGCGCGCCGCCTGGATCTCGGCGGCCGCCCGTTCCGCGGCGGCGTCGGAGGAATCGAGCGTGGAGGCGAGTGTCGCGGCCGGTAGGGCCACGAGTCCGGAACCCAGGAGCAGAGCCGCGACCACCGACGAACGGAGCAACGACGCTGGGCGCACGGGGCGACGGGACATCCGCCAGAGGGTATCCGATGTTGCGATTGTGTTACGGTCACGCGCAGTCGCCCTGCTCAGGCGCACGTGTTGCGCCATCCCGCCGCCCCATGCCCTCGACCCCGGCCAACCCCTCCCTCAACCTGCGCCAGATCTCGGTGGTGCGCGACGGACGCACGATCGTGAACGACGTGTCGCTACGCGTCGAGGCCAGTCAGAGGTGGTTGGTGCTCGGACCCAACGGGTCGGGCAAGACGACCCTCGTGCGCATCGCCGCGCTGCACGATCATCCGACTCGTGGCGACGTCGAGGTGTTGGGAGAGACGTTGGGCCGCACCGACGTGCGCACTCTTCGACGCCGAATCGGCTGGGTGTCGGCTTCGTTCGCCGAGCAACTGCGCCCGGAGTCGATGGTGCTCGACGTCGTCATGACGGCCAAGAACGCCGCACTCGAACCATGGTGGCATCGATACGACGACGTCGACCGACGACGGGCTCGCGAATGTCTCGAACGTCGAGGGGTGGGAACGCTGGCCTCGCGCACCTTCGGTTCGCTCTCGTCGGGCGAACAACAGCGCGTGCTCCTGGCTCGCGCACTCATGAACGACCCGGGCGTGGTGATTCTCGACGAACCCAGTGCCCGACTCGACCTCGGGGGTCGCGAACAACTCGTGCGAGCCCTGACCGAACTGGTCGCCGACCCGACGGCTCCGCCTCTCGTTCTGGTGACCCACCATCTCGACGAGGTTCCCCCGGGCATGACGCACGTCCTCCTGCTCCGCGAGGGATCCGTTCTTCGATCCGGTCCCATCGGGACGACTCTCGACGACGACGCGCTGTCGGAGTGCTTCGGACTACGTCTCCAACTGATCCGACGTCCCGACGGACGGATGTCGGCCTGGGCGGCTCACTGAACCCTCGCCCACTCGGCGCAACCGCTCAGGTCCGTCGCCCGGCCACGTACTCGTCGAGGCGAACCTTGCTCTTGTCCACCTCGTCGTGCAACACCCGCTCGATCATCGACGACCAGAGTCGTCCGCCGTAGCGAAGTTCCATGGTCACCCGGGTGCCGACGTCGACGGCGCACCACGTCGTCTCGAGAGTCCACTCCGAGTGTCGCCGTGGTCCGACCTCGCGTCGCTCGAAGCGAACCCGATCCGCTTCGTGGACGGTTCTCACCATGCGGAGTCGTTTCGAACGAGTGAGCGGACCGACGCGACCACGCAGTTCCACCGACCATGCCTCGTCTCCGTCGGACACCACCGAGTGCACGAGGGTCATCCACGACGAGTAGTGCGCGAGATCCTCCACGACGGCCACGACCTCGGGAACGGGGTACGGAAGGTCGACCTCGATGCGCAGATCCACGAGGAGTCCGTTCAGCCGACCGAATCGTCGCGGCGACGATTCGAGCCGCGCGGACGAAACGCCTCGCGGAGCAGCGGACCGGTCGCGTCCAACGCACCCCCGAGATCGTCGTCGGGGTCGAAGAACGGGATCCACGGTTTGGTCGAGTCCGGCGGTAGGTCGACCGGGCCGGCCGGTTCGTCGCCGATCTCCTCCACCGTGACCTGATCGACCCGGGGTTCTGATGTCGTATCGGCCACCTCGGGCTTCGATGACGACTGACCGGACCCTGCGTCGTTCGGACCAACGTCGTTCTGACTCTCTTCGTTCCGCCCAACGACGGTCTGCCCAACGACGGTCTGCCCAACGTCTTTCTGTTCGGTGAAGAGTTTGGGTCGGGGCAGGTCGCCCCCACGGGCGCGCCGACCCTTCTTCTCGACTTCCACCTTCTCCGACGGAGACTTCCCGGCCGGCGACTTCGCACTCGGTGCCTTCTCCGGACCACCGCCGGCGACCAACTTGGGCTTGAACAACCGCGGCACCGCCTCGCGGCGATCCTCCAGCGTCCAGCCCCGGGGCGGAGCCATGGCATCTCCGTGACGCTGACACACCGCCCCTCTGGCCGACGGGGGCACCGCCCGACCGGAATCGGGGTCCCAGGCTTCGAGCCAGAGCACGGGTGCGGAGGCGTCGGACGGCGAGCCCATCCCGTACACCACGACGACGGGACGACCACAACCGGGTCTCTCGCAGATGCGCCGCACGGCGACAACATACCGAGGATGCCCCGCGCGTGTTGGGGATCAACGGACACTCGACCCCAACGGAGATGCCCGTCCCGCCGGCCAGCACGCCGAGAGTCACCGCGCTGGCCCACCGCAACCGACTGGGTGGCTCACCTCCCGGCGCCCGACGAGGAGAGTCGAGTGCCAAGATGTCGTCGGGGATCGCGAGGAGACGACATGACCATCGATGCCAACGGACGAAGCAAGGCCACCTTCACCAGATTCGAGGATTCCACCCGCGAGGAATGGGCTTCGATCATGGAGTGCCTGAAGGTCACTCAATCGATGGTTCCCGATCGCATCATGGAACAGCTTCGTCATCTGTCGTCCGACGACGGCGGGTTTCCGATTTCGCGACTCGAGCACTGTCTGCAGACCGCCACTCGTGCGATGCGCGGCGGCGAGAGCGACGAGTACGTGGCGTGCGCGCTGATCCACGACATCGGCGACACCCTGTCGCCCTACAACCATCCAGCCGTCGCGGCGGCGATCGTGAAACCCTTCGTGAGCGAGGCGAATCACTGGATGGTCGAGCACCACGGCATCTTCCAGGGCTACTACTTCTGGCATCACATCGGACTCGACCAGCACGCCCGCGAGGCTCACCGCGACAGTCCGCATTGGGAGCACACCGAAGCTTTCTGTGCGAAGTACGACCAAGTGGCCTTCGATCCCGATTACGCGAGTGAGTCGCTCGATTTCTTCGAACCTCTCGTTCGCGCGACCTTCGGCGGGCACTGAACCCTCACGAGTTCGCGATCGTCGCTGCCTCGGGACGTCGGCGAACGACGTCCGTCGCCGCGTCGCGAATGAAAAACCTTTTTCGCATCGAGATCGGGGCACCCGCGAGTCTCGACATCCATACCTTTCTCGTCAGTCACGGCATCCGACGACTCTCGGACACCGCCACACGAAAGAAAGGTTCCTCCCATGCGTACTCGTCTCGCCCTGGTCGCGACCATCGTCGTCACCGTCGCCGCGCTCGCCGGAGTGTCAAGCACGTCGGCCACGACCGCGAGTTATTCGGACCCCGGCGTGCTGGGAGTGTCGACGGGAAGCAACTGGGCCGACAAGCTCACCTTCACCGACCCGAACGTGACGGCCACCTTTTTGGTGACGAACACCAACTACAAGGCGGTCCTCTCGGACGACACCTGCATGGACACCGACTGCGACGACGAGACCAGCCTCGTGAACTCGGTCCTCGCGCTCACCCCGTCTTCGGTGAGTGGGGCCGAGGGAGTGACGTGGACGTGGCGGTCTCCCGTTGCGGCGACACAACACCATGTTCCCGACCCCGAGCAACCCGATCGTCGATTGCCCCAACGTGTCGACGGTGACGATCCAGTTCTCGGCCCCGGTCTCGAACGCGATCATCCACCTCAACAACATCGGCGGTATCGGCAACTTTCCGTCCAACCGACGCGCCAGCCTGACGACCGGCTTCGACATGACTCTCTTCTCGAAGTGGGAACTCACGTCCGGCCAATCGATGGTCATGCTCTCGGGTTCGGAGACGACCAACATCATGCTCGACGGGAACACGATTCGTAATCGCTACACCCCCAACGGCCTCGGAGCCCGGGTGTCGAACCGCGAGTGTGGCTTCAACGAAAGCGCCTGCCAGTACGACAACGGCACCGGATCGGGATCGTTCCTCGTCCTCGGCACCTACAGCACCCTCACGTTCGACATCGACCTCGGCTGGGCTCTCGCCAATTACGGCTCGAGCAACCCCGCCGGCCTCGGAACGCTGAACTGGTGGATCACCAACGTGGGTCCGACCGCCTTCAACATTCCCGAGGGAGTGTCGGCCCAGATCTCGTTCTACGAGGAGGGACCGGCTCTTCCCACGACGACCACCACGACTCCGCCGACGACCACGGCCGCTCCCGCGACGACGAACCCCTCGGCGGGAGCCGGAAGTTCGGTGACCACGACCACCACTCCGCCGGTGCTTCCCGAGACGGGACGCGACTCGACCGGATGGATCGCCATCGCCCTCGCCCTGTTGGTCGGAGGCGTGCTGGTTCTCCGTCGGCGGGTCTTCTAGAGCGCCTCGAGGTCTCGGACTCTCGTCGACTGACGGCGTCCTCGAACGAGAAAGAACCCGGTCACGGGGACCGGGTTCTACTGGTGGGCGATACCGGGCTCGAACCGATGACCTCCACGGTGTGAAGGTGATGATGTTGGTGCTTGACGAGTTCTCTAGTGGCGCTGACGTGCGTCTTTTCCCGAGGTCATCGGCGTCGAGTGGAGCCGAGTGATGGCAAAGGTCCTGAGGGGATTCGTCTCCCGTGGCCGAGATGTGGCCGAGATGCGAGGAGATCGCGTGAAAACGAAACGCCCCCGCCGATGAGGGCGGGGGCGTATCAGACGTCGAGCGGCTCGACGGGTAGTAGCGGTGTCGCGGTGAGCACCTCGACGCGAACGATCATCACTCTCGAACTCTTCAGAACCTCAAAGGCTGACGCGGCGCCGCCAGAAAAGCACCATGCCGGTCACGGCACACAGAAGACCGACCACGCCCACCCGTGACACATCCCGACCCGTCTCTGGCAAAGAAACCGCCGGAACCGTCGTTGATGTTGAGGCAACGGTTGTTGTTGTGGTTGTCGTCGTTGTCGTCGCCGTTGTCACATCCAGGCGCGCCACCCCGTTGCGGGTCTGCCCGCCGACGGAGTTGAAGTCGCCGCCGATCAGGATCATGCCATCACCCTGCACCGCAACCGATCTGACGGCGCCGCCGACATTCGGGTTGAAGGTGGTGTCGAGGGTGCCGTCGGCATTCAGGCGCGCCACCCGGTTGCGGGTCTCCCCGCCGACGGAGTCGAAGTCGCCGCCGATGACGATCTTGCCATTACCCTGCACCGCCATCGATCTGACGTCGCCGTTGGCATTCGGGTTGGTGAAGGTGGTGTCGAGTGTGCCGTCGGCATTCAGGCGCGCCACACTGTTGCGGGTCTGCCCGCCGACGGAGTTGAACTGGCCGCCGATCAGGATCTTGCCATCACCCTGCACCACCATCGAGTAGACGCCGATGTTGACATTCGGGTCGGCGAAGGTGGTGTCGAGGGTGCCGTCGGCATTCAGGCGCGCCACACTGTTGCGGGTCTGCCCGCCGACGGAGGTGAAGAAGCCGCCGATCAGGATCTTGCCATCACCCTGCACCACCATCGAGTAGACGTAGTTGTTGGCATCCGGGTCGGCGAAGGTGGTGTCGAGGGTGCCGTTGGCATTCAGGCGCGCCACACCGTTGCGGGTCTCCACGCCGACGGAGGTGAAGCCGCCGCCGATCAGGATCTTGCCATCACCCTGCACCGCCATCGAGAAGACGGCGCTGTTGGAATCCGGGTTGGTGAAGGTGGTGTCGAGGGTGCCGTCGGCATTCAGGCGCGCCACACCGTTGCGGGTCTGCCCGCCGACGGTGGTGAAGTTGCCGCCGATCAGGATCTTGCCATCACCCTGCACCGCCATCGAGTAGACGTCGCTGTTGGCATTCGGGTCGGCGAAGGTGGTGTCGAGGGTGCCGTCGGCATTCAGGCGCGCCACACCGTTGCGGGGCTGCCCGCCGACGGTGGTGAATTCGCCGCCGATCAGGATCTTGCCGTCGCCCTGCACCACCATCGAGTAGACGAGGTCGTTGGCATTCGGGTCGGCGAAGGTGGTGTCGAGGTCTCCCGGCGCAGCTACCGCAACAGCCGTCGACAGGGCCATCACCACAGACAATGCGATCAGCAACACCCTCCAGCGCTTGCCCTTGATCGCGTCAGGCTGGTGGCG